>Ga0222426_100288_pt1 | contig 42727 bp, 35 predicted proteins | sample 2B50Ametagenome_FD_180087 | JGI IMG/M metagenome (GOLD analysis project Ga0222426, IMG submission 180087) | Enriched microbial communities from leaf-cutter ant dump, University of Wisconsin, Madison, United States - 2B50A (version 2) | ecosystem: Environmental > Terrestrial > Nest > Insects nest...
GGTGTAACCCATGTCCTGGCACATCTGTTACCCATGTCTCCGGTCCATACATTTGGCCAGAGAAAATGAACCAAAAGAGAGGCCACCCCGCTTTCGCGCCTTGCGGACATCCTGTCCGCAAGGTCCGCGGTCGGGCTACGGGGTTTTTCGACAGGGCATCCTGCCCTGGCGAAAAACTGGCTGACATCCCTGTCAGCCACCCTTCGGGCTTTCCTTCGCCCGCCCGCCGCTTCAGAGGGGCCCCGGAAGAGCAGCGGGCCATCGTGGCCCGCACTTTTTGAACGAGCAACAGCAACAGCCAAAGCCAAGGCCAAAGCCACGGCCTTGGCCTTGGCCAAGGCCAAAGCCAAAGCCAAAGCCGGAGCCGGAGCCGGAGCCAAAGCCAAAGCCGGGGCCAAAGCCGGAGCCAAAGCCGGGGCCGGGACTTTGCGTGGGGCGGGCATGGCCTGCGGGGGCGTGTGGTTTCGTGGGGGGGAGCGGGCATTGCGTGCCCTGTGATCTGGGGCGGGTGTTGGGCGGTACGGACCGCCCTGCGGGCGTCACCGCGCTACAATCCTGCGATGCCCAAGCTACCGATCGTCCACGCCATCCGCGATGTCACCGACAGCCGTTTCCTGCAGGTCGAGCAGCTCGACCTGGAGTTCTCCAACGGGGTCAGACGCACCTATGAGCGCCTCAAGGGCAGTGGCCTGGGGGCGGTGATCATCGTGCCGATGCTGGACGACGAAACCGTGCTGCTGGTGCGCGAATACGGCGGTGGCGTGGGTCGTTACGAGTTGGGACTGCCCAAGGGGCGGCTCGACCAGGACGAGACGGCCGAGCAGGGCGCCGAGCGCGAGCTGAAGGAAGAGATCGGCTACGGCGCGCGGCAGCTGAAGATCCTGCACAACCTGTCGCTGTCGCCGTCGTACATGACGCACATGGCGCATGTGGTGCTGGCACAGGACCTGTACCCCGAGCGGCTGGTCGGCGACGAGCCGGAGGAGCTCGAGGTGGTGCCCTGGAAGATGTCCGAGCTGCACACCTTGCTGGGCCGGGACGACGTCACCGAGGGTCGCTCGATCGCCGCGCTGTTCATGGCCCGCGAATACCTCGCCGGCCGGTTCCAGCGCGCATGAGCCAGCAGCCGTCGGCGCTTTTGCTGCAGGTGGGCGGGATCGCCCGCGCAGCCGGCGCGGCGATTCTTGAGGTCTATGCCGGCGACTTCGCGGTGCAGACCAAGGCCGATGCCTCGCCTGTGACCGCCGCCGATCTTGCCGCGCAACGGGTGATCATTGCCGGCCTGGCCGCGCTCGAGCCACGCCTGCCGGTGCTGTCGGAGGAAGGCAAAGCGCTGCCCTGGTCCGAGCGCCGGCAGTGGTCGCGCTACTGGCTGGTCGATCCGCTCGACGGCACTCGCGAATTCGTCAAGCGCAATGGCGAATTCACCGTCAACATCGCCCTGATCGATGATCACCACAGCGTGCTCGGCGTGGTGCTGGCCCCGGTCAGCGGCGAGCTGTACGTCGCGGCGCACGGCGAAGGCGCCTGGTTGCAGGAGCGTGCCGGTGATGACTGGCGACGCATCCACGCGCGCACGCTGGCAACGCCGGCGCGGGTGGCCGGCAGTCGTTCGCATGGCAGTGCGGCCGGCGGGATGCTGCGGCGGTTGGTTGGCGACGACCACGAAGTGCAGCCGCTCGGCTCCTCGCTGAAGTTCTGCCTGATCGCCCGCGGCGACGCGGACATCTACCTGCGCCTGGGCCCCACCAGCGAGTGGGATACCGCCGCCGCCCAATCCGTGCTGGAAGAAGCCGGCGGCGCCGTGCTCGACCTTGCCGGCCGCCCGTTCCGTTACAACCGCGGCGAATCGCTGCTCAATCCGGAGTTCGTCGCCGTCGGCGATCGCTCGGTTGACTGGACGACGCGACTGCGGAGCGAGAAGTGAGCGGGTGGGGCGAGAAGTGAGCGGGTGGAGCGAGAAGTGAGTGCAGAGGAGTGAGAAGTGAGTAAGAGCCAGAGCGAAAGCCAAAGCCAAAGTGAAAGCCAGAACCAAGGCGCTCAGCCCGGTGCCTCGCAGGGAACCGACACGCTTTCTCTCACTCCTCACTCCTCTGCACTCACTTCTCGCTCTGCCGACACGCTTTCTCTCACTCCTCACTCCTCTGCACTCACTTCTCGCTCCTCTGCACTCTCCACTCGCATTTCCGATCTACTCGCCATCATGGCGCGCCTGCGTGATCCGCAGCGCGGTTGCCCGTGGGACGTGAAGCAGGATTTCGCTTCGATCGCGGCGTACACCATCGAGGAGGCCTACGAGGTGGCCGATGCGATCGATCGCGGCGACCTCGATGATCTTTGCGACGAGCTGGGCGATCTGCTGTTGCAGGTGGTGTTCCATGCGCAGATGGCGTCGGAGCAGGGCGCGTTCGGTTTCGATGACGTGGTGCAGGCGATCTGCGCCAAGATGCTGCGGCGTCATCCGCATGTGTTCGGCGATGTGCAATACGCCGACCTGGACGAGCAGAAGCGGGCCTGGGAAGCGATCAAGCAGGCCGAGCGCGAGGCGAAGGGGGCATTGCCCGACGACAGCGCGCTGGCCGGCATCGGTCGCGGCATGCCGGAGTGGAAGCGTGCGCTGAAGCTGCAGCAGCGGGCCGCCACCACCGGCTTCGAGTGGCCCGACCCCGCACTGGTGCTGGACAAGCTGGTCGAGGAAGTGGACGAGGTGCGCGCCGAGTTCGCCGCCGGTGCCGATCCTGCGCGGCTGCAGGACGAAGTGGGCGACGTGCTGTTCGTGGCGGTCAATCTGGCGCGCCATGCCGGGGTGGATGTGTCGCAGGCATTGCGCCATGCCAACGCCAAGTTCGAGCGCCGCTTCCGCCGCATGGAGCAGCTCGCCGCCGCCGAGGGCCGCCCGTTTGCCGGCCGGGGCCTGGACGAGCAGGAGCAGCTGTGGCGACAGGCCAAGCAGGACGAGGCCTGAATTCAACCTGCAACCCTTTTCGCATGGCCTGCATCGAAGCGGTTCCCGACTTCAGGAGATGACCATGCGCCGCCTGCTTTTCGCCACCGTGCTGCTCGCCCCGCTCGCGGCCATGGCCGCCCAGCCCTGCAAGTTCGAGGCGCCGCGCAAGCTGCAACTCGACCTGGCCGGCGTGCGCGCGGTGCAGATCGACGTCAACAGCAACGACCTGCATCTGGCCGCCACGGACGGCGCCCCCGTCGTCGAGGGCCGTGCCTGCGCTTCCGAGCAGAACGTGCTGGACAGCCTGCAGATCACCCAACGGCGTGACGGCGACCAGTTGCTGATCGACATCGGCGGCGGGCACGGTTTCAGCATCAACGTGTTCGGCAGCTCGTACAGCAATCTCGAGGTCGGCATGAAGTTGCCGGCGAACCTCCCGGTCACCGTGCGCGTGGGTTCCGGCGACGCCGAGGTCGAAGGCCTGCAGGCCTTGCAGGCCCACGTCGGGTCCGGCGATCTGCACGTGCGCCACATCGCCGGCCGCTTCGGCGCCAGCGTGGGCTCGGGCGACATCGACGCCAGTGACCTGGGCAGCTTCGAGCTGGGTTCGGCCGGCTCGGGCGACGTCACCGCCGAGCGGATCAAGGGCGGCGCCCGCGTCGGCAGCGTGGGTTCCGGCGACGTCACCCTGCGCCAGGTCGGTGGCAATGTGCGCGTGGACACGCTGGGCTCCGGTGACCTCGAAGTCAGCGATGTCGCCGGCGACCTCAGCCTCGGCGCCCTGGGCAGCGGCGACGTCGACCATTCGGGCGTGAAGGGCAAGGTCAGCCTGCCGCGCGACTCATGACCCGTAGGAGCCCGCTCGCGGGCGATGCCTTTCTGAAAGCCCGAAAATCAGCGCGCCTCGCCTTTCCGCAGAAGCCGTGTTCCTCTCTCCGCTTGGCCCGGGGCGCGAACGGTCCTGGCGCCAGGAGCATCGCCCGCGAGCGGGCTCCTACGAGTTCGGGGCGTGGTTCCCGCTGTAGGAGCCCGCTCGCGGGCGATGCTTTTCAAACCCCGTGCCGGATCATGACGATCACCCAATACACCAACGGTGCGCATACCAGCACGAACGGGACCGACACCCGGTGCAGTTGGCGCAGGCCGTCGGGCAGGCGGGCCAGGCGCAGGGCGATCAGGTTGGCCAGCGAGCCGATGCCGAGGCCGAAGCCGCCCACGTTCACGGCCACGGCCAGCAGCACCGTGTCCGGTGCGCGGTCGAGCAGCAAGACGGTGGCCGGTACGTTGCTGATCAACTGGGCGGCGACGATGGCGCTGGCGTAGAGGTTCAACGGCTTTTGCAGATCCAGGCCGTCCAGCAACTGCCGCACGAAGGGCAGCTCGGCGGCATGGCCCAGCGCCAGGAAGATCGCGGCGAAGGTGACCAGAAGCAGCCAGTCCAAGCGTGCCAATGAGGCACGTGCCAGCACGCCGAAGCCGGCCAGCAGAACGGCTGCGCCCAGGGCGGCGTGGCCGTATTCCATCATCAGCACCATGCCGGCCAATGCGGCGATCGAGCCGGCGGCCAGCCGAGGCGAGGCCACCGGGCCGTCCAGCGTGGCCGCGCCCAGGCTGATCCGGCCGCGCGGCAGCCACAGCACGGTCAGCGCCAGCAGCAAGGCCAGCATCACCGCCGCCGCCGGCAGCATCGCCAGCACGAAGTGCAGGAACGGCAGGCCGGAGTGCTGCCACAGCAGCAGGTTCTGCGGATTGCCGATCGGGCTGAGCGTCGAGCCGGCGTTCACCGCCAGCGCTTCCAGCACCACCATGCGCGCCAGCGGCAGGTTGGAGATGGCACAGATCGCCAGGGTCAGCGGCACCACCAGGAACAGGCTGACGTCGTTGGTCAGCAACATCGACAGCAGTGCGGTGGCGATCACCAGCAACAGGCCCAGTCCGCGCAGCGAATGGACGCGAGTCACCGCCAGGGCGGCCAGATGCTGCACCAGGCCGCTGTCGCGGATGCCCTGGATCGCGATCAGCAGGCCGGCCAGCCCGGCCAGGGTCGGCGCCTGCAGCCAGTGCAGCCAGCGTGCCGGCGGCTGCGGGTCGAGCACGGCCAGCAGCACGGCCAATGCGCCGAACAGGCACAGCAGCCACTCCTCGCGCAGCCGTCTGGCGATTGCCGGCATGGGCGTCGGCTCAGCCTTCGCGCAGCAGCCGCATCGGCGGCGTGTGGCTGACCTGGCGGGTGCCGGCCAGTCCCAGCAGCATCACTACCAGTGCGGCGACGGCGGCGCCGCCAAGCAGTGGCAGCAACGGCGGCGCGAAACCGTCCAGGTGGAAGATCGCCCGGGCCAGCCACAGGCCGGCGCCGGCGGCGCCGATGGCGGCGGTCAGTCCGGCGACCAGCCCGAGCAGGGCAAACTCGCAGGCCGCAGCCACTCGCAATTGCGCCCGGCGCGCGCCCAGCGTGCGCAGCAGCGCGGCTTCGTGGCGGCGTTCGGCGGCGCTGGAGGCCAGCGCCGCGGCCAGCACCAGCGCACCGGCCAGCAGGCTGAAGCCGAGGATCCAGCGCACCGCGTTGCCGACCCGGTCGACGATCTCGCGCACGCGATCAAGCAGTGAGTCGACGTCGATCAGGCTGAGGTTGCCGTAGTCACGCGACAGCTGGGCCAGTGCATCGGCATGGCCCTGCGGCAGGTGGAAGCTGCCCAGCCAGGTATGCGGCAGGTTGCCGGCATGGGCCGGGTCCAGCAACAGGAAGAAATTCACCCGGAACGAGCTCCAGTCGACCTTGCGCACGCTGCTGAGCGTGGCGTCGATGCTGTCTTCGCCGATCTCGAAGTGCAGCGTGTCGCCCAGTTTCAGGTTGAAGCGGTCACGCCAGCTGGTGTCCACCGAGACTTCGGCCTGCGCCGGGTTGGCGCCTTGCCAGCGGCCTTCGATCACTTCGTTGCTCGGCGGCAGGTCGGCCGACCAGGACAGCCGCAGCTGGCGGTTGGCCCAGTCCTTCGCGCTGCCGTCGCCGAAGTCCATCTGCTCGATCGGCTGGCCGTTGATCGCGGTCAGCTTGCCCACCGCCAGCGGCAGCATGTTCAGCTGGTCGGCGCCGATCCGCGACAGCGCCTGCGAGAAGCCGTTGCGCTGGTCGTCCTGCAGGTTCAGCGCGAACCAGTTCGGCGTGTCCGCCGGCAGTTCCTGGCGCCAGCCCTGCAGCAGGGCCGGTGCCACCAGGGCCAGCAACAGCAGCGCGCACAGGCCCAGGCTGAGCGAGGTGGCCTGGATCACGCTCAGCGCCGGTCGCCGCGCCAGCGCGGCCAATCCCAGCCGCAACGCCGGATGGGCGCCGGGCGCCACACGCCGTGCCAGCCACAGCAGCAAGCCGGCCAGCAGCGCGGCGATCAGCGCCACGCCGAGCAGGCTGGCCGCGAGGATGCCGGCCAACTGCAGCGAATGGCTCTGGCTCCAGATCAGCGCCACTGCGACCAAGGCCGGGATCAGGTAAAGCGCATCGAAACGGCGCACCTGCCGCTGCAGGCTCTGCCGGAACACCGCTACCGGCGACACCTCGGCCAGCCGTGCCAGCGGGGGCAGGGCGAAGCCGATCAATACCGCGATGCCCATTGCTGCGGCGGCGAAGGCCGGCATCAGCGGCAAGACCGTGGGGATGCTGCCGAACAGCTGGCTGGCCATCCACCAGGCCAACTGCGCGATGCCCAGCGCCAAGGCCACGCCCAGCGCAGTGGCCGGCACGGCGAGCAGGCCCAGCGTGCCCAGCAGCAGGCCCAGCACGCGGCGGCGCGGCGTGCCCAAGGCGCGCAGCAGGGCCACTTCGTTGCTCTTGCGACGGGCGTAGCGTTGCGCCGACAGCGCGATCGCGATGCCGGCGAGCAGGGCCGAGAGCAGGGCGGTCAGGCGCAGGAAGGCACCGGCGCGATCGAATGACGAGCGCATCCGTTCCTGGGTCTGTTCCGGCGTGATCAGCTTGGCGCCCTGCGGCAGATCCGTGGCCTCCACCCAACGGCGCCACGCTTTCACCGCTGGCGGCGCACCGGCCAGCAGCAGGCGATGGTTGGCCCGGCTGCCGGCGCCGAGCAGACCGGCCTGCTCGGCGTCGCTCAGGCTCATCACCGCACGCGGCGCCAGCGCCAGCAGTTCGCCGCCGTCGGGCTGGCGTACCAGCTCGGCGGCGATGCGCAGTTCACGTCCGCCCAGTTGCAGCGACTGGCCCACCTTCAGCCCCAGCGCGACCAGCGCGCGGTGATCGAGATAGACCTCGCCGCTGGCCGGCGCACGGCTTTCCGGCACGTGGCCGTGGCCGTCGGCCAGCTCCAGCGTGCCGCGCAGCGGGTAGGCGTCGTCGACCGCTTCCACATCGAGCAACTGGCTCTGCCCGTTGGCGAAACCCACGCTGGGAAAGCCGGCGGTGCGGCTGGCTTGCAGGCCGTCACGCCGCGCCTCGTCGGCAAAGCCGGCTGGCAACGGTTGCGGCGAGGACAGCCCGATGTCGCCGCCGATCAGCTCGGCGGCGCTGGCCAGCATGCCGCGCTCGATCCGCATGGCCAGGGTGGCGACCACGCCCAGCGCCACCACCGCCAGCACCAGCGAGGCGGCCAGCGTGCGCAGTTCGGGCAGGTGCCATTCACGGCGAAGGCTGCGCAGGGCGAGCCGCAACATGTTCATGCCGCCGCTTCCGCGCTGGCGATCACCCGGCCTTCCTCCAGCTCGATGCGGCGATCGCAGCGCGCAGCGAGGGTGGCGTCATGGGTCACCATCACCAGGGTGGTGCGATGGTCGCGGTTCAGCGCGAACAGCAGGTCGCTGATGTGGTGACCGGTGCGCTGGTCGAGGTTGCCGGTGGGCTCGTCGGCGAACAGCAGGCGCGGGCCGTGCACGAAGGCGCGGGCGATCGCCACGCGCTGCTGCTCGCCACCGGAAAGCTGGGCCGGGTAATGCCGCCGCCGCGCGCCCAGGCCAACCGCATCCAGCGCTTCGCGGGCGCGCTGGCGTGCGCCGGACGTGCCTTCCAGCTCCAGCGGCAGCATCACGTTTTCCTCGGCGCTCAGCGCCGGCAGCAGGTGGAACGACTGGAACACGAAACCGACCAGTCGCCGGCGCAGGTCGGCGCGGGCCTCCTCGTCCAGCGCCGGCAACGCGTGGCCATCGAGCACGATGTCGCCATGTTCCGGCACGTCCAGCCCGGCCAGCAGGCCGAGCAGGGTGGTCTTGCCCGAGCCGGAGGCGCCGACGATGGCGAAGCTCTCGCCCTCGCGCACCTGCAGGTTGACCCGGTCGAGGATCTGCAGGCGTCCCTCGGGACCGCTGACCGACTTGCTAACATCGCGGGCTTCAAGAAGAAGCCGGGAAGAATCACTCATGCGTCGAAGCCTGTGGTTGCTGGTTTTGCTGTGCCTCTTCGGCAGCGCCCATGCGGCGTCGCCGAAGACCGTGCTGGTGCTGGGGGATTCGCTGTCCGCCGCGCACAACATCCCGGTCGAGGCTGGCTGGGTGCAGCTGCTGGACACGCGTCTGCACAGGATGGAGCCTGCGTGGAACGCGATCAATGCCAGCATCAGCGGCGAGACCTCGCTGAGCGGTCGCAACCGCCTTCCCGCCCTGCTGGAAAAGTACAAGCCGGCCGTGCTGGTGCTGGAACTGGGTGCCAATGACGGCCTGCGAGGCCTGCCGCTGCCGGCGCTGCGCGACAACCTGGCGGCGATGCTGGACACCGCGAAACGGGCGAAGGTGAAGGTGCTGCTGGTCGGCATCGAACTGCCGGTGAACTACGGCCCGCAATACCGCGACGGCCTGCGCGAGATCTACGCCGGGCTGGCGAAGGAGCGCGATCTGGCCCTGGTGCCGTTCCTGCTCGAAGGCATCGCGCTCGACCCTGCCGCCATGCAGGACGACGGCCTGCACCCGGTCGCCGCCGCCGAACCGCGCGTGCTCGAAAACGTCTGGAAACCCCTGCAGCCCCTGCTGGTTCCGTAACACCCCCTCACCGGTAGAAGCCGCGCAAGCGAGCTGTTGCTTTTCCGCACCCCTGCCCAAGAGCATCGCCCGCAAGCGGGCTCCTACGAGAATGCGGATCCCTTCCCTGCCGCCGTAGGAGCCCGCTCGCGGGCGATGCTTTTGTGAATCCCCAATCCCGGCCCTTCACATTGATCTCACCGGCGAACCGGTTTCATCTTCACTTTCGTGAAAGCCAACCCCGGGAGGCCCCATGACCGTACATGACGAACAGGCTGGACTGATCTTGCTGGTCGAGGACAATCGCCAGATCGCCGAGATGGTGGGTGAGTTCCTCGAGCGGCGCGGGTATTCGGTCGACTATGCCGCCGATGGCGTCAGCGGGCTGCATCTGGCGGTGTCCAACAGCTACGACGTGATCGTGCTGGACCTGATGCTGCCGGGGCTGGACGGGCTGGAGGTCTGTCGCAAGCTGCGCAAGGAGGCGAAGAAATCCACGCCGGTGCTGATGCTGACCGCCCGCGACACGCTGGAGGACAAGCTGGTCGGGCTGGAAGCCGGCGCGGACGATTACCTGGTGAAGCCGTTCGAGGTGCGCGAACTGGAAGCCCGCCTGCGTGCCCTGATCCGCCGCGATCGCCGCCAGGTCTCCACCGAGGTGCTGCAGGTGGGCGACATGGCGCTGGACACCGCGACCCTGCGGCTGACCCGTGCCGGGCAGGAGCTCACCGTCTCGCCGATCGGCCTGAAGCTGTTGGCGATCCTGATGCGCGAATCCCCGCGCGTGGTCAGCCGGCGTGACATCGAGCGCGAGATCTGGGGCGACACGTTGCCCGATTCGGACACCTTGCGCTCGCATCTGTACAACCTGCGCCGGGTCATCGACAAACCCTTCGCGCACCCCCTGCTACACACCATCCACTCCGCCGGTTACCGGCTGGCGGATCTCGAGGCGGAAGTCTCCACGGCCCAACAGCAGGCCTGACGTCAGGGCGGCGATGCGGTGATGGACAGCAGGGTCAGAGCAGTGCCCGTTCGCGTGGGGGATTTCCGCCGCCGCATTGCCTGCGTGTTCGGCCTGCAGCTGGTGGTGGTGGCCGCCGCCTTCCTGCTGGGTTTCTACGGTCTGTTGCCGGTGGTGGCAGTCATTGCGTTGATCGTTGCGGCGACCGTGCTGGCCTGGTTCGCCACCGGGCGCGAGTGGCGTTCGGTGCACTGGCTGGCGCGACTGGCCGGTCATTGGCAGGGGCATCCGCAGGACATCGAGGCGCTGGATCCGGGGCAGATGCCGGCGCGCATCGATGCCGACATCGCGATGCTGGCGCAGGGGTTGCAGGGTTTCGCCTCGCGGCTGGCCGGCTACAACGAACGCGAACGCAACTTCACCCGCGATGCGAGCCATGAGCTGCGCAGCCCGCTGACGGTGATCAAGATGTCGGTGGACATGCTGGGCGAGGAGGCCGAACTGAGCGAGTTCGGTGTCCGTTCGGTGCGGCGGATCAAGCGCGCCACCCGTGAAATGGAAGTGCTGGTGGAGGCCTTGCTGATCCTTGCCCGCGAGGGCGATGCCGCGGCCGAACGCGAGCGCTTCGTGGTCAACGACGTGTTGCGGCAGGAAATCGATTTCGCCCGCGACATGCTGGCTGGCCGGCCGATCGAATTGCTGCTGGACGAACCGGCCCGCTTCGCCATCGAGGGCTCGTCGCGGGCGTTCTCGATCCAGTGCTGGCAACTGATCCGCAACGCCTGCCAGCAGACCGAGCATGGCCGCGTGGCGGTGAGCGTCGAACCCGGCGCCATCAGTGTCAGCAGCCATGCCGTTGCCTTGCCCGTCGAAGGCCGGCCCCAGCGGCTGCGCTGCGCCGATCGCCACGGCTTCGAGCTGGCCATCGCCCAGCGCCTCAGCGACCGCTTCGGCTGGCCGCTGGAACTGCAGGCCGGCGCGGACAACCACAACATCGCCCGCATCCGCTTCCCGCACCCCCTGCCCGCCGAGGAAGCGTAGGGCGGGCATTGCCCGCCATCACGCAGTCGCCCCGCTGCGGGGGAAGAGCGAGGAGTGAGTTCAGAGGAGTGAGAGGTGAGAAGAAGCGGGAGCAGCGGCGCTGTTCGGCGGAGCCGGGGCTTTGCTGTCACTCATCACTTTTCTGAAACCGCACCCTCCCGCGCAAGTGGGCGGTTGGCCGGTGGCGGGCAATGCCCGCCCTGCTGCGGGGGAAGAGCGAGGAGTGAGTTCAGAGGAGTGAGAGGTGAGAAGAAGCGCGAACAGCGGCGCTGTTCGGCGGAGCCGGGGCTTTGCTGTCACTCGGCACTTTTCTGAAACCGCACCCTCCCCGCGCAAGTGGGCGGTTGGCCGGTGGCGGGCAATGCCCGCCCTGCTGCGGGGGGGAGAGCGAGGAGTGAGTTCAGAGGAGTGAGAGGTGAGAAGAAGCGCGGGAGAAGAGCGAGGAGTGAATTCAGAGGAGTGAGAGGTGAGAAGAAGCGGGAGCAGCGGCGCTGTTCGGCGGAGCGAGGCTTTTCTCTCACTCCTCACTCCTCTGAACTCACTCCTCGCTCTTCCCCCTTCGCCCCTCAGTCCAGCGCCACCTCGAAACCGCAGCCGGTCTTGGCGCGGACGTCATCCACGCTGACGCCGTCGTGCAGTTCGATCAGGGTCAGGCCCTTGCCCTTCTCGACCGAGAACACGCACAGGTCGGTGATGATCAGGTCGACCACCTGCTTGCCGGTCAGTGGCAGGTCGCACTGTTCCTTGATCTTCGGCGAGCCGTCTTTCGCGCAGTGCTCCATCAGCACCACCACGCGCTTGACGCCGGAAACCAGGTCCATCGCGCCACCAGGGCCCTTGACCATCTTGCCCGGCACCATCCAGTTGGCCAGGTCGCCGTGCGCCGAGACCTCCAGGCCGCCGAGGATCGACAGGTCGACGTGGCCGCCGCGGATCATCGCGAACGAGTCGGCGCTGGAGAAGAAGCTGGAGCCGGGCAGGGTGGTGATGGTCTGCTTGCCGGCGTTGATCAGGTCCGGGTCCAGCTTGTCCTCGGTCGGGAACGGGCCGATGCCGAGCAGGCCATTCTCCGACTGCAGGATCACGTCCATGCCGTCGGGGATGTAGTTGGCCACCAGGGTCGGAATGCCGATGCCCAGGTTCACGTAGAAACCGTCGCGCAACTCCTTCGCCGCACGCTGCGCCATCGCGGTACGCACCGGGTTTTCCTTGCCGGTGTTGGCGCCGGCGATGGTGCGGAATTCGATGCGCTTCTCGTACTTGGCGCCCTGGATGATGCGGTCGACGTAGATGCCCGGCACGTGGATGTGGTCCGGATCCAGCGTGCCCACCTCGACCAGTTCCTCCACCTCGGCCACGCAGGCCTTGCCGCAGGTGGCGATCATCGGGTTGAAGTTGCGCGCGGTCTCGCGGAACACCAGGTTGCCCAGCCGGTCACCCTTCCAGGCTTTGACGATCGACACGTCGGCGTGGATGGCCTCTTCCAGCACGTACTCCTTGCCGTCGAACACCTTGGTTTCCTTGCCCTCGGCCAGCTTGGTGCCGAACGCAGTGCGGGTGTAGAAGCCGGGGATGCCGGCGCCACCGGCGCGCAGCTTCTCGGCCAGCGTGCCCTGCGGAGTCAGGTGCAACTCCAATTCGCCGGCCAGCACCTGGCGTTCGAACTCCTTGTTCTCGCCCACGTACGAGGCATACACGCGCTTGACCTGATGGGTCTTCAGCAGCGGGCCCATGCCGAAATCATCCACGCCGGCGTTGTTGCCGACGATGGTCAGGCCCTTGGTGCCGGCCTCGAGCAGCGCGCCGATCAGGTTCTCCGGAATGCCGCACAGGCCGAATCCGCCGGCCGCGATCGTCATGCCATCGAACAACAGGCCGTCGAGAGCCCCGGCCGCGCTTGAGTAAACCTTGTCCATTGCGATTGCCTTCCAGAGGGAGAGTCAGCTGACAAGGATACGACGGAACGCCATGGCCCGGCCTCGTACCAAGGTCCCAGGCACGCTGCCCCGTGTGTCCTGCATGGCGGTGCGGCATGACGTCGCATGGTGCACCCGGCGGCGGGCGTTTTTGACCGCGGTCAATCGGCGACGCCGGAGGGCTGTCGACAATGCGCCCCCGCCCCCATTCGCCGGAACCATGTCATGCCAGACACCTATCACGACCTGCAGCAAAGCTATGGCCGCTGCCTGCGCGACAACACCTTCATCGACCGCTTCTACGAAACACTGCTGGCCAGCGACCCGCGCATCCCGCCGATGTTCGCCCGCACCGACATGGCCGGCCAGCGGATGGCGATGCGCCGAGGCATCAGCGTCGCCATCCTGCACGCCGCAGGCAGCGGGCTGGCGCGGGGCTCGGTCGAGAAGATGGCCGACGCGCACGGCAAGCACGGCTACGTCCCGGTACCGCCGTATTTCCACTCCCTGTGGCTAGAAAGCCTGCTCAAGGTCATCGCCAACACTGATCCCCAGGCCGACACCACATTGCTGACGCGCTGGCGCAACGCGATGGGCGTAGTGATCGACACCTTCACCCGCCGCTACGAAACCCCGCCGGCAAGAACGTGAGCCGCATCCACGTCAGCACGGAAAAACCGTAGGAGCCCGCTCGCGGGCGATGCTCTTGCTCCTGCGACTCGCAACAGACGAACGTCTGGTCATCCTGACCTCAAAAGCATCGCCCGCGAGCGGGCTCCCACAGGTGATTCGCATATGGCGCAGGGTGGGTACTGCTTGCCCTGCGCGCTTATGTTCGGGCAAGCATTGACGGCAATCATTTACGCATGTAAACATCAATTCACTTACACGCGTAAACGGTGATTCATGGCAATCAGCGAAGCCGAAGCGGTGGTTATGGACGTGCTGTGGCGTTCCGCGCCGCGCAGCGCCGAGGAGATCCTGGGCGAGGTCGGCCCGACGCAGAACTGGCAGGAGGGTACGGTCAAGTCGTTGCTCAATCGCCTGCTGAAGAAAAACGCGGTGCACGCCGAGCGCGATGGTCGACGCTACCTCTACCGTCCGTTGCTGAACCGTGAGCAATACGTGCAGCAGGAGAGCAAAGGCCTGCTGGATCGCCTCTTCGGTGGTCGCGTGGCTCCGCTGGTGATGCACTTCTCCGAGCAGCGCAAGTTGTCGAAGAAGGACATCGCTGATCTGCGCAAGCTGCTGGAGGAGCTGGACGATGAGTGATCTGTCGATCGGGTCACTGGCATCGATCTGGGCCAGCCGGGGCTGGCTGGCGTTGCTTGCCGTCACCGTGGCGATCCTGCTGGTTGCCGTGCTGCGCAAGCCATGCCGACACTGGTTCGGTGCGGAGCGTGCGTTCCAGCTGTGGCTGTTGCCGCCGCTGGCATTGCTGGCCAGCCAGTGGCCGCATGCTGCTGCGTTGCGCGCGCCGTTGCCGCCGATCTTCTACACGATCACCTCGGTCGTCGGCTCACCGGCATCGCATCCGGCACCCGCCGGCGCCATCGACTGGCGCATCATCGCCCTGCTGTCATGGCTGGCTGGTGGCCTGATCGTGCTGACCATGGCTGTTGTCGCGCAGCGCCGTTACCGGCGCCGTCTGCAAGGAGCCGTTCCGCTGGAGTCCGGTACCTCGCGCTGGCCGGTGCTGCGTGCCAAGGGCAATGATGTCGGTCCAGCCATGGTCGGTGCATGGCGCAGTCGCATCGTGTTGCCGGCGGATTTCGTCGAGCGCTACGACGCCACCGAACAGACTCTGATCCTCGCCCATGAAGCTGCCCACGCGCGTCGCGGGGATGGTTGGTGGAGCCTGCAGGCCCACGTGTTCGTTGCCTTGTTCTGGTGCCATCCACTGGCCTGGTGGGCGCTGGCTGCCTTGCGCCAGGACCAGGAGCTGGCCTGCGACGCCGCCGTGCTGCGCGAGCACGGTGGGCAGCGCCGCAGCTACGCGAATGCGATGTTGAAAACCCTGCCGGCCGCGTTCGTGCTGCCGGTGGGTTGTGCGTGGTCCCCCCGTCATCCACTTGCGGAGCGTATTGCCATGTTGAAATTGCCTGCACCAGGCCGCCTGCGTCGTCACGCTGGCATGTTCGCCGTTTCCATCCTGATGGTGGCCGTGGCGGGCTGGGTCCATGCCGTCAGCGCGCCGATGGAGGGATCCTCCGGGGCATCGAAAGCCACCAGCGAATACCAGTTGACCATCAAGGCGGAGCAGGGTACTGACGATGGTCATGCGCGCCATGCCGAGCGTGTGGCGCTGGCGTTGTGCCTGGCGCCGGGCGAGACCGGCACGGCGACTTTGGGTGATTGGCGGATTGATGCCGAGACGGTGCCCCAAGCCGATGAGCGGCTGCGCATCGATGTGACGATGACAGTGGCCGGCAAGCTGATTGCGAAGAGGCAACTGGCTGCCTCACTTGGTGAGCAGGCCCACGTGGATGGAAGGAGTTCCGACGAGACTCGCGACTACGCCATCGACGTGACCCCGCTGAGCGGTTGCCCGGCACGCAACGCAATGGCTGAGCAAGGAAGTCACGAACAAGGATGACGGGTCGCTGTTGATCGAACGCTCCTGCCCCCTCTCCCCCGCCCGCAGGCTGGGGGAGAGGGGCGGGGTGAGGGGGACGCTCTTGGCGAGAGATCTTCCGGGCTGTCGTCGATCAATGGCTTGAGGCTTCGGGGCAGCGCACTGGCGCTTGTACGAAGGAGCAGAAAGTTTCATGCCAAAGGCTTGCCCCTCACCCCGGCCATCTCCGCCGCCTGACGGGGGAGCGGCGGCAAAGCGGCTCCGGCGATTCATGCAGCGTGGGAGAAGCCGGCTTTTCTCTCACTCCTCACTCCTCTGAACTCACTCCTCGCTCCTCGCCGCGCGGGCCATGCCCGCCCTGCGTTTTTCGACATGCGGGCAGCGCCCGTCTTACGTTCCGGGCCAGACGCGTGTCAGCTGCCTGGCGGTCAGTTCGCCGCTGATGCCCTGGAGGCTGCCGTCGGCGCGGATCAGCAGGACGCGCGGGGTTTCGCCGCCCCAGTCGGGGTCGAGCAGGAAGTTGATGCGGTCGGGCGGGGTTTCGGCGTAGGCGCGGGCGGGATAGCCGTCCATCTTCATCGCGGCCAGATGGGCTTGGAGGGTGGCGCGTTGGTCGATGTTGTCGGTGGCGACCAGCACCAGCTCGATGCCGTCGGGGTGCTGGCGTTGCAGGGTGGCCAGCGCCTGCAGGTTGGGTTCGCAGTAGGCGCAGTCCAGCGCCCACAGCGCGATGATGCGTTCGCCGTGGGCGGGCGGCTTGAGCAGGGCGGGCACGTCGCTGGCAGCCAGCGGTTGCAGGTTGCCGGCGAAGGCCAGCGAGGGCAGCAGCAGGGCGAGGGCGAGGGCGAGGGCGAGCCAGCGTTTCATCGGGGTATCTCGATCAGGCGGAAGCCGGCGGCGGTGTTCCAGGCGACGAAGGCGCGGCCGTTTTTCTGCAGCAGTTGCGGCGAGCCGGCGGGGACATCGCTGCGGGCGATCTCGCGGGCTTCGTCGAAGTGGCTGCCGTGGTCGGTGGATCGGCGCAGCATCAGCGTGTAGCCCTCGGCGCCGACCTGGTTCCACACCACCCACACGTTCCCGCCATGCACGGCGACGTCGGCGTGGGCGGCGCCGGGGCCGGCGATGGTCAGTTCGTGCTGCGGCGGATGGCCGGGTTCGAGCTGGCCGTAGTGGATGGTGGGCCGGGTCTTCGCCTCGTACCACACGGCGTGGCGCACGCCGTCGGCGCCGATGGCCAGGCCAGGGCCGTGGTGCGGGCAGCCGGCGATTTGCCACTCGTCGAAGCTGGCGCGCTGGACCGATGATGGCTGCCCGTCGGTGCGCAGCACGGCATAGGCGTGGTCGCGGATGTTGTCGCCGTGGATGGCGCGGAAGAACGCGGCGACGTTGCCGTCCGGCGTGCGCGCCAATGCGATGCGGCAGCATTCGCAGCTTTCGTCGACCAGCTTGCGCTCGGGCACGAAGCTGGCGCCGCCGTCGTCGGACCAGCTGTAGTAGACCGCCGCGCCCTGGTAGGGCTTGCCGGCGGCTTCGGCGGCGAGCATGTCGCGCTTGTCGATCCAGGCCAGCACCACGCGGCCGTGGCCGTCCACTGCCAGCGAGTCGAAGCGGTGGGTGATCTCGGCGCGGTCGTGGTGCACGGTCAGCGGGGTGCTGAAATGCTCGCCGCGGTCGGTCGAGCGGGCGAAGCGGACGAAGCCGGTCCAGGCGCCGTCGCGCGGTTGCGACCAGCTGACGTAGAGCTCGTCGTGCGGGCCGAAGGCGAGTTTCGGGCGGTTCTCGCCCTCGTCGTAGATCCGCTCGGCGACGGCGTTCACCTCGACCGGGGCGCTCAGGGTGCGGCCGTCGTCGTCGGAATGGCGCAGGCGCACGTGACCATCGGCGGCGTCCACCAGATACAGCCGGCCGTGGCTGTCGAAGGCGGCAGTGGCGCCAAGCTCAGGGCCTTTGGACATGCTCATCGCCATGCCTTCGTGGGCGGCGGCGAGCGGCGAGATCAGGCAGAACAACAAGGGCAACAGGCGACGCATCAAAGCTCCCAGCGCAATTCACCGAACCAGGTGCGGCCGGCGTAGGGATGGTAGACCCAGTAGCGCGCGTTGGTCAGGTTGTCGACGCCCAGCGCGGCGTGCCAGCCGGGGGCGAAGGCCCAGCGAAGCTTCGCGTCGGCGACGGTGAAGCGGCTCACCGCGCCGTAGGTGTCGAGGTGGTCGCTGTTGTCCAGCGTGCCGTACTGGCGACCGGAGTGGCGGATGCCCAGCGAGGCATCCCACTGCGGCGCGAAGCGGTAGTCGGCGAACACGCTGGCGCGGATCCGCGGCATGCGCGGGAACCAGTGGCCGTCGGCCAGCGGATACCGGCGGTCGCGCACGGTGCGCGCATCGTTGAAGGCGGCGCTGGCCGAGACATCCAGTCCCTCGATCCACAGGTCGTGCAGGCCGGCCTCCACCTCGATGCCGCGACTGCGCATGCGCTCGATGTTCTGCACGCTGGTGACCACGGGAGTGACGGTGATGTCGGTTTGCGAGTACAGCGAATCGGCGATGCGGTCCCGGTACAGCGAGACGCGCCAGTGGCCGTGGTCGAGCTGACGGCTGAGGCCGAGCTCGGCGGAGTCGTCGATCTCGGGTTTCAGCAGCGGGTTGTTGTTGACGATGGTGCCGGCCACCAGGCTGCCCTGGAACAGCTCGGTCACGGTCGGGTAGCGCACCGCGCGGCCCAGCGCCAGGCGCAGTTCGAAGTCGTCGGCGAAGTCCCAGGCCAGCGCGGCCTTGGGCGAGAAGTCGGTGCGGCGGCGGTCGGCGTAGCGTGCCAGCGCGTTGCCCTGGCCGAGCCGGCCGCCGTAGGCACGCCACTGCTCCAGCCGTCCGCCCAGGGTCAGCGCCCAGTCGTCGGCGAAGCTCCATACGTCCTGCAGGTAGGCCGCACGCGTCTGGCTGCGGCCGGCGAACAGGCTGGCCAGGCTGCCGTCGGCGCGGCCCTGCCAGTCGCTGGCGTTGCGTACGCGGCTGTCCAGCACGTAGCGGTCGCCGTGCACGCCGGCGTACAGCATGTGGCTGTCGCCGAGCGGGCCGGAGCTGCGCAAATCCAGCGTGTCCCAGCCGGAGCCGCCGCGGTCGGCGAGGGTGCCGGGGCCGTGGCCCGGGGTGCCGGGTTCGGCCTCGTTGGCGCTGGCCAGGTGCGAGCGCAGGAAGTCGTAGTGGCTGGCTACCGCGGTCCAGCGCCAGCCGTTGTCGAGGTGGCCGTTGAACTCGACGCCGTAGAGCATGTGCGTGTCGTTCGCCGCCGTGGGTGCCAGGCCGCTGGCAGGCAGGGTCCACGGCTGTCCGCCGACGTTGACCACGCCGCCACCGATCGGCTTTCCGGCATCGTCGCGGAGCAGGCTGCGGGTGCGGTCGTCGGCGCGGTTGCGCCACCAGCCCACGCTGAACAAGGCGGCGACGTGCTCGCCCAGATCCACGCCCAGCTTCAGCCGGGCCTGGTCCTGCACGGTGTGCTCGATGCTGTTGGCGCCGTAGACCAGCCGTGGCGTGCCGTTGGGGTTGCGGTCGATCGTGCCGCCGCTGGCCGGTTGCGCCTGCGCCGGATCGCCGCCGGCCTTGGCGGTGGCGTACTGCATCGGCTGGCCGTGGTTGTCGAGCCGGCTCAACGACAGCAGCCAGCTCCAGCGCCCGTGCCGGTCACCCAGCGAGGCGGCGACGCGGTGGCCGTTGTAGTGGCCACCGGCACCGTAAACATCACGGAAGTCCTGGCTGAACACCTGCGCCTCGGCGCTGGCGGTCAACCGCTGCGGCAACACGGTATGGATCAGCACCGTGCCGCCGATCGAATTGCCCGGGTACAGCGCCGAATAAGGCCCGTACTGGATGTCCACCGCACCGATCTCCTGCGGCGTCACCATGCCCCAGCGCGGCGCGCCGTCCCAGCCGTTGGTCATCAGGTTGGAGATCAGCAGGCCGTCGACGTAGACCAGGCTGCGCGCGCTCTGCAACGTGCCGGCGTTGCGGCCGCTGACGATGGCGTTGGGGTCGCCGATGAAGCGCTTGCGCACCTGCATGTCCGGCGCGTACTTCAGCGCGTCGGCGCTTTCGGTGGCGTTCTGCTGCCGCAACGCCTCGCGCCCCACGCGCACCTGCACGCTGGGCGTTTCGCTGACCATGGTGTCGCTGGCGTGCACCGATACCGGGGCCAGGGTGGTGGTGGCGGGCGCCGGAAAATCCGTGGCGATCGCCGGCGACATGCCCAGTGCCAGGGCGGCGGCGAACAGGCCGGAGGGAAGGGTGTTCAAGCAGAACTCTGGAGGTGGGTCCGGAGTGGCAAGGATAGTCCGCGGTCGGTCGGGCGTCGGGTGACGTGATGTCGCATGGGGCGAGGAGTGAGTGCAGAGGAGTGAGAAGTGAGAGAACGGCCCGCTCCGCATCAGCTGGTTGATGACGTGAAGATCACCCGTCCTGCCCCCCTCTCCCCCGCGTGTGTTTAGACCGGGGAGAGGGAGCAAAGCGGCTCCGGCGATTCGTGGAGTGCGGGAGAGGCGGGCTTTTCTCTCACTTCTCACTCCTCTGCACTCACTCCTCGCCCTACGATTCCTCGCGGTCGGGGCGTTCGCGGACGGGGTGCTTGCTCAGCTTGCGTTGCAGGGTGCGGCGGTGCATGCCGAGGCGGCGGGCGGTTTCGGAGATGTTGCCGTCGCATTCGGTCAGCACGCGCTGGATGTGTTCCCACTCCAGCCGGCGCAGCGCCAGCGGCTGCTCGGGGGCGTCGGGCACTTCGGTGTCGTCGGCTTCGGCGTCGCCATCGAGCAGCGCGCGGACCACGGCATCGGCGTCGACCGGCTTGGCCAGGTAATCGTGGGCGCCGCGCTTGATCGCTTCCACCGCGGTGGCGATCGAGGCGTAGCCGGTCAGCAGCAGCACGCGCAGGTCGGGCACCAGGTTGTGCAGTTCGGGGATCAGGCGCAGGCCGTTTTCCTCACCCAGCTTCAGGTCCAGCACGCAGTAGCGGGGATGGTGGCGGCGGGTCAGCGCGCGCGCCTCGTCGAAGTTGCCGGCGGTGACCACCTCGAAACCGCGCGAGCCCAGCGCACGGGCCAGCACGCGCAGGAAGGTGGCGTCGTCATCGACCAGCAGCAACGGGCGGGTGGAGGGGGGCGGTGCATCGGTCATTGCGGGATTCCTGAAAGATCCAGACGCTCATTCTTGCCGGAAGCGGCGTGGCATGCACGTGGTCGGCCGATCATTTCTCGGCGACCACGGCCAGTGGCAGGCGCAGGCAGACCTCGGCACCCTCGTGGGTGTTGCCGGCGATCAGCTCGCCGTCGAGTCGCTCGGCGGTAGCCTCCGCCAGTGCCAGGCCGATGCCCAACCCGGTCGATTTTCCCGACTGCCCCAGCGCGCTGAGCTCGCCGCCGCCGAAGCCGGGTCCGTGGTCGCGCACGGCCAGACGCAACCAGTCGCGGTCGATCGATACCTCCAGCGTCACCGCGTGCGATTGGCGTACCGCCGAGGCGTCGGCAGCATTGTTGAGCAGGTTGATCAGCGAGTGGCGCAGGCCCGGCGGTGTGCGCAACACGGTTTGCGCGGTGGCGGCGGCCATCTGCAGATCCAGTTCGGCCTCGGGACGCAGCAGTTGGAAACGCTCCAGGCAGCCATGGATGAAGCAGGCCACGCTGAGCCGTTCCGACTCCTGCGACAACTGCGCCTTGCCGAAGGCCACCATCTCGCGAAGGATGGTGCGGCAGCGGTCGACCTGGTTCTCCAGCAGTTCCAGATCTTCGGCCAGCACCGCGTCGCCACCGTGTTCGCGGCGCAGTTCGGGCAGCAGCGTACGCATGGTCGACAGCGGCGTGTTGAGCTCGTGGGCAGCACCGGCGGCCTGGGTGGCGATGGCCAGGATACCCTCGTCACGCAAGGCGCGTTCGCGCACCCGCTGCACCTCCAGTTGCTGCAACCGCAACGTTTGCGCCAGCCGGCTGATGAAGAAAGCCAGCAGCAGCGCGCTGATCACGAAGTTCACGCCCATGCCGGCCACGTGCAGCGGGAAGCGACTGGCGGGATCACCATGCGTCGGCGCCGGCAGCGGCACGTAGCGGTACAACAACAGGGTGTAGGCCACCCCGGCCAGCCCGGCGATCACCAGCACCGCGCGACCGGAAAGCGCGGCGGCGCTCAACGCGATCGGCACCAGCAGCAGGGTGATGAAGGGATTGCTGGCGCCGCCGGAGAAATACAGCAGGTAGCCCAGCACCAGGGTGTCAGCAGCGATGTGCCCGATCGCCTCCCATTCGTGCAGCGGCCAGGGTTGGCGCAGCCGCCACGCGGCGAAGACCGAGAACACCGCCAGCAGGCCGATGCCCAGCAGCAGTGGCAGCAGCGGAATATCCAGATGCAGCCACCAGGCGCAGGTCAGCACGGCGATGCTCTGCCCGGCGATCGCGCACAGGCGCAGCCAGGCGAGGGTGCGGGCCAGCGCGAACGGTCCGACGCGGCGGTTGGATGGGTGGGTCATGGTGGAGGGGTCCGTGTTTTCCGGTGCACCTTGCGTCCAGCTGGATACCGTGTCGCGGACATTCACGCAAGCCTCTCGCCATCGCAGGCAATGCCCGCTCCACGCACTGCAATTGCACTGCAGGAGCCCGCTCGCGGGCGATGCTTTTCGCGTTCGCAGCAGGCCAACGTGGCCAGCACTTTTCGAACGGGCCGGAGGCTGGAGCCAGAAGCATCGCCCGCGAGCGGGCTCCTGCGGTGTGGATGCCGTCTTGTGGATGGGCGAACAGGAACGGTTTGCACGTTGTGCAGGTCGGACACTGCCCGACATCGGCAAAGCCACGCGAGCGCACTGCAATTGCACTGTAGGAGCCCGCTCGCGGGCGATGCTTTTCGCTTTCGCAGCAGGCCAACGTGGCCCGCACTTTTCAAACGAGCCGGAGGCTGGAGCCGGAAGCATCGCCCGCGAGCGGGCTCCTGCGGTGTGGATGCCGTCTTGTGGATGGGCGAACAGGAACGGTTTGCACGTCGCGCGGGGCGGGTGGGCCTGCTCTGCGCGACGTGAGGCCCGCCGTCATGGCGGGCCTGCCCTCAGGCCTTCGTGTTCCATTCCTCGCTGTGCACGGCCGGCAGGGGTTCGGCGGCGGCTTCGGCGTGGCTGTTGGAGAGCTTGGTCATCAGCGGCAGCACGGCGATGGCGATCACGGTGCAGCCGATGCCGACGAAACCGAGCTTGTTGAACAGGCTGGTGTAGATGTCCAGCGACTGCACCGGATCGGTCAGGCCTTCGGGGATGTGCGCGTAGTTGGCCACCACGCTGCCCAGGTACTGCGAGATGCCGGAGGCGACGTAGTAGGCGCCCATCATGAAGCCGCCCATGCGTGCCGGCACGTAGCGGGCAATCATGGCCAGGCCCAGGCCGCTGACCAGCAGCTCGCCCAGCGAATACAGGCCGTAGCCCCAGACCATCGTCCAGGCGGTCACCTGGCCGTTCACCGCGCCGCGCGCGCTCAGGCCGTAGACGAAGAAGCCGGCCGCCACCGCGGCAAAACCCCAGGCGAACTTCGCCGCCACCGACGGGTTCTTGCCGACCCGGCCCAGCGAGTTGTAGATGAACACCAGCACCGGGCTGAGTAGCACGATCCAGATCGCGTTGAGGTTCTGGAACTGCTCGGGGATCCAGTTGAACAGATGGATGCCGAAGACGTCGAACGACAGGTCCACGTTGCGCTGGGCGAACAGGTTCAGCGAGGTCGACATCTGCTGGTAGAAGATGAAGAAGAAGATCGTCTGCGCCACCAGCACCAGCGCCGCGATCAGGCCGGCGCGCTCGCTGCGCTGGCTGCTGCGGATCAGGTGGGCGAAGATCGCCAGGATCACCACGCCGGCGGCGTACACGCAGATCTTGGCGACCAGCTCGCTCTGCAGGATGAAGGCCGAGACGAACACCATCAGCAGGCCGCCGGCCAGCACGCCGAGCAGGCGCGTCGGGTTCACCTTCGCGTCATCGGCCGGCGAGCCGATGTGCGCCAGCGCGCGCTTCATCAGCGCGTAGTTGCACAGGCCCAGCAGCAGGCCGATGGCGCAGACGCCGAACGCGGTATGCCAGCCCATCGCGTCGCCGTAGGTGGCGGCCACGTGGTCGCGGATCCACGGGGTCAGCGTCATCGAGATCATCGAGCCGACGTTCACCGCCATGTAGTAGATGGTGAAGGCGCTGTCGATGCGCGCATCGTCGCCCTCGTAGATCTTGCGCACCAGGTTGCCGGCGTTCGGCTTGAAGAAGCCGTTGCCGACGATGATCACGCCCAGCGCGCAATACAGCAGCAGGGTGTTGTTGGACGGGATCCACAGCATCGCGTAGCCGACCATCAGCACCACCGCGCCAAGCAGCATGGTGCGGCGCGTGCCGATCAGCTTGTCGCCGACCCAGCCGCCGATCGCCGGGGTGGCATAGATCAGCGCCGCGGCGGCGCCCCAGACCAGGTTGGCCTTGGTATCGACGAAGCCGAGCTTCTTCATCATGTAGGTGACCATCAGCACCTGCATGCCGTAGAAGCCGAAGCGCTCCCACATCTCGATCAGGAAGACGGTGCTGAACGAGCGCGTCTGTGAAACGGGTGGATTCTGGGTTGCCATGTTTTTTCCGAATGATTCAAACCAACCGCGTGGGGCACGCGGTACTGCAGTGCGAGCCTGAACGGACCACAACCGACGAAGCGTAACCCATTCGCCATCGAGTTGTGGCAGCTGCGCCGTGCGGCAAAAACTTGCGATGGTCGTGCACGTGCCTGTGCTGACGAGGCCGGTGCCTGTGGCATCATGGCCGCTTGTTTTGGCCACTCGCAACGGAGTCTTCCCATGCCGACCGTCCCGTCGCTTTCGCGTCGCCTGACTGCGCCGTTGTTCGGCTGATAAGGAGGGGAGTCATGGCCGCCGAAGGTTTTCGTGGTCCGAGGCAGGTGTTCAGTGCGCTGCGCTGGTCGATGAAGGGGCTGGCCGCCGCCTGGCGCCACGAGGCCTCGTTCCGGCTGGAGGTGCTGCTGGCGGTGGTGCTGATTCCGCTGGGCCTGTGGCTGGGCCATGGCGGCATCGAGAAATTGCTGCTGGTGTTCGCGCCGGTGCTGGTGCTTGCCGCCGAACTGCTCAACTCGGCGATCGAGGCGGTGGTCGACAAGGTCAGCCCCGAATTCAACGAACTGGCCGGTCGCGCCAAGGACATGGGCTCGGCTGCGGTGTTCCTGTTGATCCTGCTGACGGCGTTGAGCTGGGTGCTGGTGTTGATGTGAGGCCGGGATTCGGCATTCGGGAGTCGGGATTCGCAAAAGCCTGAACCTGAGCCTTTTCGCCAAGGGCGTCCCTTTTCATTCCCGAAAAACCGCAGCCATGTAGGGCGGGCATTGCCCGCGCGAGGAGCCGCATGCATTGTCGGACAGTGCCCGACCTGCGGGAACTGCTCTTGCCATTCCCTGTTCCCCATTCCCGATTCCCGAAAAAAAACGCAGCCCCGAAGGGCTGCGTTTTTTTTTCACTCCACCGATCAGAACTTCTGGTTGTAGCCAACGTAGAAGTAGCGGTCGATGTCGAACGCCGGGTTGTACGGCGGGCTGCCGGAGCCGGAACCGGTGACGTTGTAGTAGAACGGACCCTTCTTGTTGAAGACGTTGTTCACGCCCAGGGTGAAGGTGCCGTTCCACGGCGCCGAGTAGCGCAACTGCACGTCGTTGAACGTGACCGAGCCCTTGCGGCTGACACCGAAACCGCCCAGCGACGGGTTGGTGTAGTCGGGCATGTTGCACTCGATCAGGTCGCCCGGGACGTTGTTGTAGCAGCTGTCCTTCAGGCCACCGAAGTAGCGCATGGTCCAGCTGGCACCGAACTGCTTGTAGTCCCAGTCGATCTGCAGGTTGGAGCGGACGCGGTACATGCCGCTCTCACCGGCCATGAAGCCGACCTGGTTGTCCGGCGTGGCGCCCGGGCCGCTGACCAGCTGGTACTTGCTCAGGTAGGTGCTGTCCGACGCGATGCGGAAGGTACCGATCGAGGTTTCCGGCAGACGGTAGTGGACGCCGAAATCGTAGCCCTCGGTCTTCAGCGTGCCCAGGTTGGACAGGCTTTCGTTGAGCGAGGCGACCTGGCCCTGGTCATTGCGGGTGAAACGATCGCAGAAGCTCGGATCGTTCTGCACGTAGCAGAAGTTCAGGATGTCGCCGGCCAGCACGCCGGAGATGATGTTCTTCACGTAGATGTTGTAGTAATCCAGCGTGAAGTCCAGGCCGTCGATGAAGTGCGGGCTGTAGACCAGGCCCGCGGTGCGGGTGATCGACTGCTCCGGCTTCAGGTTCGGGTTGGAGCCGGCGAGGAACGGGGTCGGCGTCTGGCCACCGTTGGTGCTGGTGATCTGCTGACCGGCCTGGTCCTTCTGGCGGAAGTTCGCCGGCACGCCCTGGGCGCCGCACAGCGCGGCCACGTTCGGGTTGCTGGCGGCCGCACCGAACTTGCTGTCGCACGGGTCGAGGTAGGTCTCGAAGCTTTCGCCGGTACCGCCGAACAGGTCGTCGATCGTCGGCGCGCGGAATCCTTCGGCGAAGGTGCCGCGGATCAGCAGGTCATCGAACGGCTTCCAGCGGAAGTTGTACTTGTTGTTGGTGGTGCTGCCGAAGTTGCTGTAGTGCGAGTAACGGCTGGCCACGTTGATGCCCAGTTCCTTCGCACCCGGCAGGTCGGCCAGCAGCGGCACGTCCAGCTCCAGGTAGGCCTCGTTGACGATGTAGCTGCCGGTGGTCGGGGCACTGGCCAGGTTGGTGGTCAGGCCAGCCGCGTCGGCGGCGTCCGGCGCGAACGCACCCTTCTCGCGACGATGCTCGATGCCGCCGGCGATGCTGACCGTGCCGGCCGGCAGGTCGAACAGGCCACCGGTGGCGTTGATGGTGATGTCGTCGGTCTGGCTGGTCTGGTGCGAGTGACCGATCGCGCTGACGTAGTTCCACACGTCCTGCGAGGTTCCACCCGGGCCGGCCAGGATGTTCCACGGCAGGCAGCCGGCGGCACGGTCGGCGGCGCTGGCGCAGACGGTCTTGCCACCGATCGTGGTGGTGGCGCCCAGCGCCTTCTCCGCGTTCGGCAGGTAGATGTTGCCGTTGGTGGTCTGGCTGATCTTGGTCTTGGAGTAGTTGTAGGTCGCGTCCCAGCTCCAGTCGTGATCAAGGAAGGTGAAGTAGCCTTCCGCGCCGACGTCGAAGTGGGCCAGCTTGGCCTTGGCGAAGGTCTGGCGCGGCATCTCGACGGTGCGGCGCATGAACTCCGTCTCGTAGCCCGGGAACGGGTTGTAGGCGTTGTCCGGCGAGATGTACAGGCCGTCGCCACGACCGGCGGCGGTCTGGAACGGATAGCCCGCCAGCTGGCTGGAGGTGTCGCGCACGGTGTAGCTGCCGGTGCCGCGCAGGGTGATGTTGTCGGTCAGGTTGTAGCGTTCCTGCACGAACAGGTTGCGCAACTTGGTGCCGGCGCGGAACGTCATGTCCGCCTGGGTGGCGTACTTGTCGGCCGAGCTGTTCGGGTCGTACAGGTGATAGTTGGACAGATCACCCGAGCCGTTGGCGCCGTGGTTGAGCACGTACTGGTTGGGGTTCCAGTTGCCGTCCTCGTCGTAGGCACCGGCACCGGCGGTACCTTCGGCACGCGGATCGAACACGTTGCCCCACGGGCCCAGGCCCAGGCCGTCTTCGGGATGACGCGGGCCGTTGGCGTAGCGGGTCAGCGCACGCTTGCGGTTCCACATCGGCTTGGTGTCCTGATAGGACGCGCCGATGATCAACGCCGACTTGTCGGTGCTGTGGCCCCAGGTGAAGTCGGCATTCTTCTGCTGGCCGTCGCCTTCGCCGTTCTGGCCGTAGTAGACGTTCGCCTCGGCGCCGTCGAAACGCTCGCGGGTGATGATGTTGACCACGCCGCCGATCGCGTCGGAGCCATAGATCGAGGAAGCGCCGTCCTTGAGGATGTCGATGCGGTCGATGATCGAAACCGGAATCGTCGACAGGTCGGTCAGGCCGCTCAGGCTGGAGCTCCAGCGACGACCGTTGACCAGCACCAGGGTGCGCTGCGAGCCGAGGTTGCGGATGTTGACGTAGCGGCCGCCGACGTCGGCACCGTTCAGCAGCGTGTCCTGCGGGGTGATGTCGGGCGTGCCGGCCGAGGGCATGCGCGCGAGGATGTCGTCGACATTGGTCAGGCCGGTGGCCTGGATCGCCTGGCGGTCCATGGTGAACACCGGCTGCGCGGTCTCGAGGTCGGCACTGCGGATGCGCGAACCGGTGACGGTCACGGTATCGAGCTGCTTGGCCTGGCCACTGTTGGCATCGCCCTGTGCGGCGGCGTCCTGCGCATGCGCGGAGAACGACAGCACCAGAGCCGCCGCAATCGCGGCTGCAATCATGGTCTTCTGTTTCATGTGGGGTAAAACTCCGGGGAATAGACGCCCATTGGCCAGTCTCACGACTGACCATCAGGCTTCCTGGAACGGCACGCCCAACTGGGGAGAGAACGGCGTGCCACGGCATCGTCCAGCAAAGGGGGGAACGGACGATGTAAGGCCGAAGTTAAGTCAAAAGGCAATCCAACTGCAACAATGCTTTTGTATCGAAAAACCCTGCGAATCGAAGGGTTGCGACGCAAAAAATTTCGGGCGCGGGCGTGCGTGGATGCATGCGGTCCCCGCGCAGGGTGTGCTGGTTCGGGTCGAAGATCGCGTAGGTCGGGCATTGCCCGACGATGCGTGCAGTCCCCGCGCGGGCGATCGGTGGTGCCGGTTTACGGGGGCGTGCTGCCGGGGCCGATGTGTTTGGCCAGGAAGGTCTGCAGCAGCTCGTAGAACTCGGTGATGTGCTCTTCCGTGTAGAAGCCGTGGCCTTCGCCCGGCTTGCTCATCCATTCGTACGGCTTGTGCGCGGCATCGAGTGCGGCGCGCATGGCCTTGGCCTGGGCAAACGGGGCGCGCTGATCTTCCTCGCCATGCACCAGCAGCACCGGCACGGTGATCCGGTCGGCCAGTTTCGCCGGCGAGTTGGCGGCAAGGTCGGCGTCGTCCTTGCCGATCACCGTGGTCAGGTAGCTGCGGCCGGACTTGTCGCTCTTGATGTCGCCCTTCTTGTACATCATCGCCAGGTCGTAGATGCCGGCGTAGCCGACCGCGCACTTGAACATGTCTGGTGCGCGGATGCTGCTCATCAGTGCCGAGTAGCCGCCGAAGCTGGCGCCGTAGACGCAGATCCGTCGCGGGTCGGCGAATTTCTCCGCGATCGCCCACTTCACGCCGTCGATCAGGTCCTGCTGCACGCGCGTGCCCCACTTGAGGTTGGCCGCATCCATGAAGTCGGAGCCGCGTCCGCCGGAGCCGCGGTAGTTGACCTGCAGCACCAGATAGCCGCGGCTGGCCAGGAACTGCGCGTCGCTGTCGTAGAACCAGTCGTCGCGCACGCCGATCGGGCCGCCGTGCGGAAGCAGCACCATCGGCAGGTTGGTTTCGGCCACGTCGCGGGGCAGGGTCAGGATCGCTTCCAGCTCCAGGCCGTCGCTGGCCTTGAAGCGCAGCGGGCGGCGCTCGGCCATGCGCGAGGGGTCGATCCACGGTGCGCGATCGAACAGCTTTTCCGCCTTGAGCGTTTGCCGGTCGAACAGGTAGTAGGCGCCCGGATCGCGATCACTCGCGGTGGAGAACAGCAGTTTGTTGCCGTCTGCGCTGAAATCCAGGAATTCGACATAGCTGTCGGCGAACTTCGCGCTCAACGCCCTGTGCAATTTCGCCGTTGCGGAGTTCTCGTCGATGTAACGCGCCGCCGGTCGACCACTGGCCAGCGTGGTGGCGAACGGCTGCAACGGAGCCGCCGTCCACTCGATCGTGCCGATGCCGCTGAAGTCAGCGCCGGCCAGCAGCTTGCGACTGCCACCGTCCTCGCTCTGCTCGACCAGTGAGGTCGGTCCGCCATCGGCGGCGTAGCGGGCGTAGATATGCTGCTGGTCGGGGCTGAAAAAGATCGGCGTGAAGCTGCTTCCCACCTGGGCTGCGCCCAACTTCGCCCAGCCGTTGGCCTGCTGGCGATAGACCACGTAGTCGTAGTCGTCGTTGGTGCCGTAGGCGAAGTGTGCCTTGCCGTCGGCGCCGACCATGAAGCGCAGGCCGCCGACGCCGATCTGGCCGATCAGATGACGAACACCATTGCGGGTGTCGACGTCGTACAGCGTGCTGCGCTTGTCATTGCTCCAGTCCTGCGTGGACAGGTAGACATGGCCGTTGCGCGGCGTCGGCACACCGCTGACGAACCCCCAGCCGCGATCCCGGCCCTGTCCCGGGCGGCGGCTGCCGATGCTGCTCCGGGCACCGTAGACATAGTCCTGGTGCGTACCGTCGACGTCGCTGGCGATCACTTCGCCGGTCAGCAACGGTTTGTCGATCGAGCCGAACTGCTGGCCCTTTTCCACCACCAGCCGGTCGTTGCTGACCCAGCTGACGTCCGCCGCGATCGAGTACTTCGGCAGCTTCAGCACGCTCACCGGATGGCTCATGTCGCCGACCCGGAACACCATCAGTGCGTGCGAGGCGCCGTCGGGGTAGTTGATGTTGACGGCAACGTACTCGCCGCCGGGCGACAGCCGCGGCATCGTCAGGTCGCCGTGCCGGGCAAAATCACGTACCGGAACCGGGTCGGCGCACATGGCGGCGGCAGGCAGCAGGCCGGCGATCGAAAGCAGAATCCCTGCAGCTCGCATCATGCGCTTCCCCTTGATTTTGGTGGCTTGGCCCTGCCTGCGAGTTTCCCCTTCGTCCGCAGGACGCCCGATTCTACCGGGCCATCCCGGCGCTGCGGAACAGCCGGGCCGCGGATGACGCCGCCGTCCATCGGCCCGCTACACTTGCGTCTTTGCCAAGCCACCGCAACTGCCCATGTCCTCACCCTACGTCGTCCAGATCGACCCGGTCGCCTTCAGCCTGGGGCCCATCCAGGTGCACTGGTATGGCCTGATGTACCTGCTGGCCTTCCTGTTCATCGCGCTGCTGGCCGAATACCGCCGCCGCCAGGGCCGCCTGCCGGTCACGCGCGATGCGTTGGGCGACCTGATGTTCTATTGCATGCTCGGGGTGATCGCCGGCGGGCGCATCTGGTACATGCTGTTCTACGCCGACATCAGCTGGATCTGGACCGCGCCGCTGGCCCTGTTCAAGGTCTGGGACGGCGGCATGAGTTTCCACGGCGGCCTGCTCGGCGTGCTGGCGGCCGGCTGGTGGTGGTCGCGGAAGCAGGGCGTGCACGTCTTCGACACCATCGACTTCGTCGCGCCGATGGTGCCACTGGGCCTGGGCCTGGGCCGGCTGGGCAACTTCATCAACGGCGAGTTGTGGGGCAAGCCCAGCGACGTGTCGTGGGCGATGATCTTCCCGCAGGCGCCCGACCTCTCGCCGCGCCATCCCTCGCAGTTGTACGAGCTGCTGCTGGAAGGCGTGGTGATGTTCGCGGTGCTGTGGCTGGTTTCGCGCAAGCCGCGCCCGCGCTACCTGATCTCCGGCCTGTTCGCGCTGATGTACGGCTGCTTCCGCTTCGCCGTCGAATTCGTCCGCGTTCCCGATCCCCAGCTCGGCTACCTGTTCGGCACCGGCTGGGTGACCATGGGCCAGATGCAGTCGCTGCCGCTGATCGTGGTCGGCCTGGTTCTGCTCGCCATGTCGCGCCGAGCACCCACGTTGCCGCTGGCTGCCGGGCAGGGCGCATCGGCGAAGCCGGGGGCTGGCGCCTAGCCATTCCACGCAGGCGTCATCGTTTCTGTCTGTTCGTGGCGGCGCGCAGATGCGGGCAGACGGAACCTGCCCCAACGGCTTGAAAATGAAAGACGGGGCGATGTCCGGAAGGTCCGCACGCGACCGCGTGCGGACCTTCCGGACATCATGCCGCCTGTGCGGCATGGATCAGGTCATCCCTAGAAGTTCCGGTCACCGCCGAGGAAATCGCCGAGGCTGCCGAGCACCGAACCCTCGCCGCGGCGTTGGCCGCCTCCCTGCGGTGCCGCTGCCAGCATGCGGCCGGCCATGCGCGAGAACGGCAGCGATTGCAGCCACACCGTGCCCGGGCCGGTCAGCGTGGCAAGGAACATGCCTTCACCGCCGAACAGCATGCTCTTGATGCCACCGACCGGTTTCACGTCCATGTCCACGGTGTCGTGGAAGGCAACCACGCAGCCGGTATCGACATCCAGCCGTTCGCCGGCCTTCAGCTCGCGCTGCACCACGGTGCCGCCGGCATGCACGAACACCCAGCCGTCGCCTTCGAGCTTCTGCATGATGAAACCCTCGCCGCCGAACAGGCCGGTGAGGATCTTGCGCTGGAAGAAAATGCCCAGTGACACGCCGCGGGCGCCAGCCAGGAACGCGTCCTTCTGGCAGATCAGCCGGCCACCGTGGTCAGACAACTTCATGGCCATCACGGTGCCGGGGTAGGGCGCGGCGAAGGCCACTTTGGCCTTGCCCTGGCCGGTGTGCGTGAATGTGGTGGTGAACAGGCTTTCCCCGGTGACCACGCGCTTGCCGGCCGACAGCAACTTGTCCATCAATCCACCCGATTGGCTCGACGTCGAGCCATCGCCGAAAACGGTGTCCATCCGCACCGACGATTCCTTGTACATCAGCGCGCCGGCCTCGGCGATCGCGCTCTCGCCGGGGTCCAGCTCGACCTCGACGAACTGCATGTCGGTACCCACGATGCGATAGTCGATCTCGTCGGCATTGCCGCGGTTCGCCGACGCCGGGGTCGGTGGCGGCGTCATGGTGGTGCTGGCCAGCTCGGCCACGTCGCGGATCGGCTTCCACTCGGCAAAACCCTCGCGCCAGCAGTAGCCGTCGGGCTGGCGGCTGGCCTGGTCCCTGGCGGTCGCGTCGTCGAGCGGGCCGATCCGGTCGGTGTGCTTGCCGTAGCTGAAATACCACTGTGCCATGGTGTCTGCCCCATCGAGAGAAAGCCCCGAGTCTAGGTTGAAACCCGTGGCCGGCGAGAGTGACGGCAGTCACGCCACGGTCCCGCATGCCGCATGCCGGGCCGCGGTGGACACAGGTCATTCCCTTATACTGCCCGGATGCGCGCCTACCTCGACCTGCTCCGCCACGTCCTCGACCACGGCACCGAAAAGACCGATCGCACCGGCACCGGCACGCGCAGCGTGTTCGGCTGGCAGATGCGTTTCGACCTTGCCGAAGGCTTCCCGCTGGTCACCACCAAGAAGCTGCACCTGAAGTCGATCGTGCACGAGCTGATCTGGTTCCTGCGCGGCGACACCAACATCGCCTACCTGAAAGAACACGGCGTGCGGATCTGGGACGAGTGGGCCGATGCCGACGGCAACCTGGGCCCGGTCTACGGCCAGCAGTGGCGCGCCTGGCCCACCGCCGACGGCGGCGTGGTGGACCAGATCAGCCAGGTCATCAACGAGATCAGGCGCAACCCCGATTCGCGCCGGCTGATCGTCAGCGCCTGGAACGTGGGCGAGTTGCCCAAGATGGCGCTGCAGCCCTGCCACACGCTGTTCCAGTTCTACGTCGTCGACGGCAAGCTCAGCTGCCAGCTGTACCAGCGCTCGGGCGACATCTTCCTCGGCGTGCCGTTCAACATCGCCAGCTACGCCTTGCTCACCCACATGGTGGCGCAGGCCTGCGGGCTGGGCGTGGGCGATTTCGTGCATACCCTGGGCGACGCCCATCTGTACAACAACCATCTGGAGCAGGCCCGCCTGCAGCTCAGCCGCGAACCGCGCCCGCTGCCGCGGCTGAAGCTCAACCCGGACGTGCGCTCGGTGTTCGACTTCCGCTACGAGGACATCGTCTTCGAGGACTACCAGCCGCACCCGACGATCAAGGCCGTGGTGGCGGTCTGATCGCGTCCAGCGACCGCGGATGGCCATGGTTTCAGCGCGCCACCCTCAAGACGCCGTCAATCCCGCCTTCGCGGGGATGACGGCGCCCATGTATGCATCACGGCCAACTGCTACCATTCCGCGCAATCACAAGCTGCCCAAGGAGCTGTCATGGCCATTTCGCTGATCGCCGCCCTCGATGAGAATTTCGCCATCGGCCGCGACGGCAAGTTGCCCTGGCAGCTTCCCGACGACCTGCGCTGGTTCAAGCAGCTCACCCTCGGCAAGAACGTGCTGATGGGCTACCACACCGCCGTCTCGATCGGCCGCGCCCTGCCGGGCCGGACCAACATGGTGCTGTCGCGCAAGCATGAAGCTCCGTTTGCCGACCAGATCACCGTGCGCTCGGTGGAAGAGGCCCGCGCCCGCACCGGCGGCACCGGGCTGATGGTGATCGGCGGCGGCAAGGTCTTCGCCGAAGTGCTGCCGATGGCTCAGCGCATGTACCTCACCTGGGTCTACACCACGGTGGAGGGCGCCGACACCTTCTTCCCCGGCGTGCATTTCAGCGACTGGACCGAGGTCTCCCGCGTGCACCACAAGGCCGACGCCGAGCACGCCTACGACTTCGACATGGTCGAATACCTGCGCAACAGCTGATGGGCAAACCCGTCCTGCACGTGATGGCCGGCGTGCTGCGCGACGCCACCGGCCGCGTGCTGCTGGCCCAACGTCCCCCCGGCAAACACCTGGCCGGCATGTGGGAATTCCCCGGCGGCAAGCTGGAGCCCGGCGAATCACCACGCGACGCGCTGGTGCGTGAACTGCGCGAAGAGCTGGGCATCGACGTGCTCGACGCCGAACCCTTGCTGCAGATCCCGTTCGACTACCCCGAACGCATCCTGCTGCTCGACACCTGGCGCGTCGATCGCTGGCACGGCCAGCCCCGCTCGATGGAAGGCCAACCCCTGCAATGGTCCTTCCCCCGCGACATCGCCCCCACCACCCTCGCCCCCGCCGACCGCCCCGTCCTCGAAGCCCTGTAGGTCCGGCATTGCCCGACGATGCGCGCGGCCTCGGACCGCGGCGTCCGGCTGGCACGCATCGTTGTACGTGAATACCCCTTTGTATGCGTTGTAGGAGCCCGCTAGCGGGCGATGCCCTCGATGGCGGAAAAGCCGAAAGCATCGCCCGCAAGCGGGCTCCTACAGACGGGGCGTTGCCGACGATGCGTGCGGCCTCAGATCGTGGCGTCCGGCTGGCACGCATCTTTGTACGTGAATACCCCTTTGTATGCGTTGTAGGAGCCCGCTAGCGGGCGATGCTTTTTTGTTGCCGGGATTGGGGATTGGGGATTCGTAAAAGCAGGAGCATCGCCCGCAAGCGGGCTCCTACAGGCGGGGCATTGCCGACGATGCGTGCGGCCTCGGACCGCGGCGTCCGGCTGGCACGCATCTTTGTGCGTGAATACCCCTTTGTATGCGTTGTAGGAGCCCGCTTGCGGGCGATGCCTTTGATGGCGGGAAAGCCGAAAGCACCGCCCGCAAGCGGGCTCCTGCAGGCGGGGCATTGCCCGGCGATACGTGCGGCTCCCTACGCGAGGTATTTGCGGTGCAGCTCGGCGACTTTGGCGTCGAGGCTGGCTTCGTTGCCGCTGTTGTCGATCACGTCGTTGGCGATGGACAGGCGTTCGGCGCGGGTGGCCTGCTGGGCGAGCATGCGGTGGGCGAGGGTTTCGTCGATGTCGTCGCGGGCGAGCAGGCGGGTGATCTGGGTGGATTCGGGCACGTCGACCACCAGCACGCGGTCGATCCAGCGGTAGTGGTCCAGGTTCTCGAACAGCAGCGGGATCGCCAGCACGCAGTAGGGGCCCTGGTCGGCCAGCGCCTTGTCGCGCAGCCACTGGCGCACGCGTGGGTGGATGATCGACTCCAGCGTGCGGCGCAATTCGGGGTTGGCGAAAACCCGTTCGCGCATGGCGCGGCGATCCAGTCGGCCGTCGGTGCCCAGCACGTCGGCACCGAACGCCTCGACCACGGCGGCGAGGCCATCGGTACCTGGCTCGATCACTTCCCGCGCGGCGATGTCGGCGTCGTAAACGTGGATGCCCAACGCCTCGAAGCGCTTGGCCACGGCCGATTTGCCGGAGGCGATGCCGCCGGTCAAACCGATCACGACATGCCGTGCCTGCGTGTTCATCGCATGCCGGTCAGATGCATGTAGCCCTGCAGCAGCTCGGGGCCGCATACCAGCCAGACCCAGCCGGCCATGGCGATGAACGGGCCGAACGGCATCGGCACGTCGCGCTGGTGGCGGCGCAGGGCAATCAGGCTGCCGCCGACCAGGGCGCCGAGCAGCGAGGACAGCAGGATCACCGGCAGCAGCGCGGTCGGTCCCATCCACGCGCCCATCGCGGCCAGCAGCTTGAAGTCGCCGTGGCCCATGCCTTCCTTGCCGGTCAGCAGCTTGAACAGCCAGTACACGCTCCACAGGCTGAGGTAGCCGATCGCCGCGCCGATGATCGCCGACGGCGCGGCCACGAACATCGGCAGCAGCGCCAGCAGCAGGCCCAGCCACAGCAGCGGATAGGTGATCTGGTCAGGCAGCAACTGGGTGCGGAAGTCGATGCCGGACAGCGCGATCAGCGCCCAGGTGAAACCCAGCCCGGCCAGTCCGACCCAGGTCGGCCCGAAGCGCCACACGATCACCGCGCTCAGCACGCCCGACAGCAGTTCCACCAGCGGATACTGGATCGAGATCGGCACCTTGCAGTAGCGGCAGCGCCCGCGCAGCAGCAGCCAGCCGAACAGGGGAATGTTGTCCAGCGCCGACAGCTTGTGCTGGCACTTGGGGCAATGCGACGGCTCGCGCACGATGCCCGGCGGCAGCGGCGTTTCCTCGGCTTCCAGCTCCAGGATCTCGCGCGATTCCTGCCGCCACGCCGCCGCCATCCGCTCGGGCAGGCGCAGGATCACCACGTTGAGGAAACTGCCCACCAGCAGTCCGAGCACGCCGGCCAGGGTGATCCACAGGGCGAAGGGAAGGTCAGGCATGGCTTGCGTCGGCTTCGGTTGCGGAAACGAGAAGGCGGGCCTGGGCCCGCCTGCGAGTGGATGTTACATGGCAAGAACGTTGTCATTCCCGCGAAAGCGGGAATCCAGCGACTTTGCTTCTTCCCGGCTGCGTGCAAGGCCCTGGATGACCAGACATTGGTCTGTTGAAAAGCACCTCACGCTTTTGCGGGAATGACGGCCTGAAAGTTCGCGGGTGATGGCCGAAGCGTGCTGGGCTGACACCCCAAGCCACCACCAGCGGAATCAGAACGTACCTGCCAGCTTGAAGATCGGCAGGTACAGCGCCACCACCATGCCGCCCACCAGCGTGCCCAGCACCACCATGATCAGCGGTTCGAGCAGGGTGGACAGGGTGTCGACGGCGTTGCTGACTTCTTCCTCGTAGAACTCGGCCACCTTGAACAGCATGTTGTCCAGCGCGCCGGATTCCTCGCCGATGGCGGTCATCTGCACCACCATGTTGGGGAACAGGCCGGTCTGCTTCATCGACAGCTGCAGCTGATGGCCGACCGAGACGTCGTCGCGCATCTGCTTCACCGCGTCGCCGTAGACCACGCTGCCGGTGGCACCGGCCACCGCGTCCATCGCCTCGACCAGCGGCACGCCGGCGCGGAAGGTCACGCCCAGGGTGCGGGCGAAGCGGGCGATGGCCGAGTTGCGCACGATGTTGCCCATCACCGGCATGCGCAGCGCCATGCGGTCAAGGAAGTGGGCGAACTTCACCGAGCGCTTCTTGGCGAAGATCACCGCCACGATGCTGCCCACGATCACGCCCACCACGATGAACCAGTTGCTTTGCATGAACTCCGACGCGGTCACCAGCAGCTGGGTCGGCGCGGGCAGGTCGGTACCGGCGTCCTGGAAGGTCTTGGCGAACACCGGCACCACGAACAGCAGCATGATCATGCAGACCAGGAACACCACCACCATCACCATCATGGGGTAGAACAGCGCCTTCTTGATCTTCTTCTTGATCGCCTCGGTGCGTTCCTTGTAGGTGGCCACGGTGTCCAGCACCGTGTCCAGCACGCCGGAGGTCTCGCCGGCATGCACCAGGTTGCAGTACAGCTCGTCGAACTGCACCGGGTATTGCGCCAGCGCCTCGTGCAGCGCCGCGCCACCCTCGATGTTCTGCTTGATGTCGGTGAGGATGTTCTTGAAGCGGACGTTCTTCTGGCCGTCGGCGATGATGTCGAAGGCCTGCACCATCGGCACGCCGGAAGCCATCATGGTGGCGATCTGGCGGCTGAAAACCGCCACGTCACCCGGTTTGACCGTGCTGCCGGTGGAGCCGAACAGCGGCTTGGCCCGCTCCCGCACGGTCTGCGGGTTCATGCCCTGGCGCCGCAGCTCGGCCTTCACCAGCGAAGCGTTCTTCGCCGACATGTCGCCCTTCATGCGCTTGCCGCGCTTGTCCAGGGCAACCCAGTCGTAGGTGGTCAGTTTGCTGACGGCAGAACGCTGCGCACCGAGCGCGCGCGCCTTGTCGATATTGGTTGCGGTAGCCGTAGCCATGCGCATCTTCCCCCGATGATTCGAATGCCCCCGAGCAGCTTCGGCAGGCGGTCGACAGCTTGATTTGACACAGCTTAAGGCATTTTTGCAGGCCCAAACCGTGGCACCCAGCGCAAGTTCGCCGTGATCCACGTCCTCCCGCGCGAATCCCCCCCCTGTAGGAGCCCGCTTGCGGGCGATGCTTCGGGGGTGCCCGACCCGCGAATGCCCCTGTAGGAGCCCGCTTGCGGGCGATGCTTTCATGTCGCCGTGGCAAAAAGCATCGCCCGCGAGCGGGCTCCTACAGGGGCGGCAGGTCGGGCATCGCCCGGTGCTGCATGTGGCTCCCGCGCGCGGTCCGTGTCTGGCTTGAGCGTTTGGTTTTTGGCGTGGCGACAGGCAAAAAGCATCGCCCGCGAGCGGGCTCCTGCAAGGGAGGTGCAGGTCGGGCACTGCCCGACGCTGCATGCGGCCCCGCGCGTGCCTTATTCCTTGGTGACGCGGTCGATCTCGGTCAGGCTGGTCAGGCCTTGCTTCACTTTCAGCAGGGCCGAGGCGCGCAGATCGTTGACGCCGGCGGCCTTGGCGGCTTCGGCGATCTGCAGGGCGTTGCCGCCTTGCAGGATGATCTTCTGGATGTCTTCCAGCATCGGCATCACCTGGTAGATGCCCACGCGGCCCTTGTAGCCCTCGTTGCAGGCGTCGCAGCCGCCGGCCTCGTAGATGGTCAGGCCGGCGTCGATGTCGGCCTGGGTGAAGCCGGCGTCCAGCAACACCTGGGGCGGCAGGTTCATCGGCTTCTTGCATTCGTGCAGGCGGCGCGCCAGGCGCTGGGCGATGATCAGGGTCACCGACGAGGTGATGTTGTACGGCGCGATGCCCATGTTCATCAGGCGCGCCACGGTCTGCGCCGCGTCGTTGGTATGCAGGGTGGACAGCACCATGTGGCCGGTCTGCGCCGCCTTGATCGCGATCTCGGCGGTTTCCAGGTCACGGATCTCGCCGACCATGATCACGTCCGGATCCTGGCGCAGGAACGAGCGCAGCGCGCTGGCGAAGGTCATGCCGCGCTTGGTGTTCTGCTGCACCTGGTTGATGCCCTCGACGCGGATTTCCACCGGGTCTTCCACCGTCGAGATGTTGCGCTCGGCGGTATTGAGCATGTTCAGGCCGGTATACAGCGACACCGTCTTGCCCGAGCCGGTGGGGCCGGTCACCAGCACCATGCCGTAGGGCTTGTGGATGGCGTCGATGTACAGCTTCTGCTGGTCCGGCTCGTAGCCCAGCTTCTCGATGCCGATCTTCGCCGACGAGCCGTCCAGGATACGCAGCACGATCTTCTCGCCGAACAGCGTGGGCAGGGTGCTGACGCGGAAGTCCACCGCGCGGGTCTTGGACAGGTTCAGCTTGATGCGGCCGTCCTGCGGCACGCGCTTCTCGGCGATGTCCAGCTGCGCCATCACCTTGATGCGCGAGGAAATGCGGTTGGCCAGCTTCATCGGCGGGTTGGCCACCGCGCGTAGCATGCCGTCCATGCGCAGGCGCACCCGGTACTGGGTCTCGAACGGCTCGAAATGGATATCCGAGGCGCCGCGGCGGATCGCGTCCACCAGGATCTTGTTGACGAACTTCACCACCGGCGCGTCGTCGTTGGCGTTGGCGTCGACGCCGCTGGAGTGCTCGCCGTCGTCGTCGCCACCCTCGACGTCCAGGTCGTCCAGGTCGCCGTCGCCCATGTCGGGCATGGTGTTGCGCAGGTTGTTCAGCAGGTTTTCCATCACCCGCAGCAACACGCTGCGCTCAACCAGGATCGGCTCCACCATGCAATTGGAGTGGAACTTGATCTCGTCCAGCGCGCTGGATTGCATCGGATCGGCAATGCCCACGTACAGCCGCTTGCCGCGGCGGAACAGCGGCAGCGCCTGGTGCTTGCTGATCAACGCCTCGCTGATCAGGTTCAGTGGCATTACCGAGGGGTTGAGCGAACTCACGTCGATCATCGGCATGCCGAACTCGACCGAGGCGATCCGCGCCAGCGCCGCCCCGTCAACCAGGCCGTTGTCCAGCAACCAGGTGGCCAGCGTGACCTTCCTCTGGCTGCTGTCGGCGATCGCCTTGCGGGCCACATCCTCGGGCAGCGCGCCCTCGGACACCAAGCGGCGCGCCATGCCGGACAGGCCGGCCAACGGCGACTGCAATTGAGATGACATATAAGAAGTCCCGACCTGGTTCCCTTGTGAGGCGGAATTTACCGTACCCGCGTCGCCGGGTCACTCGCCGTGATGCCGCACACACCCCGCAGGTCGGGTATTGCCGGTGGCGTGGTGGGTAACCCCCACTCCGCGACGCGGGCAATGCCCGCCCTGCGCGTTGGGGCGTGGTTTGTCCGCCGCAGGTCGGGCATTGCCCGACACTGCGTGCGGCCTCCGCCCCGCGCCGCCGGTCAACGCCCCGCGCTCTTCCACGCCGCGAATTCCGACGGCCGCAGGTGGTAGCGGGCGATGTTGCCTTCGTGCAGTTGCAGCAGTTCGTTCAGCGCCATGGCTACCAGGGTCGGGCGGTCGGACTCGGCCACGTCGGCAACCAGCGGCCGGATCGACGTGGTGGTGGCGGGCAGGTCGTGGCGTACCACATGGCTCACCACGCGGATCAGCGCGTCGCGGTAGCGCAGGCGCAGCGGGTCCGGTTCGGGCAGGGCCTGCTTGATCAGGGTGAAGCGGCGGCATGAGCGCTCATACGCCCACGCGAAAACATCACGCAGCAGCTCCACCCGGTTCTGCTCGTACACCGCCAGCGTGCCGTCGATGTAGGCCGCCTCCGGCACGTCCACGAAAGACAGCGGCGCCAGGTTGTGGCGAATCAGCGGGATGTTCGCCGCCAGTCGCGAAACCCGCTTGTTGACGTCGATGAACGGCTGCAGGTACGGCAGCTGCACCATCACGAAGAACGCCTGCTCGAAGGCGTCCTCGATGGCACCGGCCTTGGCCAGCAAGGTGTCGAAGCAGTCGGCGATCTGCTGCGGAATGGCGGTGGGTTGGTACACCGTGCCGCTGATGCCGATGTCGATCGTGCGCAGGCGCCCGCCGGCATGGCTGTCGGCCAGCAGGTTGTCGGCGAGCAGCGCATGCAGGTTCTGCACGGTGTAGCGGTTGAAGCCGATCAGGTCCGCCTGATTCACCAGCATCTCGATGGCGGCCTTGTGGTTCAGGATCATCTGCGCCTCGCGGCGATCCTTGCCCTCGGCGTAGCGGCCGAAGGCCACCAGGTTCTGCGTGTCCAGCCGCGAGTAGGTATTGCCTTCCAGCCGGCTGGACGCCCACGACAGATCCACCAGCAGGCGATCCATGATCTGCCGCGCATAAGTGCCCGCCGGCTGCTCGCCGGACGGCGAACGCCCCAGCCGATGCAGGTGCTCGCGCAGCTCGCGCCCCAGGTAGAAGCTGCGGTTGGGTTCGTAGTCGTCCAGGAATGCGCGCCGATAGCCGACCGGTTCGCGCCGGAACAGCGGGCGTCGTATCAACCCGCGCAACCGGCCTCCTTCAGGGGACAGATGGATGTCCTGCGGCTCATCAACCGATTCAGGCGTGCTTTCACGCACCTGCGATGGAGCGCGCCGCAGCCGGTAACGCCGTGCCGGCCCGCGTCCCTCGGCCAGCAGCCGCCCGTCATCAACCAGCCGTGCCAGCCAGCGCTGGATCGTGCGCCGGGACATCGCCGGCAGTTGCCGCTGCAGCATCTCCACCGACACGGCATCACCCACCGCCTCGACGGCAGCGACCAGAGCATCCAGTTCGGCAGGTGGCAGGATCCGCGGCATCGTTGCCTCGCAGGCAAAGTGGCGTCATTGGCGCGATTTGCCAATTGCGCCACATGAAGTGGCGCAATGCAAGAATTTACCGCCAATAAAGGGGTTTATATGGCGCAATAGGGAGGTCGGGCACCGCCCGACAATGCGTGCGGGTCGCCCTGCGCGGGCAGTGCCCGCCCTGCGTGTTACGCGACGTTCGGTGCCCCTTCTGGCATTCCCTCCATCAATTCCTTACATTGAAGTAAGGAATTGATGGAGGAGGGTATTTGCCATGGCAACCACCAGCGTCACCAGCAAAGGCCAGATCACCATCCCGGTCGCGGTCCGCGAAGCCATGCAGATCGGCACCGGCGATCGGGTCGAGTTCGTGGAGATCGGGCCGGGCCGGTATGAGTTCGTCGCCGCGACCAGCCCGGTGAATGCGCTCAAGGGCATGTTCGGCAAACCGGGCAAGTCCGTGTCGATCGAGCAGATGAATGCAGCGATCGCCGAGGCGGCATCCAAGTGATCGGCCTGGATACCAATGTCCTGGTGCGTTACATCATGCAGGATGACAAGGCCCAGTCCGCGCTTGCCTCGACCCTGATCGAAAACCTCACGGTGGAAAGCCCTGGCTGGGTTTCGCTGGTGTCCGTCGTCGAGCTCGTGTGGGTTCTTGGCGGAGCCTACGATCTCCGGCGCGAGCAGGTACTGGCTGCCCTGGAAACCTTGTTGCGGGTGAAGGAGTTCAAGGTCGAGCGGGCGGAGATCGTCTGGAAGGCCGTACGCACCTGCCGAAGCCGCCGGGCTGACTTCGCCGACTGCGTGATCGCCGGTTGTGCCGCGCAGGCTGGTTGCGAGCGGATCATGACCTTCGACCGCGGAGCCGCTCGCGCCGCCGGCATGGACCTGATCGCCGCCAAGCCTCGCTGACCACGCGAGCCCGCAAGCGGGCTCCTACAGCACCCCCGGCAGTCCCGCCAAACCGCAGGAGCCCGCTCGCGGGCGATGCTCCTGCTCCTGCCCCACGCGAACCGCCACCCCAAAAAGCATCGCCCGCAAGCACCCCCGGCCGTCCCGCCAAGCCGCAGGAGCCCGCTCGCG
>Ga0222426_100289_pt1 | contig 42693 bp, 25 predicted proteins | sample 2B50Ametagenome_FD_180087 | JGI IMG/M metagenome (GOLD analysis project Ga0222426, IMG submission 180087) | Enriched microbial communities from leaf-cutter ant dump, University of Wisconsin, Madison, United States - 2B50A (version 2) | ecosystem: Environmental > Terrestrial > Nest > Insects nest...
TTCGATCGACGGCAGCCTCGACATCGGCAGCAGCACCGATGCGAAGCTGACCCTGCAGGGCGATGCCGGTACCAGCCAGACGTATTCGCAGGCGGTGACCGGCGACACCACGTTTGCCGGCCAGCTGACCAAGTCGGGCGCAGGCACCTGGGTGCTCGACAACGCGGCACTGGCCGGTGTCACCGGTACCACCCAGTTGCAGGCCGGCAGCCTGATCGTCGGTGGCGCCGAAGGTGACGGCGGCGTGCTGGGCGGCAACGTGGCGGTGGCCGGTGGCGCCACCCTGGGTGGGCACGGCACGGTCGACGGCAACGTGGCGGTGGCGGCGGGCGGCGCGATTTCGCCGGGCAACTCGATCGGCCAGCTGAGCATCGGCGGCGATCTGGACATGGCCCAGGGCAGCATGCTCGACATCGAGCTGGGTGCGCCACCGGCGACTGCCGGGACGTTCGGTGCGGGCGACCACATCGCGGTGGGCGGCGATCTCGCGCTCCGCGGCGTCACGCTGAATGTCAGCGATGCCGGCAACATGGGGCCCGGGCTGTACAACCTGTTCACCTGGCAGGGGGCGCTGTCGACGTCCAACGGAGGCATTGTCCAGGGCTCCGTACCGGCGGGGTCGGTGTTCACCATCCAGACACTGCTGGGAAGCAAGCAGATCAACCTGATCCAGTCCGGCGGCGTGGTGCTGAACGTCTGGAACGCCAACGGACTGGCCGACGCCACCCGCATGGGCGGTGGCAGCGGCACCTGGTCCACGACGTCATCGACGTGGACTGATATCGACGCCTCGGTGCCCAACGGCCCGATGACGCCGCAGCCCGGCTTCGCCCTGTTCGGCGGTGATCCCGGCGTGGTGACGGTAGACAACGGCGACGGTGATGTCAGTGCCACCGGCATGCAGTTCGCGGTTGACGGTTACACCCTTGCGGGCGACCAGCTGAGCCTGGTGCAGGATGGTGACGGCAACGCGCCGATCATCCGCGTGGGTGATGGCGGCGCTGCGGGTGCGGGCATGTCCGCGACCATCGACGCTGAGCTGGCCGGCTCCGACGGCCTGGTCAAGGCGGACCAAGGCACCCTGGTGCTGACCGGCGACAACAGCTACACCGGCGGCACCACGATCACGTCCGGCACTCTGCAGCTCGGCAATGGCAGCAGCACCGGTTCGATCCTTGGTGATGTCGCCAACAACGGCACGCTGGCCTTTGATCGCAGCGACGATGTGGCTTTCGCCGGCGTGGTTTCCGGCAGCGGTTCGTTGGCGCAGCAGGGCAGCGGCACGCTGGAGCTGACCGGCGACAACAGCTACACCGGCGGCACCACGATTGCCAGCGGCACCTTGCAGATCGGCAACGGCGGCAGCAGCGGCTCGATCCTCGGTGATGTGGCCAACGATGGCACGCTGGCCTTCGAGCGCAGCGATGACGTGGCTTTCGCCGGCGTGGTTTCCGGCAGCGGTTCGCTGGCGCAGCAGGGCAGCGGCACGCTGGTGCTGACCGGCGACAACAGCTACACCGGCGGAACCACGATCACGTCCGGCAGCCTGCAGCTCGGCAACGGCGGCAGCACCGGCTCGATCCTCGGCAATGTCGTCAACAACGGCGGGTTGGTATTCGATCGCAGCGACGATGTGGCTTTCGCCGGCGTGGTTTCCGGCAGCGGTTCGCTGGCGCAACAGGGCAGCGGCACGTTGGTGCTGACCGGCGACAACAGCTACACCGGCGGCACCACGATCGCGGCCGGCACTCTGCAGCTCGGCAACGGCGGCAGCACCGGCTCGATCCTTGGTGATGTCGCCAACGACGGCACGCTGGCTTTTGATCGCAGCGATGATGTGTCCTTTGGCGGGGTCGTTTCCGGCAGCGGTTCGCTGGCGCAACTGGGCAGCGGCACGCTGACGTTGACCGGCGACAACAGCTACGCCGGCGGCACCACGATCACGTCCGGCAGCCTGCAGCTCGGCAACGGCGGCAGCACCGGTTCGATCCTCGGTGATGTCGCCAACGACGGCACGCTGGCCTTCGATCGCAGCGATGAGATGTCTTTTGCCGGCGTGGTTTCCGGCAGCGGTTCGCTGGTGCAGCAGGGCAGCGGCACGCTGGTGCTGACCGGCGACAACAGCTACGCCGGCGGCACCACGATCGCGGCCGGCAGCTTGCAGATCGGCAACGGCGGCAGCACCGGCTCGATCCTCGGTGATGTCGCCAACGACGGCACGCTGGCCTTTGACCGCAGCGATGATCTGACCTTTGATGGCGTGATCTCCGGCAGTGGCATCGTGCTGCAGCAGGGCAGCGGCGTGCTGACTCTGGAGGGCGACAGCCACGCGTTCACCGGCGGCACCGAGGTGCACAGCGGTGAGCTGGACGTCGGCAGCGGGGCCGGCAGTGCTGCGGTACTCGGTGGCAACGTGCAGGTGGACACGGCAGCGACGCTGGCCGGCCACGGCCGTATCGGTGGGGATGTCGAACTGCGTTCGGGCGCGCATCTGAACGCCGGCAGCGCCACGGCTGCCATCGGCAGCCTGGAGATCGGCGGCAACCTCGTGCTGGCCGCGGGCAGCGTCGTCGATGTCGATCTCGGCACGCCGCTGGCCAACTTCCAGCCGTTCGGCGCCAGCGACAACATCGCGGTGGGCGGAGACCTCACGCTGGCCGGCACCACGCTCGATGTCGATGATGCCGGCGGCATGGGGCCGGGCCTGTACAACGTGATCCGCTGGGACGGCGGCCTGAACGGTGACGCGGGCGATATCGCGCTGGGCCACGTGCCGGCGGGCTCGAGCCTGTTGCTGCAGGTGCTGTCCGCCCAGAAGCAGATCAACCTGATCGACACCGAGGGCCTCACCCTCGACGTCTGGAACGCCAATGGCAAGGCCGACGCCACCCGCATGGGCGGCGGCGACGGCCGCTGGTCGACGACCTCACCGATGTGGACCGACGCCGAGGGGACGACGCCGAATGGCGCGATGCAGCCCCAGCCGGGCTTTGCGCTGTTCGGCGGCGATGCCGGCACGGTGACGGTCGACGGCGGCGCCGGTGACGTCAGTGCCACCGGTATGCAGTTCGCCGTCGACGGTTACACGTTGACCGGTGATGTGCTGACCCTGGTGAAAAACGCCGATGGCGACGTACCGATCATCCGTGTCGGCGACGGCAGCGCTGCCGGTGCCTCGATGGCGGCCGTCATCGACGCCGTGCTGGCCGGCACCGATGGCCTGGTCAAGGCCGATCAGGGCACCCTGATGCTGGCTGGTGCCAATACCTTCAGTGGTGGCGTGACGGTCAGTGGCGGCGCGCTTGCGGTGGCCGATGACGTGAATCTGGGCGATGCCTCGAATGCCTTGACGCTGGATGGCGGCATGCTGGAGATCACGGGTACCGCGTTCACCTCGACGGTCCGTGACATCGTGCTGGGCGACCACGGTGGCGGCTTCGCCATCGACGAGGCGGATGCCGGCTTCACCGTGGCTTCGTCGCTGGACGGCAAGGGCCGTCTGATCAAACGCGGCGCCGGCAGCTTGCTGCTGACCGGCACCAACAGTTATGCCGGTGGCACCACGATTGCATCCGGCACGCTGCAGCTAGGCAACGGTGGCACCACCGGTTCGATCACCGGCGACGTGGCCAACGACGGCACGCTGGTGTTCGACCGCAGCGACGCGGTGGTCTTCGATGGCACGGTGTCCGGCACCGGCGCGCTGGTGCAGCAGGGCAAGGGTGCGCTGGTGCTGACCGGCGCCAACAGCCACACCGGCGGCACCACGATTGCGTCCGGCACGCTGCAGCTAGGCAACGGCGGTACCACTGGCTCGATCAGCGGCGACGTGGCCAACGCCGGCAGGCTGGTGTTCGACCGCAGCGACGAGTTGGTCTTCGGTGGCAAGGTGTCCGGCAACGGTGCGCTGGTGCAGCAGGGCAAGGGCACGCTGGTGTTGACCGGCGCCAACAGCCACACCGGCGGCACCACGATTGCATCCGGCACGCTGCAGCTCGGCAACGGCGGTACCACTGGCTCGATCAGTGGTGACGTGGCCAACGCCGGTACGCTGGTGTTCGACCGCAGCGACGCGGTGGTCTTCGGTGGCAAGATCAGCGGCACCGGCGCGCTGGTGCAGCAGGGCGAGGGCAGCCTGACCCTTGCCGGTACGCAGACCTATGCCGGTGGCACCACCATCGCCGCCGGCAGCCTGATCGGTGATGCCGGCAGCCTGCACGGTGCCATCGACAACCACGGCGCACTGATCTTCATGCAGAACAGCAATGACGCCTTCGACGGCCAGCTCGCCGGCGACGGCAGCGTGGCCAAGCGTGGCAAGGGCGAGTTGATCCTCAACGGCGACAGCCACGCCTTCAGTGGTGTCACCAGCGTCGAGGAAGGCGCGCTGATCGTCGGTGACGACGGCTTTGCCGACGCCGCGTTGGGTGGCGTGGTCAAGGTCGGCAAGCAGGGTGTGCTTGGTGGCTTCGGTACCGTTGGTGGCCTGGATCTGGCCGGCACGCTGGCCACCGGTCACTCCATCGGTACCTTGCACGTGTCCGGTGACGCGATCTTCCGGGCCGGTTCCATCTGGCAGATCGAGGTCGATCCGGAGGGGCATGGTGACCGGCTCGACGTGGCCGGCAAGGCCGTCATCAAGGGCGGAAGTGCGCTGGCCATGGGGTCGGATGGCAACTGGAAGGCGAACACCGACTACGTGGTGCTCGACGCCACCGGTGGCGTCGACGGGCAGTTCGACGAGGTCAGCAGCAACCTTGCCTTCCTCAAGCCCACGTTGGCCTACGCGGCCAACAGCGTGACCCTGTCACTGGCGCGCAACCAGGTCGATTTCGGCGATGTCGCGCACACGCCCAACCAGACCGGCGTGGCCGAAGTCATCGATGACGCGGGTCCCGGCCATCCAGCCTACGACGCCATCGTTGACATGGATGAGGATCATGCGCGGGACGCGTTCGACCAGCTTTCCGGCGAGTGGTATGCCGGCATGCAGAGCGCACGGCTGGACGACAGCCGCTACGTGCGCGAGGCGATGAACCAGCGTCTGGTCCAGGCCGAGGCCGGTGTCGCCGGCAACGCGGCCTCGCTGGGCAGCAGTGCCGGTGCGGTCTGGTTCCACGGCTGGGGCCAGTGGGGTGATCGAGATGGCGACGGCAACGCGGCGCGGATGCAGTCCAGCGGCAGTGGCATGCTGGTCGGCGTGGATGCGGATATCGACGGGCGGGCGCGCATCGGTGGCGTGCTGGGAGCCAGCCAGTCGGCGATCCGGGTTGGCGAACGGGTTTCCGATGGCCGCGGCAAGGCGACCTGGGTGGGTATCTACGGCAGCGCCAACACCGGTCCGCTGCAATGGCATGGCGGCCTGGCCTACGCCAGTGAGCGGCTGGACAGCCACCGTCATCTGACCGTGCCCGGCCTGGCCGGTGATGTGGGCAGTGACCTGCGTGGTCGCACCGAGCAGGGCTGGGTCGAGGCGGCATTGCCGTATGCGCTCGGTCGAGGCCGGGTCGATCCGTTCCTCAACCTGGCTCATGTACGGGTGCATTCGGATCGCTGGAGCGAGGGTGGTGGCGATGCCGCGCTGAGCGGCAGTGGTGGCGATGCCAAGGCCAGTCTGGCCACGCTGGGTGTGCGTGGATCGTGGAACCTCGGCTCGGCGGAATTGCCGATCCGGCTGCACGGCAGCTTGGGCTGGCGCCAGGCCTTCGGTGCCGACGCACCGGAAATGCACATGAGCCTGGACGGCTCGGCACCGTTCACCGTCTACGGCCTGCCGCTGGCCCGGCATGCCGTGGCGGTGGAAGCCGGACTGGACTTCGCCGTGTCCGAAAAGGTTGGTGTCGACTTCGGTTACAACGGCCAGTTCGCCGGTGATGCACGTGACCAGGGGGCGCGGCTGACGGTGCGGATCGGCTGGTAGGAAAAAAGGGGGGGTGACGAGGCGTCGTGGTGGACTGCGGTGCCTCGTCCGAAGGCGACCTGAAAAGGGGCGCCGTGCATCCAGGGAGGCGTAAAGGCGCCAGGCGATGGTTCGGGCGGAGCATGAGCTCCGCCCGGATCCTTTCCGAACGGAGCCCGCAGGTCGGGCGCTGCCGGACATCGGCAAAGCCGCGCGCTGAAACCGCAGGTCGGGCCTCGCCTGACCATGCGTGCGGACTTCATGTGCGGGCCATGTCCATCCCGCGAGCGATGTTTCTGCCGGGCGCGCTTGCGGGTGATGCTTGTGCGGCTTCGCAAGCTTTCGCTCGACGGCGCCGGCGCGTGTCTGCCGGTCGCGCGCAAGGCAGCCATGGCCTTGCACCCGGACGGTTCGCATCCTTCCGCCGGTGGCCGGCATCACGCACGATCACGGGCGAACAGGCCGGAGCGGTAACAGCGGTGCTGTGGATGGATCAGGGCGCTCTACGGCACGTCACCAATCCATTGCGGCGTGGCGAAACGGGTTCGCGCCAGCGCTTCGGCACGGGCCCGTTCGTCGGGACGCAACGGGTCGTCGTTCAGGCCGTGCAGGCGGCGGAAGGTATCGATCATGCGCTCCAGCACCACCTCGCGCGGCAGGCCGGTCTGGCTGCGCAACGGGTCGACCCGCTTGGCCGCGCTGGTGGTGCCCTTGTCGGAAAGCTTTTCGCGGCCGATGCGCAGCACCTCCAGCATCTTCGCCGCGTCGATGTCGTAGGCCATGGTCACGTGGTGCAGCACCGCGCCGTTGCGGCGGGTCTGCGCGGCGCCGCCGATCTTGCCGCCCTCGGAGGTGAGGTCGTTGAGCGGCTGGTACCAAGCGCGGATGCCGAGCGTGCCCAGCGCATCGAGCACCCAGGCATCCATCAGCGCATAGGACTCCTGGAAGCTCAGGCCCTCGACCAGCGAGGCGGGCGCGTAGATCGAGTAGGTGATGCTGTTGCCCGGCTCGATGAACATCGCGCCACCGCCGGAGATCCTCCTCACCACCTCGATGCCGTGGCGACGGGCCGCCTCGGCGTCGACCTCGTTGCGCAATGACTGGAAGCGCCCGATCACCACCGCCGGCGCCGACCACTCCCAGATGCGCAGGGTCGGTTTGCGCCGGCCGGCGCCGACCTCGTCGGTCAGCACCTGGTCCAGCGCCATGTGCAGCAGCGGCGGTTGCGGGGCTTCGTGGATCAGTTGCCAGTCGTGGTCGGACCAATGGCTGCGCGTCATGCCGTCATCTCCCCGCCCAGTGCGCGCCGCACCGCGACCGCGATCGCCTGCGGCGAGATGCCGTACATCATCGTTTCCGGCCCCAGCGCCGTTTGCACGGCGTCGGCCAGTGTGGCCTCGTCCGCCCGCGCGGGCAGTCCTTCAAGGGCGCGGTTGATCGTGCCCAGTGCGCTGTCCGGTTCCAGGAAGAAGTCGCCGCTGAGCTGCACCTCGGCCAGATGGCCGTCGCGTACGTCCAGATCGATCACCACCAGCTTGCCGCCGGGCATCTTGTATTCGCCGTGCATCCGCGGGATTCCTTCGGCGCATGCGGGAGTGCGCCAGCCCGGATCATTCTGCTCCGTTGGCGGGGGAGGTGCGAGGGGAGCCACAAGGAGGCCTGCGCCTACGGCCACACCAGCGAGCGATGAAGCTGTGCGCCTGCCCAGGCGCCGTCGCCAACGGCGAGCGATACGGAGTGTGGTATTCGAGCGGCATCGCCGCAGGCAAAAACGCCGGGCACGGAGGTTTCCTTCGTCTGGTCGGTACCGATCTGGATGCCCATGGGCGTTTCCATCAGTTCGCAGCCGAGCTGGCTGGCGATCGGCGTGGAAGGTTTGTTGCGCGAGGCGATGAACAGGCCGGCGAAGGGCAGGCAGCGACCATCGATCAGCACGATATCGGCATTGCCATCGATCTGCCGAATCGGTGTCTTCTCGATCGATGCGCCTCGTTGCTGCAGATTGGCGGCAGAGGCATCGTCGAGTTCCAACGCACCGTTGAGGAAGAACGTTGTCTCTCCCCATTCCGGCAGAAGCTGCGCCTGATGGATTGACATCGGGCCGGTGGCGATCACGCCGATGCGGCCACGGTCCAGCTCGTAGCCGTGGCAGTACGGGCAGTGGAAGGCGCTCCTGCCCCAGCGTTCGGCCAGACCGGGGATGGCGGGCAGTTGGTCCTGCACGCCGATGGCCAGCAGCAGGCGTCGGCCCGTGTGTGTGGTTCCACCGGCAACCACGTGGAAGTCGTCCTTGCTGCCCGAGGCCTGTTCCACTTCGTCGTCCAGCCAGGCCAGCGTGGGATAGGTCTCGAGCTGGACCCGCGCGAGGCGGGCCAGTTCGGCCGGATCGACGCCGTCCTGGCCGAGGAATCCGTGGGAATGGCTGGCGTTGCGGTTGCGCCGCTTGCCGCCGTCGATGATGAGTACGTGGCGGCGCGCCCGAAGTAGTTGCAGGGCTGCGGCCATGCCGGCGTAGCTGCCGCCGATGACGATCACGTCATGTTGCATGTGGATGCTCCGATCGATGGGCGCCGTGGCGGCGCGCGAAGTCCTCGGCCAGTGCGGCCAGGGTGACCGACTCGAAGCGTTGCAGCAGCAGTGCCTCGGCGTCGGCGAAAGCGGTGTCGAGGGCGGCATTGATCGCCTGTTCGACCAGGCATTCCGGGTGCTCGTGGCGGTTGCCCACGGCGAACAGCGCCGGTTCGCCGAGCGCTTCATGCAACTGACGCAGGGTGACCTTGGCCAGGTCGGCGGAAATGCGCCAGCCACCGGCATGCCCCCGGCCGGCCGTCACCAGACCTGCTTCCCGCAGCAATCCCATGGTGCGCCGAACCACGACTGGATGGGTGCCGAGGCATTGCGCCAATGCTTCGGACGTCATTGGAGCATCGCGCTCAGCCATATGCAGAAGGGCGTGGAGTACGGCGGAGAGTCGGCTGTCTCGTTTCATGTAACAAACAATGTTACATTTGAGTTTCCGAGTCAAGCGATGAATGCGACATGTCTTCTTTCAGTGATCCCCGGGCGGTAGCCAACTACATCGAAGGATTGCAGCGGCAGGTTCCCGGCCTGCACTCCCTGCATCAGATGGTCGGCGTGCTGCTGGCGGAACACGTGCCGCCGGATGGCCGCGTCCTGGTGCTGGGTGGCGGTGGTGGCCTGGAGCTGAAGTCGTTTGCCGGATCTCATCCGCAGTGGCGCCTGCTGGGTGTCGACCCGTCGGCGCCCATGCTGGAACTGGCCACGCGCACGCTGGGGACGCTGGCATCGAAGGTGGAGTTGATCGAGGGATACATCGATGCCGCCCCGGCCATCGAGTTCGATGGCGCGGCCTGCCTGCTCACCATGCATTTCCTCTCCGTTGAGCAGCGCCTGCACACGCTGCGCGAACTGAGGCGCCGGCTCAGGCCGGGTGCGCCGCTGGTGGTTGCCCATCACAGCGTCCCCCCTGACCGGGACGGGAAAATGCGCTGGCTGCAGCGCTATGCTGCCTTCATTAGCGCCAACGGCATTCCGGCCGAAAATGCCGCAAGTGCGATCAAGGCGATGGCCAGCCAGCTCCCGCTGCTGTCACCCGAGGTGGAGGTCGACTTGTTGCAGCAGGCTGGCTTCGTCGAACCCGAGTTGTTCCATGTCGCCCTGACATTCCGCGGATGGGTGGCGTACGTAGGGTAGCTGAACGCGGCACGGGGAAGGCCAGCGACCTTGCGGTTCGTACAGGCCATGCTGACGAGTTTTCGCGGGGTGAGCTCTGCCAGCCCTGCGGAAAGTCAGTGTCGGCGGCGGCCGTTGAAGTGGCCGGTACCGCCGCCGACCGAGATGCTGATGCCGCCGCTGGGGTGGTCGCAGCTGCCGAAAGCCTGGCTGAGGTTGACCGTGCCGCCCTGGTAATTGCCGCTCACATGGTTGCCGCCGATTACCCCGACGCCCACGCTGCCGTGTACCTGCGGCTGGTTGTAGGTGGAGTCGTCGCAGTCGTCATCGACCACCACGGCGCTGCTCGTCTGGTTGTCGCCGATGCTGCCGCTGGTGTCGCCGTAGTAGGTGCCGGGAGGATCGCGGTGGGTGGTGGTTCCGGCAGCGAACGCGGCTGCGGCCGTGGAGCCGGCTTCCGGCGCATCGTTCGCAGGCGTGGCCACGGTGCTGCTGGCGGCGGGCAGTTCGCCGGGCGGCAGTTTCAGGTTCAGCGGCCGCGGTGCGTCCTGGGCGAAGGCCGGCAGGGCCAGCGCGGTAGCCAGCAGGGCAGGGAGAAGACGGGAGATGTTCATGCAGGCTCCGGGGTGGTCACGCATCCAACACGGCAGGCCGCGTTGGCGCGCACATCTTCCTTTTGGAACGACGCGACCGCAACAAGTTCCGGCCGCCGTCCCGAACCCGTAGGAGCCCGCTCGCGGGCGATGCTTTTGGGCTGGGATTCGGGATTCGGGATTCGCAAAAGCAGAAGCAGAAGCAGAAGCAATAGCGGGGTCAGGTTCACTTCGGCCGAAGTGAACCTGACCCCGTTATTGCCGGATCGTGCCTCGAACCCCGGTAGGAGCCCGCTCGCGGGCGATGCTTTTGCTTTTATTCCCTATTCTCCATTCCCTGTTCCCTGCGCAAGCCCAAAAGCATCGCCCGCGAGCGGGCTCCTACCGGGGGGCGTCGGCCTTGCGCTATGCGGTGGTTTCGATGCGTTCGACGCGGCGCAGGCCGCGTGGCAGCAGGCCGCCGCGGGTGGCGCGGTTGCCGCCGTATTCGACCAGATCGGCCCAGCGCAGGGTGAGCTTGCGGGCGCCGGCGTACATGGTGACCTCGCCCTTGCCTTCGGCGACCACGGCGATGCCGGCGACGCGCTCGCCTTCGGCCAGCTGCTTCTTCGGGATCTCGATCAGCTTGTTGCCCTTGCCCTTGTCCAGCTCGGGCAGCTCGGCCACCGAGAACATCAGCAGGTGGCCTTCGCTGGTGACCACCACGATGCGGTCGCGGGCGGGGTCGGCGCTGGGCTGCGGTGCCAGCACGCGCGCGCCGTCGGTGAGGCTGATGATCTGCTTGCCGGCCTTGTTGCGGCCGGTCAGCGCCTCGAAGCGGGTGACGAAGCCGTAGCCGTAGTCGCTAGCCAGGATCAGCCGGGTGTCGTTGTCGCCGGCAATCATCGCGTCGAAGCTGGCGCCATTGGCCGGGCTGAAGCGGCCGGTCAATGGCTCGCCGTTGCCGCGGGCCGAGGGCAGGGTGTGTGCCGGGGTGGAGTAGGCGCGGCCGTTGGAGTCGATGAAGGCCACCTGTTGCGTGGTGCGCGCGCGCACGGCGGCGAGCAGGTTGTCGCCTTCGCGGTAGTTCAGGCCTTCGGCATCGACGTCGTGGCCCTTGGCCGCACGCACCCAACCCTTCTGGCTGAGCACCACGGTGACCGGCTCACTGGCGACCAGCGCGCTTTCGTCCAGCGCCTGCGCCACTTCGCGCTCGACCAGTGGCGAACGGCGGGCATCGCCGAACTTGGCGGCGTCGGCGCGCAGCTCTTCCTTGATCAGGCCCTTGAGCTTGGCCGGCGACTTCAGCAGAACGGTGATCCGCGCGCGTTCCTCTTCCAACTGGTCGCGCTCGGCATTGATCTTCATTTCCTCGAGGCGGGCCAGCTGGCGCAGGCGGGTCTCCAGGATGTAGTCGGCCTGTTCCTCGCTGAGCCGGAAGCGTGCCATCAGCACCGGCTTGGGCTCCTCCTCGGTGCGCACGATGCGGATCACTTCATCGAGGTTGAGGTAGGCGATGCGCAGGCCTTCCAACAGGTGCAGGCGGCGCTCGACCTTGGCCAGGCGATGGTTGAGGCGGCGGGTGACAGTGCTGGTGCGGAAGCTCAACCACTCGGTGAGGATGCGCTTGAGATCCTTCACCTGCGGCCGGCCGTCGAGGCCGATCATGTTCAGGTTGACCCGGAAGCTCTTCTCCAGGTCGGTGGTGGCGAACAGGTGCTGCATGGTCTCGTCGGCGTCGACCCGGCTCGAGCGCGGCACGATCACCAGCCGGATCGCGTTCTCGTGGTCGGATTCGTCGCGCAGGTCCTCGATCATCGGCAGCTTCTTGGCGCGCATCTGCGCGGCGATCTGCTCGAGGATCTTCGACGGGCTGACCTGGTGCGGCAGCGCGGTGATCACGATGTTGCCTTCCTCGCGCCGGTACACCGCGCGGGCGCGCACCGAGCCGGTGCCGTTGCGGTACATCGCCAGCAGGTCGGCGCGCGGGGTGATGATCTCGGCCTCGGTCGGGTAGTCCGGGCCCTGGATGTGGGCGCACAGTTCCTCGATCGGTGCCTCGGGGTTGTCCAGCAGGGTGATGCAGGCCTCGACCACTTCGCGCAGGTTGTGCGGCGGGATGTCGGTGGCCATGCCCACGGCGATGCCCATCGAGCCGTTCAGCAGCACGTGCGGCACGCGCGCCGGCAGGCAGTTGGGTTCTTCCAGGGTGCCGTCGAAGTTCGGCACCCAGTCCACCGTGCCCTGGCCCAGCTCGCCCAGCAGCGCCTCGGCGATCGGGCTGAGCTTGGACTCGGTGTAGCGCATCGCCGCGAAGCTCTTGGGATCGTCCGGCGAGCCGAAATTGCCCTGGCCGTCGACCAGCGGGTAGCGGTACGAGAACGGCTGCGCCATCAGCACCATCGCCTCGTAGCAGGACGAGTCGCCGTGCGGATGGAACTTGCCGATCACGTCACCGATGGTGCGCGCCGATTTCTTCGGCTTGGCGGTGGCGGCCAGGCCCAGCTCGCTCATCGCGTAGATGATCCGTCGCTGCACCGGTTTCAGGCCGTCGCCCACGAACGGCAGGGCGCGGTCCAGCACCACGTACATCGAATAATCGAGATAGGCCCGCTCGGCGTATTCCTTCAGCGGGATCTGTTCGTAATTGGCTTGCAGGTTCATGCGGGGAGTCTTTCAAATGGCGCGGGGGCGCGCGGTCAACCGGTCGATGGTGCCAGAAAGCGGCTGGCTCTTGTAGGCGAGAAGCCGTGGCGCCTCACTGGCGTGTGCTTTCCACGCCGCGCTTTTGCAACTGCACCTGCACGCTGTCCGGCCCGGCCAGATGGGCGGCGCCGACGGCGATGAAGACGGTGCCGGGCTGCTCCAGCATCGTGCTGATCCGTTGCGCCCAGGCTTCGTTGCGCTGGACCAGCAGGCGCTGGTAGAGCTGCGGTTCGTGCTCGCGCATGTCGCCTTCGCCGAGCCGGGCCAACTGATCGGTGTCGCCTTGTTGCCAGGCTTTCACCATGGCGGTGAGCTGGGCGATGCCCTTGTCGACCTCGCGCAAGGTCGAGCGCAGCATCGCCAGCTGTGCCGCCTGCGGCATGTCGGCCAGGAAGCGCACCTGCTGCTCGGCGGTTTCCAGCCCGAGTACCGGCTTGCCGCGCTTTTCCATCGTCGCGCGCAGTTGCTTGTCCACGCCCTGCGCAGGATCGAGCCCGGCCTGCAGCAGTGGTGCGGTGGTCAGCGTCAGCGCTGCCAGCCAGGGGCGCATCATCTCCAGCGCCGGCATGCCGCCGGGAACCTTGGCCTTGTTCGCCGCCAGTTGCAGCCGGTGCGCTTCGGACGGGCTGAGCTGCGCGGACAGCCGTTTGCCCGGACTCAGGCCGTAATGCATCACCAGCGCGGCCATGTTGGCCGGATCATCGTCGACGGTTTCCAGGTAAAGCGTGTCGCTGGCCTCCAACGCGTGGTCCAGCGCCGGATCGCGCCAGCCGGCATCACCCGGCAACAGGTGCACGGTACCGAACAGGTAGATCGTGGTGTCCGCATCCTTGACCACCCACAACGCCGGCCTGGCGCACAACGCGGCAGGCAGCAGCAGGAGCAGCGCGGACAACAGGCGGACGAGGAGGGCGGGCCGGATCATCCCGCCAGTGTCGCGGCAAGCCTCGCCCGGTTCAAATCCCCCAATCACTCGCCCACAACATGTAGGAGCCCGCTCGCGGGCGATGCTCTTGGGCCGGGAATCGGGATTCGGGATTTGCAAGAGCAAGAGCATCGCCCGCGAGCGGGCTCCTGCAGGTGGGGAGGGCGATATACGAAAAAAGCCACCCGAGGGTGGCTTTTCCGAATCTTGTTGGTGGGCGATGCAAGGATCGAACTTGCGACACCTGCCGTGTGAAGGCAGTGCTCTACCGCTGAGCTAATCGCCCGCCGTGAATCCGCAATTCTAAGGGGGGTTTTCGGACGCGTCAACGGGTTTTGTCACGTGAGGAGCCGGATGGCTTGGTAAACTTGCCGGCTTTCCGAACCGGCACTGCCATCATGGACCATCTTGCCCAAGAACTCGCCCGCATCCTGGAGGCTTTCAGGCAGTTCGAGCTGACCCCCTGGAAGGCGATCGGCCTGCTTGGCTCGCTGATGTTCACCAGCCGCTGGTTCGTGCAGCTCTATTACACGCGCAAGTTGAAGCGGGTGGTGATGCCGCTGGCGTTCTGGTGGCTGTCGGTGTGCGGCAGCGCTTTGCTGCTGGCCTACTTCCTGATCGGCAAGAACGATTCGGTGGGCATCATCTCCAACTTCTTCCCGGCCTTCGTCTCGGTCTACAACCTGGTCGTGCACCTGCGCCACCGCCGACCTGCGGCGGAAGCGTAAGGCCTTCTCGCGAAAAGCGTCCCTCTCAACCCCGGCCCTCTTCCCCGCGTGGCGGGGGAGAAGGAGCAAGGCACGAAAAAAAGCCGGCTTGCGCCGGCTTTTCGTCAACACGAATCGCGGAACGGCTTACGCCAGTTCGCGGATCTTCGCGTTGAGACGGCTCTTGTGGCGAGCGGCCTTGTTCTTGTGGATCAGGCCACGGGCGGCGTAGCGATCCATCACCGGCTGGGCGGCGGCGAAGGCGGCGACGGCGGCAGCCTTGTCCTTGGCCTCGATGGCCTTGACGACCTTCTTCAGGGCGGTACGGACCATGGAGCGTGCGCTGATGTTGCGCAGGCGGCGCTGTTCGGACTGGCGCGCGCGCTTCTTCGCGGACTTGATGTTGGCCAAGGTAGAACTCCGGAATGCAGGGTTGTGGTTGAAAAAGACGCTGATTATGCGGTCGATTCGCCGCTGCGTCAATCATTTAGAGCCAGTGTCGCGGTGTGGCAACGGGCTTCCCGTCCGGCACGGCCGCGATCGGACATGATAACGCCATCTTGCCGGCTGTCATCCGGGGGCGGACCGCTGTCAAACTGTCGCCCCCGCGCCCGGCGCGGACTCCGGCATCACGACAAGGTCTGCAACACTTCATGAAGTCCCCCAGCATGCTCCGCGGGCTGCTCTCGTTCAGCAGCATGACGATGGTTTCGCGGGTACTCGGCCTGGTCCGGGACATGGCGATCAACGCCGCCTTCGGCGCCAATGGCGCCACCGACGCGTTCTGGGTGGCCTTCCGCATTCCGAACTTCATGCGCCGGCTGTTTGCCGAGGGCTCGTTCTCCACCGCCTTCGTGCCGGTGTTCACCGAGGTCAAGGAAAAAGGCTCGCATGCCGAGCTGAAGGAGCTGATGGCGCGGGTCTCGGGCACGCTGGGCGGGGTGCTGCTGCTGATCACCGCGCTGGGCATGTTCTTCGCGCCGCAGGTCACCACGCTGTTCTCGCCCGGTGCGATCGACGAGCCGGGCAAGTTCGCGCTGACCGTCGATCTGCTGCGGCTGACCTTTCCGTTCCTGTTGTTCGTTTCGCTGACCGCGCTTTCCGGTGGCGCGCTGAACAGCTTTCACCGTTTCGGTCTGCCGGCGCTGACTCCCGTGATCCTCAACCTGTGCATGATCGCCGGCGCCCTGTGGCTGTCGCGGCGGCTGCAGACGCCGATCATGGCGATGGGCTGGGCGATCCTGGCCGCCGGCATCCTGCAGTTGCTGTTCCAGTTGCCGGCGCTGCGCCAGCTGAACCTGCTGACCCTGCCGCGCTGGGGCTGGAGCCATCCGCAGGTGCGCAAGATCATGAAGCTGATGGTGCCGACCCTGTTCGGCTCGTCGGTGGCGCAGATCAACCTGCTGTTCGACACGGTGATCGCCTCGCTGCTGGTGGTCGGCTCGCAGAGTTGGCTGTCGCAGGCAGACCGTTTCCTGGAACTGCCGCTGGGCGTGTTCGGCGTGGCGCTGGGCACGGTGATCCTGCCCTCGCTGTCGCGCCATCACGTCAGTACTGACACGCAGGGCTTTTCGCGGGCGCTGGATTGGGGCCTGCGAGTGACCTTGCTGATTGCGGTGCCGGCGATGTTCGCGCTGATGCTGCTGGCCGGGCCGATGGTGGCCACGCTGTTCCAGCATGGTCACTGGACCGTCCACGACACCGCCATGGCCACCTTGTCGATCACTGCGTTGAGCTTCGGCCTGCCGGCGTTTGCCTTGGTCAAGGTGCTGCTGCCGGCGTTCTATGCGCGCCAGGACACGCGTACGCCGGTGCGTGCCGGGGTGGCGTCGTTGCTGGCCAACATGCTGTTGAACGTGGTGTTCCTGGTCCTGCTGTTCGAGCTGTGGGCGCCGGCCGAGCTGAAGCAATTGCCGTGGCTGCAGGGGCTGGCGCAATTGTCCGGCCTGCACATGGCGCTGGGCATGGCCAGCGCGGTGGCGGCCTACGTCAATCTGGGCCTGTTGTGGCATTGGCTGAAAAAGGCCGGCGTGTATCAGCGCCAGCCCGGTTGGGGGCGGCATCTGCTGCGGCTGGTGCTGGCCTGTGCGGCAATGGTGGCGGTACTGCTGGCCGGGCGCTGGCTGTGGCCGGACTGGGGTGATGGCGTCAGTGGCATGAGCCGCTTGTGGCGCTTGCTGGCGTTGGTGGCGGCAGGCGGTGCCAGCTACGTCGCGGTGCTGTTCGCCGCCGGTTTCCGCCTGCGTGATCTGCGCGGTGCCTGAGTGCGTGGCAGGCACCGTGGAGCTTGCCTTGGCCGTTATACTGGCGCGATGACGAGACTTTCCAGGGATGTCGCCGGCCCTTGCCTGGCGACGCGCGGCAGCGTGATCGCGGTCGGCGCTTTCGACGGTCTGCACCGTGGCCACCAGGCGCTGCTGGCGCAGGTACGCGAGCGCGCGCGCGAGCTGGATTGCAGCCCGGTGGTGGTCAGTTTCGAGCCCTTGCCGCGTGCGTTCTTCTCGCCCGAGCCGGTGCCGCGGTTGTCCAGCGTGCGCGAGAAACTGCGCGGCTTCGACGCCGCCGGCATGGAGCACGCCCTGCTGCTGCGTTTCAATCGCGAACTGACCGCGATGCCGGCGGCGGATTTCGTGCAGCGGGTACTGGTTGACCGGCTGGCGGCGCGCGAGGTCTGGGTGGGCGGCGATTTCCGCTTCGGCCACAAGCGCGGCGGCGATGTGGCGCTGTTGCAGCAGATGGGCGCCGAGCTGGGTTTCCGGACGCACACCATGCCGGTGGTCCAGCTCGATGGCACCCGCGTCTCGGCCAGCCGCGTGCGGGCCTTGCTGGCGGCCGGCGAGTTCGCCGGTGCCGAGCCGCTGCTGGGCCGACCGTTCGTGATCGACGGCAAGGTGGAATACGGCCACCAACTCGGCCGTACCCTGGGCTATCCCACCGCCAACATCCATCTGCGCCAGCGGGTCAGCCCGGTGCACGGCATCTTCGCGGTGCGGGTGGGGCTGGGCGAGAGCGAATGCAGCTGGCCCGGCGTGGCCAGCCTCGGCGTGCGGCCCACGGTGAACGAGGTGACCCAGCCGCTGCTGGAGGTGCACCTGTTCGATTTCGACGGCGACCTGTATGGCCAGCGCATGGCGGTGGAGTTCGTTGCCCACCTGCGCGACGAGCAGAAGTTCGACGGGTTGGACGCGTTGAAGGCGCAGATGGCGCTGGACGCACGGCAGGCCCGCGAGGTGCTGGGCATGAACCTGCGGCTGGCGACGCCATGAGCGCGGTTCGGTCGCGGCACGTATCATTGAACACTTTTCCAACGCTTCGCCTGCGGGCGGGCGACACCATGCAACGGCATCCAGGCCAATGACCCACGATTACAAGAGCACCATCAATCTGCCGCAGACGGACTTCCCGATGCGCGGCGACCTGCCCAAGCGCGAGCCGAAGTGGCTGGCCGATTGGGAATCGGTGGACCGCTATGCGCAGATCCAGCAGCACGCGGCCGGTCGCGACAAGGTGTTCGTGCTGCATGACGGCCCGCCGTACGCCAACGGCGTGATCCACCTGGGCCATTCGGTCAACAAGGTGCTCAAGGACGTCACCGTCAAATCCAAGTTGCTGGCCGGCCATCGCGCGCCCTACGTGCCGGGCTGGGACTGCCACGGCCTGCCGATCGAGATCGCGGTGGAGAAGAAGTTCGGCAAGCCGGGCGACAAGCTCGACGCCGCCGCGTTCCGCCAGAAGTGCCGCGAGTACGCGCAGCAGCAGATCGACCTGCAGCGCACCGACTTCAAGCGGCTGGGCGTGCTGGGCGACTGGCAGCATCCGTACCGCACGCTGGATTTCAGCTACGAGGCCTCGATGATCCGCGCGCTGGCGCGCATCGTCGACAACGGCCACGTGGTGCGCGGCGCCAAGCCGGTGCACTGGTGCTTCGACTGCGGCTCGGCACTGGCCGAGGCGGAGATCGAATACGCCGACAAGCAGTCGCCGGCGGTGGACGTGGCCTATGACGCGGTGGATGCCAAGGCGATGGCCGCGGCCTTCGGCGTGGACGCGGGCGACGCCATCGTCGCCGTGCCGATCTGGACCACCACGCCCTGGACGCTGCCGGAAAGCCAGGCGGTGTCGCTGGGTGGCGAACTGGAATACGCGCTGGTCGAAGGCCCGTCGCGCGATGGCCGGCGCGTGTTGCTGGTGATCGCCTCGACGCTGGTTGAGCCCGCGCTGACCCGCTACGGCATCGAACCGTCGAAGGCGCTCGGCCATGCCGCCGGTGCCGCGCTGGACGGCATGCAGCTGCAGCACCCGTTCTACGATCGCCAGGTGCCGGTGATCCTTGGTGACCACGTCAGTGCCGAGGACGGTACTGGTGCGGTGCACACCGCGCCCGACCACGGCGTGGAGGATTTCGTGGTCGGCCGTGAGAACGGCATCGGCCTGCTCAACTACGTCGGCGCCCGTGGCACCTATCGCGAGGACACGCCCAAAGGCGGCGATCTCGAACTGGCCGGCCTGCACATCTGGAAGGCCAACGACGCCATCGTCGAGCTGCTGCGTTCGCGCGGCGTGCTGCTGGCCCACGCGAAGATCGAGCACAGCTACCCGCACTGCTGGCGGCACAAGACGCCGGTGATCTTCCGCGCCACGCCGCAGTGGTTCATCAGCATGGAGAAGGGCGAGCTGCGCGCCACCGCGCTGAAGTCGATCAAGGACGTGCGCTGGGTGCCGGGCTGGGGCGAGGAGCGCATCGCCGGCATGGTCGATGGTCGCCCGGACTGGTGCATCTCGCGCCAGCGCACCTGGGGCGTGCCGATCGCGCTGTTCGTGCACAAGGCCACCCACGAGCCACACCCGGATTCGGTGCAGTTGCTGGAGAAGGTCGCGCAGAAGGTGGAGCAGGGCGGCATCGACGCCTGGTTCGCGCTGGATCCGGCCGAGCTGCTGGGCGATCAGGCGGCCGACTACGAGAAAGTCACCGACGTGCTCGACGTGTGGTTCGATTCCGGCGTCAGCCATTTCGCGGTGATCGGCCAGCGTCCCGAGCTGCAGCAGGGCGACGCCGCCGACTACAAGGTGATGTACCTGGAAGGCTCCGACCAGCATCGCGGCTGGTTCCAGTCCTCGCTGCTGACCTCGGTGGCGATCCACGGCCGCGCCCCGTACAACGACGTGCTGACCCACGGTTTCACCGTGGACGAGCACGGCCGCAAGATGTCCAAGTCGCTGGGCAACGGCATCGAGCCGCAGGACATCATGAAGCGCCTGGGCGCCGACATCCTGCGCCTGTGGATCTGCTCCACCGACTACCGCAACGAGATGTCGCTGTCCGAGGAGATCCTCAAGCGCGTCTCCGACACCTATCGCCGCATCCGCAACACCGCGCGCTTCCTGCTCGGCAACCTGGATGGCTTCGATCCCTCGAAGCACCTGCTGCCGGTGGCCGACACCTTGCTGCTGGACCAGTGGGCGGTGCAGCAGGCGCATGACGTGCAGCAGGCTGTGACGGCGGCGTACGAGCGCTACGACTTCCCCGAGGTGATCCAGCGCGTGCAGAACTTCTGCACCAACGAGCTGGGCGCGCTGTACCTGGACATCACCAAGGACCGCCTCTACACCATGCCGACCGAAAGCCTCGGCCGGCGCAGCGCGCAGAGCGCGATGTACCGCATCGCCGAGGCGCTGGTGCGCTGGCTGGCGCCGGTGCTCAGCTTCACCGCCGAGGAGATCTGGCAGTCGCTGCCGGGCGAGCACGGCGACAGCGTGCTGTTCGAGACCTGGTACGAAGGCCTGGAAGCCACCCAGGGCTCGCCCGAACAGCGCCGCTGGTGGGCCGACCTGCTGGCGATCCGCGACAGCGCCTCGCGCGTGCTCGAGGGCATGCGCAAGGGCGGCCAGATCGGCGCCGCGCTGGAGGCCAAGCTGGTGGTGCACGCCGACGACGCGCTGCGCACCCGCTACGCACAAAGCGCCGACGAACTGCGCTTCTTCTTCATCACCTCCGACTTCACCCTGGCGCCGCTGGCCCCGCGTGCCGACGACGCGGCGAAGGTGGAGCTGGACGGCGCCGAAGCCTGGGTTGTTGCCGGTGTCAGCGACGCCGCCAAGTGCGTGCGCTGCTGGCACCGCCGCGACGACGTCGGCAGCCACGCCGAGCATCCCGAGCTGTGCGGCCGCTGCGTGGAGAACGTGGAAGGCGAAGGCGAAGCACGCCGCCGGTTCTGACCATGGCCCCACCCGCTGTAGGAGCCCGCTAGCGGGCGATGCCCTTGGCTTTCGCGAATCCCGATTCCCGATTCCCGATTCCCGGCCCCAAAAGCATCGCCCGCTAGCGGGCTCCTACAGGGCAATCCATTCTTTTCGTGCTGGATACGATGACCACCAAACCCAACGCACTTCCCTGGCTGTGGCTCTCGGCTCTGGTCATCGCGCTCGACCAGCTCAGCAAGTGGTGGGCGCTGCAGGCCTTGCAGCCGGCGGGTGTGCCGCATCCGGTGATCCCCGGTTTCCTCAACTGGACGCTGGCCTTCAATCGCGGTGCCGCCTTCAGTTTCCTGGCCGGCAGCGGTGGCTGGCAGCGCTGGTTCTTCGTGCTGCTGGCCGTGGTGATCTGCGCCGTGCTGGTGGTCTGGCTCAAGCGCACCGCGCGTGCTGACTGGCGCAACGGCCTGCCGCTGTCGCTGATCATCGGCGGCGCGCTGGGCAACCTGATCGACCGCCTGCACGCCTCCCAGGTCACCGACTTCATCCACGTGTATTTCCGCCAATGGGACTACCCGGTCTTCAACCTGGCCGACTGCGGCATCACCGTGGGTGCCGTGCTGCTGATCGCCTTCGGCCTGTTCGCCGGCAAGGGCCGGGACGGCGTGCGATAATTCCCGGTCCGTGTCGCAAACACCCGCAGGGCGGGCATTGCCCGCCATGGCGTGCGGTACGCGGGTGGCGGGCAGTGCCCGCCCTACGTGATCCCACATCGAGGCCATCCTTGGACATCCTGCTCGCCAATCCCCGTGGTTTCTGCGCCGGCGTCGATCGCGCCATCGCCATCGTCGAGCGTGCGCTCGAGTCCTACGGGGCACCGATCTACGTGCGCCACGAGGTGGTGCACAACCGCTACGTGGTGGACAAGCTGCGTGCCGATGGCGCGATCTTCGTCGAGGAACTGCACGAGGTGCCCGATGGCGCCACCGTGATCTTCAGTGCCCACGGCGTGTCGCAGGCGGTGCGCGAGGAAGCCGAACAGCGCGGCCTGAAAGTGTTCGACGCCACCTGTCCGCTGGTCACCAAGGTGCACATGGAAGTGGCGCGACTGGGGCGGATCGGCCGCAGCGTGGTGCTGATCGGCCACGCCGGCCACCCGGAGGTCGAGGGCACCATGGGCCAGTGGAACCCGGCCCATGCCGGCGAGATCCTGCTGGTGGAATCGGTCGAGAACGTGGACAGCCTGACGCCGCGATTCCCGCACGAGCTGTCCTACGTCACCCAGACCACGCTGTCGGTGGATGACACCAAGGCGATCATCGCGGCGCTGCGCACGAAATTCCCCGACATCGAGGGGCCGCGCAAGGACGACATCTGCTACGCCACCCAGAACCGCCAGGATGCGGTGCGCCGGCTGGCCGACGCGGTCGACCTGATGCTGGTGGTCGGTTCGGTCAACAGCTCCAATTCCAACCGCCTGCGCGAGCTGTCCGAGAAGCAGGGCGTGCGCTCGTTCCTGATCGACGGCGCCGAGCACATCGAGCGCAACTGGCTGGACGGCGTGAACCGGATCGGCCTCACCGCCGGTGCCTCGGCCCCCGAGAAGCTGGTGCGCGACGTGATCGCCCGCCTGCAGTCCTGGGGCGCCGGCAGCGTGCGCGAGCTGGATGGTGATCCGGAAACCATCACCTTCGCGCTGCCGAAGGAACTGCGCGTGGTCGGGGCCGGCAACTCCAGCCTGTGACGGCCCGCACGCACGGCTTGCGCAGCCCGCCCCGCGCACCGTAGAATCTGCGGCTCTTTGCCGGAGTAGCTCAGTTGGTAGAGCACGTCATTCGTAATGATGGGGTCGTAGGTTCGATTCCTATCTCCGGCACCAGATGAAAAGACCCGCCTCATGGCGGGTCTTTTTTTGCCTGCGCCACACGCCTAGGCCGCACGAAGCATTCTCGAAACGGTGCCTTGGTGCGTAGGGCGGGCACTGCCCGCGGCTTTTGGCACCGGTGCGCGTTGCGGGTGGCTTGTGCGGTGCTGCGCATTGTCGGGCGGTGCCCGACCTGCAGGGGAGAGGGGCGGGCAATGCCGCGGCTGCCCCGGCAACGTGACCCCGTTCACCGTTCGCGACGGCAAACGGGCCGCTTGTCGGGCAATCTCTACCGTTTGTCGGGCAGGCCCTGTTCCAGACGGGGCAGGGCGCTAAAGTATGAACAGGGGCATCAGGGAGAATTCCATGCAAGTCTTGTCGCGTCAGCGGGGCGTCTCGTTGATCGAGGTGCTCGTCGCGATCGTGGTTTTCAGTGTCGGCGTGCTCGGCCTGGCGCTGATGCAGGTCAAGGGCGCGCAGTTCACCAAGGAAGCCGGTTCGCGCAGCAGCGTGATCATCCAGGTGCGCAGCCTGATCGACGCCATGCGCGCCAATCCGATCGCCGCGCGAGGCCCGATCAAGGCGGCCGATGCATCGGCGCCGACCGCCAGCGAATGCCCCTACTGCTTCGACGGCACGCAGAAGCTGGTCGACTGCACGACCGCCTGCACCCCCGAAACCGCGGCCAACAGCGACCTGTTCCACTGGGTGGATCGCATCAAGCAGGCCGCGCCCAGCGCGGTGGGCACCGCCCCGCGGGCCAGCGTCAGCTGGGACCCGTCCATCGGCATGTACGTGATCACCGCCACCTGGTCCGGCGGCGCGATGGACGGTGGCGTGGCCACCGCCGCCGACAATGTCTCCTACACCTTGAATTACCTGCCATGAATACCTGTCCACGAAACCACGCGGGTCGGCGACAGGCGGGTGTCTCGCTGATCGAACTGATGGTCGCCCTGTTGCTGGGTGCCATCGTCGTCGGCGGCCTGATCGAGGTGCTGACCGCCAACCGCAAGGCTTACCAGCTGCAGGAAAGCAACAACTTCCAGCAGCAGAACCTGCGCTTCGCCAGCGACCGCATCGGCTGGTCGCTGCGCATGGCGGATTTCTGGGGCGGGGTGAATGTGGCCGATATCCAGGGGCTCGGCGACGGTGCTGGCGCCAACGGGTGCAATGCGGCCTGGATGCGATCGGGCAAGCCCGGACCCAATGGCTCCGGCGGCATCTTCGGCTACGACGGCCGCGACGCTTTCCCCTTGGCCGGCTGCGCGACGGTGCCCACTTCCGACTACGTGAAGGGCAGTGACGTGCTGGTGCTGCGCTATGTCGATACCGACGCCTGCGACGTGGCGGATGGTGCGACAGCACTGCCGGCCACGCTGAACACCTGCCAGCCTTCGAGCTACTACCTGGCGGCGAATGTCGGTCAGCAGGCGAGCCTTTTTGCTGCTGGCGTCGGCATTCCCGCCACGGGCAATACCCGCCGCTACATCTATCCCTACCGTACCGAGGTCTACTACCTGCAGCCGTGCACTGATCGTGGCACGGTGGTCGGCGCAACCTGCAACGCCAACAGCGATGACGGCGATCCGCAACCGACCCTGATGCGCATGCGCATGGACACCAACGGCAACCTGCTGCGCGAGCCGCTGGTAAGCGGCATCGAGCAACTGCAGTTCGAATACGGCGTGTCCAACGACGGCAACAGCATCACCGAGTTCAAGATCGCCACCGACGTCACCGACGCCGAGTGGCCGACCGTTCGCGCGGTACGGGTGACCTTGCTGGCGCGCAGCCGCGATCGCGACGTGGCGATTTCCCACGCGGACACTTTCCGGGTCAGCAGCAAGTGCAGCTATCAGGTCAAGAACGATGGCACGCTGGCGTTGAGCAGTACCGACAACGACTGCACCGGCTTCACTCTCAGTGGCCTCAACCGCCCCGACCAGTTCCCGCGACAGGTGCTGCAGCAGGTGGTCCAGGTACGCAACAGGATCAGGGGATGATGCCCATGCACCGCCGTATCACTTCCATCCGCCCGGCCCCGGCGTTTTTCCGCCGCGCCCAGCGCGGCATCGCCCTGTTCGTCGGCATGGTTTTTCTGGTGATCCTGTCGCTGGTCGCCATCGTGGCCATGCGAGGCACTCTTCTTGAGATGCACATGGTCAACAACGTGGCCGCGCACGAGCGCGCCTTCGAGGTATCCGAATCGATGCGCGCGGTGCCGCTGGCGCTGTTCGACGACCACACCTTCAATCGCGGCTGGCCGGCGAAGGAAATGGGCGGCGACGTTCCCGACACCGCTTTCGGCACCTTCCCGCAGTGTGGTTCGGACAAGCCGGTGGGCAGCAATGGCATCAGTTGCGACGTGCTGAATGCAATGGCCATCCGCCAGCCGGCGGCCGGCTCGCTGCTGAATCTCTACGAGGTGCAGTTCGACGATTCGGTCGAGAAGTCCTACGACCCCAGCACCTGGATGACCAAGGATCCGGACGTGACCCTCTCGGTCTGCGACGAGTCCGGCGAATGCTCCAACGGCGGCAGCGCCAGGATCTGGATCCGCCCCGACGGAACGGCACTGTCCTCCGGCTCGGGCGCGGCGCAGGCTGCCGGCTACCGCGGCGTGGGCAACGCCGCCGCGAGCGGAGGTGGCGCGATGTATTTCGAAGTGCTCAGCGAAGGCCGGGCCAATTCGGGACGGGTGGTGACCCTTTCCCAGTATCGACAGCGCATCAGCAACTGATGCCGTTCCACGAATCCGCAAGGGATGGTTTCACCATGAAGACCGATCACGCCCGCCGCCAGACCAAGCTCCTGTCATCGTGCAGGAACCTGTTCACGGGATTGCTGCTGACCTGCGCTGCCGCACCGATGGCCATGGCGCAGGTACCGTCGTTGCCCTCGGCGCCGACCATTTTCGCGGCGCCCGCCGCAGTGACCGCGCCGGTCACCGCGATCGGTGACGTGATCGGCAAGAACCGCAAGGGCGAGCAGGCCTCGGCGGACAACTACACCGCCTATCCGGTGATCAACGCGAGCTCGGCGCCGCCGCTGGTGATGATGGTGATGTCGCGCGACGAGCAGTTGTTCATCAAGGCCTATCCGGACTACACCGATCTGGACGGCGACGGCCTGGTCGATACCACCTACAACGACCGCTTCGATTATTCGGGCTATTTCGATTCCAACCTCTGCTACACGTACGCAAGCTCGCAGTTCAAGGCCTCCGCAGCGGCCACCGGCGCCAGCGATGCCAACGGCCGCAGGAACCACCAGTGCTCGGGGGCCTGGAGCGGCAACTTCCTGAACTGGGTGGCGATGAGCCGCCTGGACGTGGTGCGCTTCGTGCTGTCCGGCGGCTATCGCAGCACCGACACGGCGACCCGGACCGTGCTGGAGCGCGCGAACATCCCCAACGACCTGCATGCGTGGGCCAAGGTCTACACCGGCACCGACGTCAACCGTTTCACGCCGTACAGCCAGGACAGCAAGAAGCCGGGCATTTCGTTCTGCAACGCCACCATGGCTGCGGGTGATGCGGCACCGCAGATGCGCGTGGCCAGGGGCAACTGGTCGGAGTGGGCGTCCACGGCATTGCGGCAATGCGACTGGAAGGAGGCCTTCTCTGGGCCGACCAGCGACAACAGCTACAACGACGACCCATCGAGCAAAAACGACGGGCTTGGCGACAAGGAGTTCACCGTCCGGGTGGAGGTCTGCGACCGCAACTCCAAGTTCAGCGAAAGCTTCTGCCAGCGCTACAGCTACAACGACAGCGAAAGCTACAAGCCGGTAGGCCTGCTGCAGCGTTACGGCGAAAACGGCCAGATGCGCTTCGGCCTGCTGACCGGCAGCTTCTCCGCACCACGCAGTGGTGGCGTGCTGCGCCGGAACATCGGGCGCATCGCCGGCAATGGAGACAAGCCGGTGCCGACCGCCTGCGTGGCGGGTGACGAGGTGAAGCTGAGCGACGGCACCTTCTGCAACCAGGGGAATGGTTCCGAAGGCATCATCAATACCCTGAACCGACTGAAGCTGACGCAGTGGAACTACTCCAGCAGCTGGAGTGACTGTTCGACCTACAGCATCCTCAACCGCGGCAGCGGCGCGCATCTGGACAATCCGGGTGCGTCGTCCGGCAGTGCCTACGCATGCAGTGCCTGGGGCAACCCGCTGTCCGAGATGTATGCCGAGGCGCTGCGCTACATCGCGGCGGACGGCACTCCCACGGGCGCGTTCAAGAAAACCGGCGATGTCGCCGGCATGCCGGCTCCGAACTGGAACGATCCGTACGGCGCCAACGCCAATCCGTACTGCTCCGCGTGCAGCGTGATCATCCTGTCCACCGGCCTCAACTCGTTCGACAGCGACGAGCTGCCGACCTGGAGCAAGAAGACCATCGGCATGGACGCGGCTGCGGCCACCAAGGAGATCGGTGACAAGGAGCACATCAACGGCAACAGCTATCTGATCGGGCGCGTGCTGGCCAACCAGTCCGACCTCGATGTCGGCAAGTCGGTCAACACCTACGAGGATCTGTGCGAGGCCCGGGGCGTGAAGGACCTGAGCCTGGCGCGCGGCCTTTGCCCGGACATCCCCAGCATGGAGGGCAGCTACCTGATGTCCGGTCTGGCCTATCAGGCGTGGACCAAGGACATTCGCCCGGATCTGCGTGCGCCGAATGGCGATCCGCGCCCGGCCGGCTACAAGAACAGCGTGCAGACCTACGCGATCGCGCTGGCCGAGAACCTGCCCAAGTTCCAGATTCCGCTGGGCAACGGAGGCTCCATCACGTTGTCGCCGCTATGCCAGGCCAACAATACAGGCGGAGCAAAGCTTACCGATGCGGGGTGGCGTAGCTGCTATCTCGGCGCGGTGGGTGTAGGTACCAAGACATCCAGCAACAACACCAGCTACATCTATGGCCGTCCGTTGCAGGCCGATGGCAAGGCAGGCAGCTTCTCGCTGGTGTGGGAAGACTCGCTGTGGGGCAATGACCACGACAACGACGTGGTCTCGATGCTGAGCTATTGCGTGGGTTCGACCTGCAATGTCGCAAGCAAGCTGCCCGGCGCCGGTACCACCGATTACGATATTTGCTGGCGTTCGGACTCCAGCGTGTGCAGCAACAAGCGGCCATCCGTGTCCGACAACGAAGTTCTGGTGCGCATCGAGAACCTGTCTGCATATGCAGGAAACGCGATGGCCTCCGGTTACACCATCACCGGCTCCAACAGTGATGGCGTCAAGAAGCTTCTGCTCCGGCCTGGCAATGACAACGGCAGCTTGCTGACGTCAATGACGGATATTCCGAAAAACTGGACCAAGCCGCAGGTGGTCAAGTACACCGTGGGCACCAGTAGCGCCAAGCAGCTGGAAAACCCGCTGTTCTACGCCGCGAAATACGGCGGTTTCACCAAGACCGTCGACAGCGCCGGCAATCCGATCAACCAGCCTTGCGACAGCACCACCACGCCGGCGTGCGCGGTATCCAACTGGGATCGTGTCAACAACGATGACGGCTCCACGGGCTCGGACGGTTTGCCGGACACCTTCTTCCCGGTGCGCAACCCCGCTCAGCTGGGCGAGCGCCTGGCCAGCGTGTTCAACGCGATCCTGACCCGGTCCGGCTCGGGTACCTCGGCGGCGGTGGTGTCCAGCAGCGCGTCGGGCGAGGGCCTGACCTACCAGGCGCTGTACCAGGCCAGGACGCAGAACACCGACGGCAGCCAGTCGGCTGACTGGACCGGTGCGGTCAATGCATTGTGGACCGATGCCGACGGGCGTCTGCGTGAGGGTGGCTACAACCCGAACGGGGTGCCGACGCTGGGTGACTACACGGAAAATCCGGTGGTGGTGTTCTGTACCACCACCGAGGGTGATTCGCGCTTCCAGACCTATACCAATGTGGACGATGTACCCAAACGTCCAGTCGAGCCGGCTGCCTGCACAGGGCAGAGCCTCGATCAGCTGAAAACGGTCTGGTCGGCGCAGTCGCTGCTGGCGCAGGGCACCTACCAGACCGCGACCCAGCGCGCCTATGGCACGCCGGCCACGGCCACCAACGGTCGCCATGTCTTCACCTGGGTGGATGCCGACCATGACGGCGTGGTCGACAACGGCGAGCAGCGCGGCTTCGTCTGGGGCGACAACGGCATCTTCGGCAGCGGCACCTGCGCCACCGGATCGACGGCCAGCGGCAACTTCCGCTTCCTGAACACCTGTGACGCCGCGGGTGCACAGGCGCTGGTCGGTTGGGTGCGCGGCACCGACTACACCGGTGCGGATGGCCAGGCGTCGCCGGCCTGGCGCTCGCGCACGGTGGACGGCAAGGTCTATCGTCTGGGCGACATCATCAATTCGACGCCGCTGGCGGTGGGTACGCCGGCCGAAGCCTTCGACCTGCTCTACAACGACAGCAGCTATGGCGCGTTCCGCAAGGTCTACCAGCAGCGCCGGCAGATGATCTACGTGGGCGCCAATGACGGCATGCTGCATGCCTTCAATGGTGGTTTCTACGACGCAGCGGACAAGCAGCTGAACCTGCAACCCAGCCACTGCACGCCTGAGGGATGTTCGCTGGATCCTGATTTCGCCCAGCACCCGCTGGGTTCGGAGGTGTGGTCGTACGTGCCGGGCAACCTGCTGCCGCATCTGCGTTGGCTGGCCGATCCGGATTACATCCACATGTTCTACGTGGACGGCTCGCCGATCTCGCAGGACGTGCGCATCTTCGCCGATGGCTCGGACGATTGCTCGGCCAGCGGCACCACGCAATGCCATCCGGACGGCTGGGGCACCATCCTGATCGTGCCGTTCCGCTTCGGTGGCGGGCCGATCACGCTGGATACCAAGCTGGGTACCACGGTGACGCAGCAGAGCTCGTTCCCGGCCTACGTGGTGCTGGACGTGACCAATCCGGAAGCCGAGCCGGTGGTGCTGGCGGAGCTGACCAATACCGATGGCGCCAATTGCAGCAACAAGGTGGTGTCGTGCGCTGATCTGACCAAGGTGATCAGCACGTACACATCCTCCTTGCCGGCGGTGGCGATGTTCCGGCCCAGCGGCCAGCAGAATCCGGAGCCGAGCAAGTTCGTGCTGTTCACCGGTTCGGGCAGTACCGACAACGGTGGTGTCGGCACGGTTGAGGGTGGCGAGGCTGCGTCTACCCAGGGAGCGCGTATCCGTGCCTACGATCTGACCGAAACGGCGAGCAAGTCGATCACCGCGATGAACTGGAGCAATGGCAAGCCGTTCATCGATCTGACCAACCTGGGGACGGTGGGCGCGGGCGCCGGCAGTTTCACCGGTGACCTGATCGCGTCCGATTTCGATCTTGACGGCGTGGCCGAGTCGCTCTACTTCGGCACCACTTCGGGTTCGGCACCACCATTCGGCGGCTCGCTGTGGGCCATCGATTTCAATTACGCCGGTGGCGAGGTCGATTCCGCCGCCTGGATGGCCCGTCGCGTGCTGAGCGACATGGGCAAGCCGGTGACGATCCGTCCCACGCTCGGCTTGAACAACAAGCGGCAACGCATGGTGTTCTTCGGTACCGGACGCGTCTATACCAAGAACGATCTTGACGACAAGAGCCGGCAGGTGATCGGCGGCGTCATCGATGACGGCGAGACCACGGTGGCCTACGATGATCTGCTGGACGTCACCGATGTCGAAGTCACCACCGACGGTGACGTCAGCGGCGGGGAGTCGGGGGATGCGGAAGACGTCACCGAACTGGCCGAAGCGGCAGAGGCCACCTCCGGCTGGAAGTTCCAGTTGGAGGTCGCCAAGAACGCCTCTGGTGGCTCTCTTCCGGCAGAGCGTGTCATCGCCACCCAGGTGCTGGCTGGCGGCGCATTGCTGACCACCTCGTACACCCCGGGAACCGACCAGTGCACCGACCAGGGCGAGGGCCGCATGTACGCGATGAACTACCGCACCGGCACCGGTGATCCGGCGCTGGCCGACCTGCTCGGCACCAAGGGCGCCGACTCGAACGTGCTGAACAAGTTCGTCGAGCTGGGCAAGGGCCTGCCTTCGCAGCCCAGCCTGCACAAGGGCGGTACCGGTGCCGATGGCAAGCAGAAGTTGCGCGCCTGCGTGCAGACGTCCAGCGGTGCCATCATCTGCCAGGACCTGCTGCCGCTGCAGAGCGTCAACAGCGGCGAAATTTCCTGGCGCGAGCCCCTCACCAAGTAAGGAACGACGTATGCGCCGTCAGGCCGGTTTCACCCTGCTGGAGCTGATGATCGTGGTGATCATCATCGCGATCCTGTCCGCCATCGCGATTCCCTCCTATCGCAAGTACGCGGTGCGCACCCATCGTCTGGATGCGCAGCGCGTGCTGATGGACCTGGCTGGTCGGCAGGAGCGGTATTTCTATTCGCACAACACCTACACCGACACCCTGGGCGACCTGTCCGGCACCGCGACCATGGCCGGCCAGTACTACAGCATCTCGATTCCCTCGGCCTCGTCGACCGATTACACGGTGACCGCCACCGCGGTCGGCACCCAGCAGAAGGACGATGCGCTGTGCCAATCGCTGTCGCTGGATCGGGCCGGCATCCGCACATCCACCGGTTCCACCACCGACGATCCGAAGTGCTGGGGGAACTGACATGCGCGGCCTGAGCGGAAGGGGATGCGTGGTGCTGGCGTCGTGCGTGCTGCTGGCGTCGACGTGCATGGCGCAGCAGGTCTACAAGTGGACCGATGCCTCCGGTACCGTGCACTACAGCGAGCAGCCGCCGGCCAGCGGGGTGAAGAACGAGCGCATGACGTTGTCCGGCGCCACCGAGGGCACGGCTTCGGCTGAAGCGGCCCAGGCCGAGGCAGATGCGGCGGCGGATCCCGAGGCGCTGCAGAAGGCCAACGATGCCCAGGAAGCCCACATGTGCTCTGTCGCCAGGGACAATCTGAAACTGCTGGATTCGGATGCCCGGATCGCCAGCGGCGGCGACATAACCACCGCCACCCAGGTGATCGGCGAGGAACGGGAGAAAGCACGTGGCGAAGCCAGAAGCCAGATCGAACGGTACTGCCATGAAAAGTGATGTCATCCGCGGCACCCGCCACGGCGCGGGCTTCACCTTGGTCGAGATGATGGTGACCATCGTGGTGCTGGCCGTGCTGGCCGCGATCGCGCTGCCCAACTTCCGCAGCCTGATGCGCCGCAATGCCGTCTCCACCCAGGTGAACAGCTTGCTGGCCGACCTGCAGTACGCGCGCAGCGAGGCGATCACCACGCGCTCGTTCGTGTCGATCTGCGCACGGAAGGTGAACGCCAACCAGGCCACCAACGAGTGTGCCACCGGCAACCTCACGCTGGATGGTGGCTGGTTGGTCTACACCACGACGGCGGCGGAACGCGGCAAGGCTTTCGATGCCGGCAAGGATGGCCAGCGCCTGCTGCAAGCCAGCAGCATGCCGGAGAATGTCTCGATGCGCAGCGGCTCCCCGGTCATCCCGACCTTCGATGCACGCGGAGAGTTGAGCGGCGGCAAGAACTGGTCCGTGCGGGTCTGCGCCAAGTCGCCCTCCGACGATGCGGTGGGCGAGAACACCAAGTCGGTACCCGGCCGGATGGTCACCATGTCGGCCAGCGGCCGCGCCTTCTCCTCGGTGCTGCCCGCCGGCGACCCCTGCAACGAACCGTTGATGAGCCTCTGACGCCCCCGAACAGCACGCCACCCACCCCGTAGGAGCCCGCTCGCGGGCGATGCTTTTGGGGCCGGGATTTTGGGATTCGGGATTCGGGATTTCGCAAGAGCATCGCCCGCAAGCGGGCTCCTACAGGGGCCATGCGAGTCGCCGAGAGGTGCGATTGGTGGCGCAGGCATCTCCCCCGCACCGTACCGCCTCACGCGCCCTCACACCGTAGGAGCCCGCTCGCGGGCGATGCTCTTGCTTTTGCGAATCCCGAATCCCGGCTCTCAACAGACGAATGTCTGGTCATCCCGGCCCCAAAAGCATCGCCCGCGAGCGGGCTCCTACGGTTTGAGGGGCGGTTGGGACAGCTTTTCGTGCAGGCCGCCGTGGCGTTTCACGGGTCTGGCCAGGGCGGCGCGCAGGACGTCGTCGCCGGTCCAGACTTCGGCGTGTTCGCGGGCGCGGGAGATGGCGGTGTAGACCAGTTCGCGGGTGAGGATCGGGTTGTCCGGGTCGGGGGGCAGGAGCACGGCGACGTCGTGGTATTCCGAGCCCTGGCTGCGGTGGATGGTGATCGCCCAGGCGCTTTCGTGGGCGGGCAGGGCGCGGGGCGAGAAGCTGCGAAGGCTGGTGCGGCCATCGCGGTCGCTGACCTCGAACCACACGCGCAGGCCGTCTCCTTCTTGCAGGGCGATGCCGACGTCGCCGTTGAACAGGCCGCGGGCGTAGTCGTTGCGGCTGATGATCACCGGGCGGCCCGGATACCAGGTGCGGGCCGGGTCGAGGCCGAAGCGGGCCGCCAGGCGGCGCAGCATCAGCTCGTTGACGCCGCGGGCACCGAACGGGCCTTCGCGCAGGGCGCACAGCAATTGCATGGTGCGCAGCTGGTGCAGGGCGCCGGCGGGATCCATCGATGGCTGCAGCAGGGCTTGCAGCGTTTCGGCGTGCTGCTCGATCCAGCGGTCGATGCAGGTGCGCAGTGCGTGCGGGTTGGGGCAGTGGTGCAACTGCAGTTCGCCGTCGGCGCGATGTTTCAGCAGGGCATCCAGCCAGTCCGGGTCGGATCTGTCGCGCAGCGCGGCGATGCCGCGTTGCAGGCCGCTGCCGGCACGCCAGCTGTGGGTCAGCGCCAGCACGTGGCCGGACAACGGTGACGGTGCCGTGTTGATCGCGGGGGCTTGCTGCAGCACTGGCGCGAGTCGTTCGGCCAGTGCGGCGGGCAACTGGTTCTGCGCGGTGGCGGCGACGATGTCGGCCAGTACCGAGCCGGCGTCGACCGAGGCGAGCTGGCCGGGATCGCCGAGCAGGATCAGCACGGCGTCGGGACGCATCGCTTCGAGCAGCTGGCGCATCATCGCCAGATCCACCATCGAGGCCTCGTCGACCACCACGATGTCCTCGGCCAGCGGATTGTGCGCGCCGCGGGCGAAGCCGTTGTCGCGCGGCTGGTAGCCGAGCAGGCGATGCAGCGTGCGGGCGTCGGCGTGCGGGATCATCGGCAGCAGGTGGTGCAGGTCGGCGCCCGCGGCCTGCGCCTGCAACTCACCCTTGCCCTTGGCGATCGCCTGCGCCAGTCGCTGCGCGGCCTTGCCGGTGGGCGCGGCCAGCGCGATCGACGGCTGTGCCGGCAGGCCGCAGGCGCGGGCGTGGCGCAGCAGCATCAGCAGCATGCGCACCACGGTGGTGGTCTTGCCGGTGCCGGGACCTCCGGTGAGCACGAAGAAGCGCGCACCGGGCACGGCAGCGACGGCGGCGCGTTGCCAGCGGGTCAGGTCGGACGGCATGTTGCCGAACAGGGCATCCAGATCGCTGGCCAGTGCATCGCTGTCCACCGGCAGGCTGCGCTGGTGGCAACGTTCCAGCAGGGCATCGGCCAGCCGGCTTTCATGCTGCCAGTTGCGCCACAGGTAGAAACGGCTGCGGGCATCGAGCACGAACGGGCTGAAGCGGCTGCCGTCGCCAACCCAATCGTGCTGGCGCAATGCCAGCAGCGCGTCGGTATCGAAAAGCGGCCGGCCCTGCTCGTCGCACAGCGTGTCCAGCACCGCGCAGGCGTGGCCCTGTCCTTCGGCCTGGCTGGCGGCGCCGGCGGCGGCGGCGAGCACGGCTGAACCGGTGCGCTGGCGTACCCAGTGCGCCAGGCGCTGGTCGATGGCGCGCTCGTCGTCGCCGGAAGGCGTCGAGGTGGCGTTGGGGGCGGGTGTCATGCGGCGTGCTCCAGTGTGCCGGCGAAGGCCAGATCCAGTGCCTCGATCAGTGCGGCCGGCCAGCGATGTCGCCACACGCCGAGGCCGGGCGCCAGGCCCAGTGCGCGCACGAACAGATAGCAGCTGTCGCCGAGATGGCGTTCAGCCGCATAGCCGTCCATTCGCTGGCCAAGATAGCGATGCAACGCCACGGTGTAGAGCAGCGCCTGCAGCGGGTAGTGGTGCTCGGCCATCGCCTGTTCCAGCGAGGCGCCCTGATAGTCGTCGAGGTGGGGGCCGAGCCAGTTGGTCTTGTAGTCCAGCACCTGGAAGCGGCCATCCCAGGCGACGATCAGGTCGGCGAAGCCGGTGAGCATGCCGTTGAGCGTGTTCGTGTCGAGGCTGGCCGGTACCACGTCCGGCTCGCCGTGCGCGGCGCACAGCTGGCGCAACCGGGCCAGCGACACCTGTTGCACCGGGAACTGGAACTCGAACTCGACCACGCGCTGGTCGTCGGCGACATCGGCCAGGCGCAGGCCGTCACCGAGGTTGCTTGATCGCACGCGGTCGATCATCCGTCCGACGCGTTCCACCGCCTCGTCCCAGGCCAGCCCCTGCAGCTTGAGTGCCTGCGCCGCCATGTGCTTGCTGACCAGTTGGCGTTGCGCCGGCCAGACCGGGCCGGGTTCGGCCAGTTCCAGCACGTGATGCACGGCGTCGCCGAAGCGCGGGCCGCGCAGTGGATACAGGCTGAGCAGACGGCTGTCCTCGATGGCCGGTGCAAGGTCGATGGCCGGCTCGTTCGGTTCGGGTGGTTCATCGCCATCATCGTTGACCACCACGGCCGCCTCGGCGTAGCGGGTCAGGCCGCTGAAACTGTGCAGCCATTGCGCGGCGCGCGGTGCCGGCAGGGGCGACTGGACCGCGCGTGGTGCCGGGGTTTCGGCGGGCGGCTGGTAGCGCGCGACGCGGTCACCGAACGGGGCGACCACGCGCATGCCGCCCAGCGCATCGGCCAGTGCCGGCAGCGAGTCCTCGTCGTGGGGCAGTCCCAGCGATTGCTGCACCTGATGCAGCAACAGGTCGATCGCCGACCATTCCCAGGCGCGGTCGTCGCCTTCGGGCAGCGGGCCGCGATCGACCCAGTAGACGTGGACGGCGTGGATGGCGCGGGTCAGCGCGACGTAGAGCAGGCGCAGGCGTTCTTCCAGTTCCTCGCGGAAATGCAGGGCGCGATGGTCGAGGAAGTCGGGCGAACCAAGATCGACGCAGCGATTGCCATCGTCGTCGTGGTAGCGCAGCAGGGTGGGTGCGAGCACGCCGCTGCGGCTGCTGATGCGCCAGGCCAGCGGCAGGAACACGATCGGGTATTCCAGGCCCTTGCTGGCGTGGATGGTCAGCAACTGCACCCGCCGTGCGTCACTCTCGATGCGCAACTGGCGCTCGTCGGCAGCCTCGGCGTCGCCGTCGCCTTCCTCCTGGCGCATGCTTTGCAGCCAGGCGTACAGCCCGTCCAGCCCTTGCCGCGAGGCTTCCTCGGCGGCCAGCAGTTCGCCCAGGTGGCGCAGGTCGGTGAGCAGGCGCTCGCTTTCGGGCAGCGCCAGCAAGGCGGTGGCGCGCTCGGCCAGCACGGCGTCGATCAGCGCCAGCACGCCGCGACTGCGGACCAGTGCGCGCCACTGTTCGAAGCGTTCCAGCTCGTGCTCGAAGCTGGCCGGCTGGGCCTGCCACTGGCGGAACTGTTCCAGCGTGGCACCGAGCAGGCGGGTGGCCAGCGCGCCGCGCACGGCCTGGTCGTCATCCGGATGCAGCACGGCGAACAGCAGCAGCGCCAGCTCGCGTGCCATCTCGCCACCGAAGATGCTGCCGCGCCCGCTGCCGATGCATGGCACGCCGCGGGCCAGCAGGCGTTCGCGCAGGGCCACGATCTGGGTGTTGGTCGACAACAGCACGGCGATGTCGCCCGGGGTCACCGGCTTGTCGCCTATCTTCTGCTGACGATCGGCCAGCAGTTCGGCGATGCGGTTGGCGCAATCGTCCAGCGCCAGTGCCTCCAGCTCGCCCAGCGCCTTCAGCGGTTCGCCGCTTTTGCCGGTGGCCTCGCCGCGGAAGGTGTGCAGCACGAACGGCTGCGTCTGCGGCTGGCCGTTGATGGTGCAGGGGCACTCATCCGCCCGCGCTGCCGCGTCGACTTGCTGGTAGCGGATCCGCGGATGGTTGAAGCCGCCTTCGGTGTGGCCGTAGAAGGCGTTGAGCGCTTCGACCAGCGCGCGTGCCGAACGATGGTTGCGGCCCAGCGAATAGCGCTGGCGGGCTTCTTCGCTGGCCTGCAGGTAGGCGGCGATGTCGCCGCCGCGGAAGCTGTAGATGGCCTGCTTGGGGTCGCCGATCATCACCATGCTGCCACGCTTGCGGTAGATCCGGTCGAAGATCGCGAACTGGCGCTGGTCGGTGTCCTGGAACTCGTCGATCAGCGCCACCGGGAAGGCTTCGTACAAGCGGTCGGCCAACACGTCGTCGGCCTGGGGACCGCACAGGCGTTGGTAAACCGATTCGATCAGCATGCCGTAGGTGAACGCATGCCGGCGGCGTGCCCGTCGTGGCAGCTCGTCGCGGCAGAAGCGGGCGGCCTCGGCCAGCACTTCGCCGCGGGTGAAGTTGGTGCGTTGCTGCAGCAGGCTGCGCAGTGCCTGCAGTGCCAGGATCAGCTGGTGTCCGCTCAGCATGCCGGCTTTGCCGGTGGCTTCCTGCTCGACCAGCTTGTCGTCGTCGAAGGTGTTGTCCAGCGGTTTCTTCAGCGCGGCCTCGAGCGCGGGTGAACCGGGCGGCTGGTCGCGCAGGGCATCGGCGATCAGGTTCAGCCGCTTGGACAAGGCGGTCTTGCGCGGGCCGTACAGGGATTTGTCGTCGGCCAGTCGCTGCAGCTCGGCGATGGTGTCGTCGTTCTGCAAGGCGGCAATCTGCTGCTCCAGCCCGGCCAGACCGCCGGCGACGATGCGCGCATCGGCCTGGTTGGCCAGTCCGCCGAGGTCGCGCAACAGGCCTTCGGGACCGCGTTTCAAAAGCAGCGCGGCTTCGCGCGGATCAACCACCCCGTCGAGATAGCGGCGGCGCCAGAAGTCCTCCACGCATTCGCGCTGCAGCATGGCTTCGTCGAACAGCTTGTCGCTGCCGAAGGCGGCGCCGCTTTCCAGCGGGTAGTCGCGCTGGATTCGCTGGCACAGCGCGTGGATGGTGGAGACCGGCGCGTGGTCGAGATCGGCACGGGCCAGCTGGATCCGCCGCAGCGCCTGGCGGCGCGCGTCGGGATCGGCGAACAGGGTGTTGAGCCAGTCCGCCAGTGGCTCGCCGCTGTCGTTGGCGACGGCCTCGCTTTGCAGCACGCGCTCGGCCTCCACCAATCGCCGGCGCAGGCGCTCGCGCAGTTCCTGCGCGGCAGCGTCGGTGAAGGTGGTCACCAGGATCTGCTCGGTACGCAGCCCGCGCTCCAGCAGCAGGCGCAGGTAGATCAGGCCGATGTTCCAGGTCTTGCCGGTGCCGGCGCTGGCCTCGATCAGCACGCGGCCCTGCAGCGGCATCTGGCGCCAGTCCAGCGCAGGCGGCACGGTGGTGTCGATGGCATCAGCGCTCATCGCCGGTCTCCTTCAGCAGCAGGCTGCGGTTCGGGTCGATCACCCCGCAGACCAGTTCGGTGGCGGCGACGAAGGCCTGATGGGCCGGGCTGGCGGGATCGAACAGATCCAGCCCGCGGCTGAGCAGGGCAGCGTAGCCGGGGGCGTAGTCGCGCTCGCCGGGATGATGGCCGTCGCCTTCCCAGGCCGCGGCGGCACGGTCGGCGCGTTGTTCCGGCTTGGCGCTGGCCCAGGCCTGGGCGGTGTGCGGGAAGAACAGCAACGGCGGTCGATCCGTCGACAGGCAGACCGCGGCCAACCGGCGCAGGCCCTCGCGCAATTGGGTCGGCGATTGCGCCAGGATCGGCTCCAGCAGGCCGCTGCGGCGCGGCTTGCCGTTGGTCGCCGGTTCCAGGTATTCGCCCTGCAAGGTGTCGCCCAGCTCCAGTCGCAGCACGGCCCAGTCGATGTAGAAGCCGAGCAGGTCCTTCAGGCCCGCGCTGCGCGCCGGCTGGGCGTCGAACAGCAGCAGTCCCTCGGGCGAGGTGAATACCCGGTCGACTTCGCCGGTGAGGCGCAGGCCGTTGCGCAGATCCAGATCCACCGCCTGCGGTTGCGGCCGGGCCGCACCGCCGAACAGCGGACGCGCGCCGACCAGCAGTTCGTGCAGTGATTCGCGCAGCTCGGCATAGGCGGTGGCGCCGATCGCGCCGCCGGCCAGCATGCCGGAGCGGGCCAGCCAGGCCGGTGGTTCGGCGGGCAGTTCGTCGTGGCCGCTGGCCAGTGCCTCGAACAGCAGCCGGCGGTCGACCCGTTCGATGCGGTCGATGCGTGCTTCCAGCGGTTCGCGGTCGGGCCAGCTGGCGCTGTCCAGCGCCTGCAGGCTGATGCCTTGGCCGCGCAGCAGTTCGTCGCTGGCCGGGTCGCGCCAGTAGCGGCGCAGGGTGGCCAGGCTCAGTTCGGCGTGGCTTTCCGCGGCGGGCGGGGTGGCGCTCCAGTCCTGGACGAAGCGCGGCGGCTCGCCGCTGCCACTGTTGGCCAGATACGCGCGGTTGTAGGAGAACAGCCGCGGATCGTGGCGCGGTGAGCCGTCGTCGGCGCGTTCGTAGTAGCGGGCGTCGAACGGCTGCAGCGGATGGCGCAGCAGCCAGGGCCGCGGATCGTCCTCGGTCAGCCCGTATTGCTGGTCGAGGAACTGCAGCAGTTCGGCCAGCGGTGCGGCCGGGTTGCGTGCCTTGCCGTCGCGCACGCCTTCGCCGACGTAGCTGATGTGCAGCGCGTCGCGCGCCGACATCAGCGCTTCCAGGAACAGGTAGCGGTCCTCGCTGCGGGTGTCGCGGTCGCCACGGCGCGGTTGCTGCGGGATCCGGTTGAGCCCGGCGTCGTGGCGCGGGCGCGGGAAGTCGCCCTCGTTCATGCCGAGCAGGCCGACCACCCGGAAGGGGATCGAGCGCTGCGGCACCAGTCCGCAGAAGGTGATGCCGCCGAGCAGGAAGGCCTGTCGTTCGGGCACCGCCTCAAGCGCGGCCTGCAGGGCTTCGCGCACCACGCTCCAGGGCAGCTCCTGCTGCAACTCGGTGTCGTGCGCCTGGCCGCGCAGGCCGGCGACCAGCCGGCGCAAGGTATCCAGCGCGTGGTTGCCGGCGTCGTCGCGCAGCTCGGGCAGGAACAGCTCGTCCAGCAGGCCCAGCAGCCATTCGCTCCAGGCCGCCAGCGGGCGTGGCCGGGCGAATTCGTCGCGGGCACGGCGCAGGCGATCGAGCAGGCAGTCGAATTGGCCCAATGCTTCCACCGCACTGCCATGCACGCCCTCCAGCGGCAGGATGCCGTCGAGCAGTTCGGGCTGGCCGTCATGTCCGCCTGACGTGCCGTTCTGGCCGACGATCAGTCCGGCGTAGAGGCGGTCGAAGCCGAACTGCCACGAGTTGGCGTCATTGGCCGCGGCACCGGTCTCGGCCTTCATCCGCGCGTCCAGGCCCCAGGCCACGCGGGCGCGCCGCAACCAGCGTTCCAGCGCCTCGCGGCCGTCGGCGTCGATGGCAAAGCGCCGCGCCACCGCCGGCACGTCGAGGAAATCCAGTACCTCGCTGACGGTGAAGCGGCTCTCGGCCAGCTGCAGCAGCTGGCCGAACGCGCTCATCAACGGATGCACCCGCGACAGCCCGACGTCGGCCAGATGCCAGGGCAGGTGCTGCGGATCGTCGCGGTATTGCGCCGGCTCGCCGAACACCGCGGCGAGGTAGGGCGCGTAGGCGGAGATGTCCGGCGCCATCACCACGATGTCACGATGTTGCAGGCTCGGGTCGTCGGCAAGGCGGCGCAGCAACTGGTCCTTCAGCACCTCCAGTTCGCGCAGGCGGGTGTGGCACACGTGCACGCGCAGGCTGGCGTCGTCACGCGGGTCGGCGGTTTCGTCGCGGCCCGCGCCGACCAGCTCCGGCTGCAGGCAGCGGATGCTCGATTGCAGCCGCGCCAGCAGCGTGTTGGCGTCGGGCAGCGGTTCGGCCTCATCCAGCGCATCGCGCTCCTCGATCGCGTCGGACTCATCCAGGGTCACGCAGAAATCCTGGGCGATGCGGCCCAGCGCGACCAGCAACGGATGGCCGATCTCGTAGTACAGCGCCTCGGGATCACCGGCCTGCATCAGCTGGAAGCGGCGGCTGCGCAGGTCCGACCAGTATTCGCGGCACGGATCGGGGAAGTACAGGTGCACCGGCACGTGCCGCGACGTGGCCTGCAGTGCGGCCAGCACGTCGGGCGGCAGGTGGCTGACGCCGAACACGTGCAGTGGCTCGCGTGCGCTGTCGCTGCCGTCGTGCAGCGCGGCCAGCAGATCCTCGCCGCGACGGGCACGGTGCGGGCGCGCGATGCCGGCCTGGAGCTGCTGCCACAGCACGGCCTGCCAATCGTCGGCGTGGCGTTCGGGGTGGCGCTCCCAGTCGAGGATCCAGTCCGGGCGGTAGATCAGGTACTGGGTGTAGATGCCGGCCAGGTATTCGGCCAGCTGGAACACCCGACGTGGTGCGTCGTCACCGCCCAGGTAGGCACGGATCTGCGGCGCGTCCAGCGTCGGCAGCAAGGCCAGCAGGCGCCAGCGCAGCACCTCGGTGCGCCAGCTGCCGCCGACCAGGTTGTCTTCGCCGAGCACGCGCTTGGCGGTCTGCTCGAACCACTCCCAAGGCAGGATCATGCGGTAGTTGGCGGCGATGCCGGGGCGTCCGTCCGGCCCGGGCCGTCGCGCCAGGTGTCCGGCCAGCCAGCGCTGCAGGCCCGGATGCGCCACCACCACGGTCTGCGCCGCCAATGGATTGGCCGGCCGCTGGGCCTCCAGATGCCGCGCCAGCTCGTCAGCCAGCCGCTCGGTGCGGCTGCCGCGATGCACGATCAATCCCCCCGGGTAGTCCTTCATCCGTTCCTGCCATCACCTCGACGAAGCGCACAGCATACCGAGCCGGCGGCTCACCGTTTGCGACAGATGGATCCAGCCTCCGCGATGTCGGGCATTGCCCGACCTACATGGCGTCGGGCGGTGCCCGACCCGTGCTGCAGGAGCCTGCTTGCGGGCGATGCTTTTGCGAATCCCGAATCCCGAATCCCGAATCCCGGCCCTACAAGCATCGCCCGCGAGCGGGCTCCTGCGGGCGTTTCGTGTGGATGGGGCTTTGGTTTGGTGTCGAATTTCGCGGGGTGTTCGTTGATTTGCATGGGGTGCGCTGGTTTGGCCAGTAGCCATGAGTGCGAGCGGAACCCATCAGAGGCGTCTCCGCACTCCGCGATGTCGAGCGGCGCCCGACCTGTGCTGCAGGAGCCCGCTTGCGGGCGATGCTTTTGCGAATCCCGAATCCCGGCCCTACAAGCATCGCCCGCGAGCGGGCTCCTACGGGTGTTTCGTGTGGGTGGGGCTTTGGTTTGGTGTCGAATTTCGTGGGGTGTTCGTGGATTTGCATGGGGTGCGCTGGTTCGGCCAGTCGCCACGAGTGCGAGCGGCCCCCACCAGAGGCGTCTTCGCACTCCGCGATGTCGAGCGGTGCCCTAACTGTGCTGTAGGAGCCCGCTTGCGGGCGATGCTTTTGCGAATCCCGAATCCCGAATCCCGATTCCCGGCCCTACAAGCATCGCCCGCGAGCGGGCTCCTGCGGGTGTTTCGTGTGGGGGGCTTTGGTTTGGTGTCGAATTTCGCGGGGTGGGTTCGTCGATTTGCATGGAGGTGATGGGCAATGGTTTGATCACTCCCCATGAGTGCGAGCGAAACCCATCAGCGCATCGACGCCGTCTGGCGCCACGAATCGGCGCGGGTCATCGCCGGCCTTGCCCGCATGCTGCGTGGCGATGTCGGGTTGGCCGAGGAGCTGGCGCAGGATGCGCTGGTCACGGCGCTGGAGCAATGGCCGCGCGGCGGCGTGCCGGACAATCCCGGCGCCTGGCTGATGACCACGGCGAAGCATCGCGCGATCGACCGCCTGCGCCGTCACCAGCTGATCGAGCGCAAGCACGTTGAACTGGTGCACGAACTGGAGCGGCAGCAGGAGCAGCAGGTGTCGGCAAGCGAAGCCAGCCTTGATGATCCGTTCGGCGATGACGTGCTGCGGCTGATGTTCATCGCCTGCCATCCGGTGCTGGCGATGGAGGCGAGGGTGGCGCTGACCCTGCGTCTGCTTGGCGGCCTGACCACCGCCGAGATCGC
>Ga0222426_100295_pt1 | contig 41931 bp, 33 predicted proteins | sample 2B50Ametagenome_FD_180087 | JGI IMG/M metagenome (GOLD analysis project Ga0222426, IMG submission 180087) | Enriched microbial communities from leaf-cutter ant dump, University of Wisconsin, Madison, United States - 2B50A (version 2) | ecosystem: Environmental > Terrestrial > Nest > Insects nest...
CGCTCGACGAGCGGGCTTCCTGGTACTCCGGAACCGAGAGCATCGCCCGCGAGCGGGCTCCTACAGCATCCATGCGAGCCGCACGAAACGAATCGCAGGAGCCCGCTCGCGGGCGATGCTTTTGTGTCCCACTCGACGAACGGGCTTCCCGGTATTCCGGAACCGAGAGCATCGCCCGCGAGCGGGCTCCTACAGCGCCCACGCAAGCCGCACGAAACGAATCGCAGGAGCCCGCTCGCGGGCGATGCGTTTGTGTCCCCCTCGACGAACGGGCTTCCGCACAAAAAAACGGCGCATGGATCCATGCGCCGTTTTCTTTTTGGAACCCATCAGAGCTTGAACTCGATCCGCTGCTGGGTGACCGTCGGGACCGGCACTCCGTTTTTCGTCGCCGGTTCGAAGTGGTAGCGCTCCACCGCATCGATTGCGGCCCGGTCGAAAACACGACGCGGCTGGGAGTCGACCACGCTGATGTCGGTGGTGTCGCCATCGACATTCACGGTAAAGGAAACCAGCACCCAGCCTTCCTGCCGCGCCCGCATCGCTGCAGTCGGGTAGCGCGCGGTCGCCGATCGCACCAGCACCGCCGCCGTGGTCGTCGCCGTGCTCTGCGCTGCCGGCTGGGTGGCCGCACTGCTCGCGGCCGACCTGGCCGCCTGCTGGCTCGCCTGCTGTGCGGCGCGTGCCTGTGCCGCCTGCTGCTCGGCCAACCGGGCTTTCTCCAGCTCGGCCGCCTGCTCCGCCGCCGCCTGCTCCGCTGCGCTCCTCTGGGAGGCCAACTGCTGCGCCCGCTCCTGCTCCAGCGCCAATTGCTGCTGTTGATCGAGCGTCTTGCGCTGCGCATCCAGCTTGGAGCGCAGGATCGTCAAGGTGAAGTTGGTCGGATCGGCCTTGGCCAGAAGATCGATCTGTCGCTGGGCCTCATCGAAGGCGCGCGAGTTGATCGCCTGTTCCGCCGAAGTCGCCGCAAACGGGAATGTCTCGCGCAACGCATCGGAAGCCACCTGATTGCCCGGGTCCTTCTCCAGCACGCGCAGATAGAACTCGAAGGCATTGTTGCCGGCCGGAGCCAGGTAACGCTGCTCGTTCATCGCGTTGCGTGCGCCGGACAGCAGCTGGTTGATATCCATCGCGGCCACGTTGGCCGGTGGTGGCTGGGTCTGCTCGGCACTGGTTGCCGGCGTGGACGGGCGACCCGTCGAATCGGCACTGATCACGTCACGATGCGGCTTGATGATCAGGAACCAGGCGGCAACCGCCAGCAGGATGATGATCGCGATGATCGCGACGAGCAGGGGCCGCACGGCCCCACGAGCGCGCCAGCGCGCATCGAGTGTGTATCGGGTATCCATGGTCTCTCGCTGAGTGTCGACAGATACCCGCGCCTTTCCCCCTGTCCCCCAGGAGCGGCGAATCCCCCGGATCCACCGCAGCGCGGATGTGCGAAAGGTACCTTCATCGGTGCGGCACGGCAAATGACCGCCACCGGAAATCCGCCGACCACGATTTCACCACCCCGGAAACGAAGCGTCCCGGCCAGGCCGGGACGAATCTTTCGAAGCGCCTCCCCGCGCTGGGCACCGCGGGGAGGACAAGTCGACTGCAACTCTTGTTGTGGGTGTCGCTTACTTCTTGGCCTTGCTGGTCTTCGCCTTGGCGGTCTTGGTGGCCTTCGCCACCTTGGCCGGTGCAGCAACCTTCTTGGCGGCAGCCTTCTTCGGCGCAGCCTTCTTCGCCACCTTCTTCACGGCGACCTTCTTCGCAGCCGCCGGCTTCTTCGCGGCAACCTTCTTCACGGCCGCTTTCTTGGCGACCTTCTTCACGGCAGCCTTCTTGACGGCCGCCTTCTTCGGCGCCGCCTTCTTCACGGCGGCCTTCTTCACGGCAACCTTCTTGGCAGCAACCTTCTTCGCAGCTGCCGGCTTCTTGGCGGCAACCTTCTTCACGGCCGCCTTCTTGGCGGGGGACTTCTTGGCGGCAGCCTTCTTGGCGGCCGGCTTCTTCGCGGTGGATTTCTTGGCAGTGGCCATGGTTCTTCTCAGCTCCTCATCAGTTGGCAGTGGTTGCCCAGTAAAAGCGTGCAGGAACGCTTCGACCAACAAGTCGCTGTTGGTAGCGTGCCGAAGATTGTTCACTTGGCGGTGGGTACGCAGATCGGAGAGCCGGCGCAGCACATGCAATGGAATCGAGACGGTGATCTTGCGTACCGAATTCGCTTTCTCGCCGTGCTCGACGTAGGGCTTGATGAATTTTGTTGTTGCCATGAAACGCGTTCCCCGTGATCTGCTGCGAAAGCTATCCCCGAAGATTTCGGCTGTCAATTGATTTCCATCAGGAAAGCAGGGCGCATCCAAGCATCGAAAACCGCATGGGAAGCGGCCTGCGGACGACGCGCGCGAACAGCGATGACTTTTACGTTTGGACGTCTATACGTCCACATCAAAAATCACCGCAAAACCAACCTGCCCCGCCACGCCTTGCAGCACAACGATTCCAGGGCAACGGCCGCAAAAACACGACGCATCACGGCTTCTGGATCGATCAGGAAAAACATGTTCCGCAACACGGCTCGCGGCCTGCGGCAAGCACGAATCGAATGCCGCCGGATCGGGCAATCGGTCATTTCCGGCAAGGAAATTTTTTTTCTTTCCGGGCGGCATCGACAGCCCATCGCGATGCCGGAGAGCACGTCGCCGCATCATCGTCGGCGGACATCGACATGGCCGTCCCGACACATCAAGGCATCACGCAGGCAAAAAAAAGTCGGCCGCACCAGGCGGCCGACTGACATGAACCATGCGGGATGGATCAGTGATCTTCGTCTTCGACCAGCGACTGGTAATCGTTGGCGTCCAGCAGCTCGTCCAGCTCGGCACGATCACTCGGGCGCACCGCGAAGATCCAGCCTTCGCCGAAGGCGTCTTCGTTGATCGTCTCGGGCTTGTCGTTGAGCAGTTCGTTGACTTCCACCACCTCGCCGGAAACCGGCGAATAGATGTCCGAAGCCGCCTTCACCGACTCCACCACCGCCGTGCCGTTGCCGGCCTGCACCGCCGCGCCGATCTCGGGCAGCTCCACATAGACCAGGTCGCCGAGCTGACCCTGCGCATGGTCGGAGATACCCACGCGCACCAGGCCGTCGTCTTCGACGCGGGCCCACTCGTGGGACTTGAGGAATTTCAGATCGCCGGGAATCTCGCTCATGATCGGTATCCAATCGTTGGGTTGGGGTGCGGAGGGCAATTCTAGCCGCATCCATCACCGGGAAAATCGTCGGGTTGGTGCCGGCCGCCTCAGATGCCGTCGCAGGGCGAACCGTCGCGCACGAACGGGTACTTCACCAGGCGCACCGGAACCTCGCGGCCCCGGATGTCCACCCGGATATCACCCGGCTCGCCCGCCGGGATGCGCGCGAACGCCACTGCCTTGCCCAGCGTCGGGGCAAAGCTGCCGGAGAGGATCTCGCCGTCGCCGTTGGCGGTCAGCACTTTCTGGCCGTGGCGCAGCACGCCCTTTTCATCAAGCACCAGGCCAACCATCACGCGCGGCACGCCGGCCGCCTTCTGCTGCTCCAGCGCGGCACGGCCGATGAACTGCCGGCCCTCGTCCAGCACGACGGTCCAGCCCAAGTTGGCTTCCCACGGCAACACGCTCTCGTCCATGTCCTGGCCGTAGAGGTTCATGCCCGCTTCCAGCCGCAGGGTGTCGCGCGCGCCCAGGCCGGCCGGCGCCACGCCGGCGGCAGCCAGCGCTTCCCACAACGCCACGGCGTGTTCTTCCGGCACGATGATCTCGAAGCCGTCCTCGCCGGTGTAACCGGTGCGCGCCACGAACAGCGGCATGCCGTTCGGGCCCTGCGCGGCAGCGGCGGCGAACTTGCCCAGCTTCTCGATGCGCGCGCGATCGACTTCCTGCAGCAGGCCGACCACCTTGGCGCGGGCGTTCGGACCCTGCACCGCGATCATCGCGAACTCGGGGCGCTCCTTCACCTCCACCTCGAACGCCGCCGCCTGCTGCGTGATCCAGGCCAGGTCCTTGGCACGGGTGGCCGCGTTCACCACCAGGCGGAAATGCTCCTCGCCCAGGAAGTACACGATCAGGTCGTCGATCACCCCGCCCTGCTCATTGAGCATGCACGAGTACAACGCCTTGCCGACCACCTTGAGCTTGTCGATGTTGTTGGCCAGCAGGTGACGCAGGAATTCGCGCGTGCGCGCGCCGTGCAGGTCGACCACGGTCATGTGCGACACGTCGAACATGCCGGCATCGCGGCGCACCGCATGGTGCTCGTCGATCTGCGAGCCGTAGTTGATCGGCATGTCCCAGCCACCGAAATCGACCATGCGCGCGCCGAGCGCGCGGTGGGTAGCGTTGAGTACGGTCTTCTCGGTCATGAGCCAGGCTGCCTGCGGAGGGGAAACCGGCATTATCGCCGCCGGCCCCGGGCAATCCAAGGTGCGGGGTTGAGTAGTGAGTTCAGAGGAGTGAGAAGTGAGAAAAGCGGCGAGCGCGATGTCGGGCAGTGCCCGACCTGCGGCGCGAGGAGTGAGACAACAGCCGCGAGGTACCCGCCCTGCTTTTCTCTCACTCCTCACTCCTCTGCACTCACTCCTCGCTCCTCACTCCTCGCTTCAAGCCACGACCGGATAGGCCGGCTCGGCGTCGAGCGTGGCGGCGCAGACGGCGGCCAGTTCCAGCAGGCGCAGGTCCGAGCCGCGGGCGCCGATCAGTTGCAGGCCGATCGGCATGCCGTCGGGCAAGGTGCCCATCGGCAGGCTCACTGCGGGACAACCGGACAGGCTGGCGAAGCTGGTCAGGTCGGCCTGCGAATCGGGCACCGGGCCATCCAGCGGGAACGCGCCCTGCGGCGTGGTCGGCAGCACCAGCACGTCGACCTGGCTGAACAACCGGCGCATCTTCAAGGTGGCCGCGTCCAGCACGCGATCGGCAATCGCGTAATCGGCCGCGCTGCGCTTTGCGGCGAAAGCCAGCATGCCGCGGAAACGCTCCGACACCGGATGCGCCTCATCAGCCAGATCCTCGGCGAAGGTGCCCAGCATCTCCGCCTCCATCAGCAGCAGGCCGGCGCGGCGGGTGCGCGCGAAATCCCAATCGGCGAAATCGACCTTGCGGCGATCCCCCAGCGCGTGGGTCAGGCGGCTCATGGCCGTCTCGAACACCTCGATCACCTCCGGCTGCACGCCGAACGCGGCCAGATCGGGAAGCAGGCCCGCGCGCAGCCGGCCCGGCTCCCAATCCGGCAGCTCGAAAGCCACACGGCGCCGGCGCGAACGCGCATCGTCGGCGTCATAACCGGCCAGCACCTGCAGCAGCACGGTCAGGTCGTTGACGCCACGCGCCAGCAGGCCTACCGCATCCAGCCGCCGCGCCGCCGGCACCAGGCCGCGCGCGGAAATCTCGCCGTGGGTGGGTTTGAGCGCGTACACGCCGCAATAGCTGGCCGGAATGCGGATCGAGCCAAGGCTGTCCGAGCCGACCGCCGCCACCGCCAGTCCGGCCGCCACCGCCGCCGCGGCGCCGCCGGACGAACCACCGGCGCTGTAACCGTGGCGATGCGGGTTGTGGGTGGGGCCGAAATGCGGGTTGTCGGTGGCCGCGCCCAGCGCGCCTTCATCCATGTTGGTCTTGCCCAGCAGAATCGCGCCGGACGCGCGCAGCCGCGCCACCACGTGGGCATCCTCCTTCACCGGCCGGCTGCGGCCGGGCAGGCCGGCGCGGGTCGGCCAGCCGGCGATGTCGAAGTTGTCCTTCAGCGCCAGCGGAATGCCGTCGAGGCGGCCGATCACGCCGTCGCGGCGACGCCGCTCGGCCATGCCGGCCTGATCCTGCAGCAGCCCGGAACGCTGGTCGACGTAGGCATTCAATGACGGATTGATCCGCTCGATCGCCTGCTGGTACGCATCGGCCAGCGCCTGGGGCTGCACCCTTCCGGCCGCCAGCCAATGCAGCAATTGGCACAGGGTGGCGCGACGCAGGTCGAGATCGGCAATGGGCGGCATTGAATTCATGAACGTTCCTTTGGGTACTGGGCCGAATGACGCTCAACCTGGAACCGTCATCCCGGGACTTGTCGTCCGCAGCCCCGGGAACCGTCATTCCCGCTTTCGCGGGGATGACGGCTTCTGCAGCGGCAAGGCTCCCGTGGGTACAACGCCCGGCAAGTGTCATTCGGTACTGCGTCGATTATTGCCGGGTATCGTGAAGCGATTGCAAGTCTCGGCGCACGCGTTGCCGCCCGCCGCCCGAACCCGGACAATGGGCGACTTGCCCATACCGTCACGCACGGCCAGACGCGCCGCGCCAGCAACTGCACGATGGAGTCCGCCATGAGCGAACGTGAAACCATGGAATACGACGTTGTCGTCGTCGGCGCCGGCCCCGCCGGGCTGGCGTTCGCGATCCGGCTGAAGCAGCTCAAGCCCGATACCAGCGTGTGCGTGATCGAGAAAGCCTCGACCATCGGCGCGCAGATCCTGTCCGGCGCGGTGATCGAGCCGCAGCCGCTGGACGCCCTGCTGCCGGGCTGGCGCGACAACCCGCCACCGATCTGCGTGCCGGTGAAGGACGACGAGTTCTGGATGCTGTCGAAAACCGGCGGATACAAGCTGCCGGTGCCGCCGCTGATGCGCAACCACGGCAACTTCATCGTCTCGCTGGGCGCGCTGTGCGCGTGGCTGGTGCCGCAGGCCGAAGCGCTGGGCGTGGACGTGTTCCCCGGCTTCGCCGCCGCCGACAACATCTACAACGAGGACGGCTCGGTGGCCGGCGTGCGCATCGGCGACATGGGCGTGGCGAAGGACGGCACGCACAAGCCCGGCTACACCGAAGGCATCGACATCAAGGCGAAAACCACCGTGCTGGCCGAAGGCGCGCGCGGCAGCCTGACCAAGCAGCTTATCAAGCGCTTCAAGCTCGACGCCGACAGCGATCCGCAGGGCTACTCCATCGGCATCAAGGAGCTGTGGCAGGTGCCCGCCGGCCGCGTCGAGCCGGGCAAGGTGGTGCATTCCATCGGTTGGCCGGCCGACCCGAACACCTACGGCGGCAGCTTCCTCTACCACCTGGACCAGGACCGCATCGCGCTGGGCTACATCAGCGGGCTGGACTACAGCGACCCCGACTACAAGCCGTGGGAGGCCTTCCAGCAGTGGAAGAACCACCCGCAGGTGAAGGCGCTGCTGGAAGGCGGCAACATTCTTTCCGCCGGCGCGCGCGCCATCGTCACCGGTGGCTGGCAGTCGCTGCCCAAGTGCGAAATGCCCGGCGCGATCCTGATCGGCGACACCGCCGGCCTGCTCAACGTGCCCAAGATCAAGGGCACCCATCAGGCGATCAAGAGCGGCATGCTGGCCGCCGAACACCTTGCCGCCAGCGAGCTGAGCGCCACCGGCTTCGACGCCAAGCTGCGCGGTTCCGAGGTGATGGCCGAGCTGAAGAAAGTGCGCAACATCAAGCCCGGCTTCAAGAAGGGCCTGTGGTTCGCGCTGTTCAACGGCGCCTGGGAAACCCTCACCGGCGGCCTGTCGCCCTGGACGCTGAAGAACAAGGCCGACTGGTCCAGCCTGCACAAGCTGGGCGCGCAGGAAGAGCCCAAGCGCGACTACGTGCAGCGCGAGCTGGCCCCGCGCGACCGCCTGGCCGGCGTCTACTTCGCCGCCACCGAGCACGACGAGGACCAGCCGATCCACCTGCACGTGGCCGACACCAACGTCTGCGTCGACCAGTGCACCACCGAATACGGCAACCCGTGCACCCGCTTCTGCCCGGCCGGCGTGTACGAGATGGTCGAGGACGAGGGCGGCCGCCGCCTGCAGATCAACTCGGCCAATTGCGTGCACTGCAAGACCTGCGACATCAAGGATCCCTACCAGCTGATCACCTGGGTCACGCCGGAAGGCGGCTCCGGCCCGAACTACCAGAACCTGTAAGCCGGCGACGAGGAATCCGTCCTGTTCAGCACCTTGTCATGGCGTCTCAAGCGCCTGCGCTACCTGTTGCAGCGTGTTGCCGGCAGCGTAGCGCGGCGTGGCCTGCGCGGCACGCTGCAGCGCATCGGCCAGGAATTCCAGCCACGGCCCGCGCTTGATCCGGGCCGCGAGCTGCTGCCGCTGGATGAGCCGTTCGCGCCGTTCGCCGTGCCCCGTGCGGAAACGCCCCGCGTCTCGGTGATCATTCCGGTGTACGGCCAGTTGCCCTACACCCTGGCCTGCCTGCGTTCGATCGTGCGCCATGCGCCGGAAGCCGCGATCGAGGTCATCGTGGTCGACGACGCCTCGCCCGACGACAGCGCCGACACGCTGGCGCGGGTCGACGGACTGAAGCTGCTGCGCAACCCGGCCAACCTCGGCTTCATCGGCAGCTGCAACGCCGGTGCCGCGGCGGCGCGTGGCGACCATCTGTTCTTCCTCAACAACGACACCCAGGTCACGCCCGGCTGGCTGGACCGCCTGCTGGAATGCTTCGCCGAAGAACCCGGCTGCGGCATCGCCGGCAGCCGGCTCAGCTATCCCGACGGCCGCCTGCAGGAAGCCGGCGCCATCGTCTACGCCGACGGCGAGGCGTGGAACTACGGGCGTTTCGAGAAACGCAACGACCCGCGCTTCCTGTACCGCCGCGACGTCGACTACATCACCGGCGCCGCGCTGATGATCGACGCCGCGCTGTTCCGCCAGATCGGCGGCTTCGACTCGCGCTACGCGCCCGCCTACTGCGAAGACATGGACCTGGCCTTCGCCGTGCGCGCCGCCGGGCGGCGGGTGGTCTACGAGCCCGCCAGCGAGGTGATCCACTTCGAGGGCATCAGCGCCGGCACCGACCCGTTCGCCGGCATGAAGCAGTACCAGCTGGCCAACCGCGCCAAGTTCATCGACAAATGGGCCGACGCGCTGGCCCGCCAGCCGACGCCCAAAACCCCGGCGGAGCAGGCCATCCATCCGGCCGGCCAGCGTCACATGCTGGTGATCGACGCGCTCACCCCCGAGCCCGCGCGCGACTCCGGTTCGCTGCGCATGGTGAACATCATGCAGCTGCTGCACGGGATGGGCTGGCGGATCACCTTCATGGCCGACAACCGGCAGTCCAGCGACACCGAGATCGCCAACCTCGGCCGCATCGGCGTCGAGGTGCTGTGCCAGCCCTGGTCGCCGTCACTGGCCAACTGGCTGCAGCGCGAAGGCGCCGGGCTGGACGCGGTGATGCTGTGCCGCCACTACGTCGCCGCGCCCAACCTCGACCTGGTGCGCCGGCTCGCCCCGCACGCCCGCGTGCTGTTCGACACCGTCGACCTGCACTTCCTGCGCGAACGCCGCGCCGCCGAACACAGCGGCAGCGCGGCCCAGGCCCGCCAGGCGGAAACCTCGCGCCAGCGCGAACTGGCCCTGATCAACGCAGCCGACGTCACCCTGGTGGTCAGCCCGGTGGAACTGGAACTGCTGCGCAAGGAGGCACCGCAGGCGCAGGTGGAGCTGGTCTCCAACGTGCACGAGGTGTTCGGCCGGCGCGGGGAATTTTCCACGCGCTCGGGCCTGGTCTTCGTCGGCGGCTTCGGCCATCCGCCGAACAAGGACGCGGTGCACTGGCTGCTGACCGGGATCTTCCCGCTGATCCGCGCCCGCCGCCCCGACATCACCCTGCACCTGATCGGCGACATGCCGGTCGACGAGCTGCGGCCACTGGCCGGCGACGGCGTGGAACTGCACGGTCGCGTTCCCGACCTGTCGCCGTGGATGGACGGCTGCCGCATCTCGCTCGCACCGCTGCGCTACGGCGCCGGCGTCAAGGGCAAGATCAACATGGCGATGAGCCACGGCCTGCCGGTGGTCGCCACCTCGATGGCCGCCGAAGGCATGTTCACCCGCGACGGCGAAAACCTGCTGCTGGCCGACGACGCCCCGTCCTTCGCCGACGCCGTGCTGCGCCTGTACGACGACGAAGCACTGTGGAACCACCTCTCCGCCGCCAGCCTGGACAACGTGCAACAGCACTTCTCCTTCGACGCCGCCCGCGCCACCCTGCAGCGCATCCTCCCGCCGTCCCCGTAAGGCCGACCAAAACGGGGTCAGGTTCACTTCCCACGCGTGGGAAGTGAACCTGACCCCGTTTCGCTCCGGCGCCGTTTCCGCAGGCTCGGGGCGCACAGGTTAGAATGTCGGTTTGCTCCGCCATCCAAGGGCGTCTGAAGGCGTCCATGTAGAAGGAATCGCGAATGAAAATTCTGGTCGGCTACAAGCGTGTCGTGGATTACAACGTGCGCATCCAGGTCAAACCCGACGGCAGCGGCGTGGTGACCGACGGCGTCAAGCTGTCCGCCAATCCGTTCGACGACATCGCGCTGGAAGAAGCCCTGCGCCTGCGCGAGAAGGGCGTGGCCGACGAGGTCGTGGTGGTCGGCATCGGCCCGGCCGATCTCACCGCCCACCTGCGCAACGGCCTGGCCATGGGCGCCAACCGCGCCATCCACGTCACCACCGCCGACGAAGTGCAGCCGCTGACCGCCGCGCGCACCCTGCTCAAGCTGATCGAGAAGGAACAGCCCGGCCTGGTGATCCTGGGCAAGCAGGCGATCGACGACGACGCCAACCAGACCGGCCAGATGCTCGCCGCGCTGTGGGACCGCCCGCAGGCCACCTTCGCCAGCAAGGTCGAAATCGCCGACAACAAGGCCACCGTCACCCGCGAGGTCGACGCCGGCCTGGAAGTGATCGAAGCCGAACTGCCGGCCGTGATCACCACCGACCTGCGCCTCAACGAGCCGCGCTTCATCAAGCTGCCGGACATCATGAAGGCCAAGTCCAAGCCGATCGACGTGATCGAGTTCGGCTCGCTCGGTGTCGAAGCCCACGACCATCTCAAGACCACCGCCTACGCCGCCCCCACCAAGCGCAGCAAGGGCGTGATGGTGAAGGACGCCGCCGAACTGGTCGCCGCGCTGAAGCAGAAAGGCCTGCTGTAAGCCACCGCAAACCATACCCTCCCCTTGTAGGAGCCCGCTCGCGGGCGATGCTTTTGAAACCGGGATTTCGTGAATCGGGATTCGGGATCGGCAAAAGCCAAAGCATCGCCCGCGAGCGGGCTCCTACAGGGGGAAGAAGCAAAGCATTCTGGAGATCGCCATGAGCAAGATCCTCGTCATCGCCGAACACCTGGACGGCAAACTCAACTCCTCCACCGCGCGCGCCGTGAGCGCCGCCGTCGCGGTGAAGCCCGAAGCCATCGACGTGCTGGTGCTGGCTGACAGCGTCGCCGCCATCGCCGCGGAAGCCGCGAAAATCGACGGCGTCAGCCGCGTACTCACCGTCGAGCGTGCGGAGAACGCCCACGCCCTGGCCGCCGTGCTGGCGCCACAGGTGGCCAAGGTCGCCGCCGACTACAGCCACGTGTTCGTCGCCTCCTCCACCTTCGGCAAGGACCTCGCCCCGCGCGTGGCCGCCCTGCTCGGCGTGGCCCAGGTCAGCGACGTGATGAGCGTGGAATCCGCGCACAGCTTCAAGCGCCCGATCTACGCCGGCAACGCCATCATCACCGTCGAGGCCAACCCGGCCCACGCCCTGGTCGCCACCATCCGTTCGGCCTCCTGGCCGGCCGCCGCCAGCACCGGCAACGCCCCGGTCGAGGCGATCAGCGTTGACGCCACCCTGCCCACCCACACCCGCTTCGTCGAACTGCGGCAGGGCAACAGCGACCGCCCCGACCTGCAGAGCGCCGGCAAGGTGGTTTCCGGTGGCCGCGGCGTCGGCTCGAAGGAGAACTTCGACATCATCTTCAAGTTCGCCGACAAGCTCGGTGCCGCCGTGGGTGCCTCGCGCGCCGCCGTCGACGCCGGCTACGTGCCCAGCGACCTGCAGGTCGGCCAGACCGGCAAGATCATCGCCCCCGAGCTGTACATGGCCATCGGCATCTCCGGCGCCATCCAGCACCTCACCGGCATCAAGGACGCCGGCACCATCGTGGCGATCAACAAGGACGCCGAAGCGCCGATCTTCGAAGTCGCCGACATCGGCCTGGTGGGCGATCTGTTCAAGATCATTCCGGAGCTGGAAGCGGCGCTGGGTTGATTCCCACCAAAGCGCAGTCGCGAAACTGATATTCGCCCAACATGTGTTTAGCGAGCCAAACGAAAAAGCCCCCGAACGGGGGCTTTTTCGTGACTAAAATACCGTATCCGACCGCGTGAAAAAGTAAGCGTCCGCAGCAGCCACCGCCGATCCCTCCGGGCCGCACGCCATCCCGATACCGTCCATCACCTCGTCTCCGAATCAGGGACAAGAGAGCTTCGACAAACTCTTACAGAACATCAAGGACTTGATGCACCAGTATCTGCCGAAGGAAGCGGACTTGTCAGTGCACATTCTGCGCCAGCTCGGCGCGATCGCCCGAAGCCTCAATTCACAGCCCCGGGCCACGCTGGGCTATCACTGCCTGATCGATATACTCCTGAGGCAGAGCGAGCTGACCCAGAAGATTACTGATGCACTTCCAGGTCGACTCAGTCTGTATTTTCATAAAAATACACTTCTCAAATGCTCAACGACAGACTCCGAGGAATTTTGTCGACCACCCAAAATTCTTTCGATGTTATTTTCTCGTATATCTTTGAGGGGATCATCTCCTCCAACGACCACTTGATTGAATACTTGCTCAAGCTCTTCCACCGTTCGAACTTGATAAAACCCCTCCGCCAAGGCTTTTCCGACCGCATTCAAGCCCACCGTACGATCTGAAATCAACCATATAATTGGCTTCCCCGTAGGCAAGTACTCCGCCAAAAACGAGCCACAATCAGTCACCAAAGCGTCTGAAGATCGAAAAATATCGAAGTAATCTCCAGCATCATATACCGTGGAATTTTCGCCATTTTCCCACTCCCGCACATACGCTTCATACTGCTCCCCCGCCATCACTTTGTTGCGCACGACCGAAAAGCCCAAGGTCGGATGCGGCTTGTAGATCCAGTCGACATTTTTTGCCTCCCTACGCAGAGAAATCATCGCCTGACCGGACCACCGAAATGTGGCCATGCCCAAGTTATCCCTGCCGAGCGAATGATGAGGGGCGAAAATAACTCTCGTTCTAGTCGCTTCCGCATAATTTCTCCAAGCCCGGACAGCATCTCGCTCAGGAGCCGGATCCAGATAGACGTCGAGCTTGGGGTAGCCCGAGACAACCAATTTTTCATAGGCAGATGGGTCATGTCTAATATGCATCTGCCTATGCATTTCGGTTTGGGTGAAATATTTGAACAAATAGGAGTGAAAAGGCGCGATATGATAATGCATCCCATGGTTTGCCATAACCATAAATCCATAATGCATATAGGCGCAAAGAACTTTCCCAACAAGCCTTCGTGGAAAATCCTTCATCCCCCAGGGTTGTTGCAAGAAAACGATGTCGTAATCAATACTCTCAATGGGCATTGATTCATCCACCAATGCGTCATAAAGTTCAAACTCCACACGACCTTTTTGCGAAAAGTACTCAAGCTCCTCTCGGTATTTTTCAGACCTGTCCACTCGAGACAATCTCGAGGCCTCCGCACTTAAACAGAGAACAAAGCTCCACTCAAAAACTCCCGATTCATCCAAAGCCTCAACAAGCTGACTTCCATTCCACTTTTCTTTTTGGTTAACCACAAATCCAACACGAATTTTTCGGCCGGTTTCAGCTACTGATTTTCGAATCGTCTCCACCAATCGTCGATTATGATCGAGAACCCTTTCCGACCGAAGAAAGTCCATTGCATCATAGGCATTTTCTGGATGAAGGCGAGGATAGCCAAGCAAATACGACTCAGGAATATCCCAACTCGCCTGCCCAGTCTTGGGTGAAGCCTTAACCTTGGCCTTTCTTTTCTTGTTTCCCGCAGCAGCGCTGGACGCTGTCGAAGATGACTGCGTTGAAATCAACCCGCGAACGGCGCGCCTAAAAACCAGAGGAAAAACTCCCCTATACGCCTTCGCAAGAGCTCGAACAGGCAACGACCGCGTATCGACGGGTGCCACCTCCTTCATCGAAGGAGATGATTTTTTTCGGGGCGACTTTCTATATGAACCTGATTTATAGTGCCGAATCTCTCGCTTAAGCTCAGCAACATTCACACGGGCGCGCCAATAATCACGAACCATGAACTCGTCACAGCTCATGGTTAGAACATCCTCCCGAATCGCAAGATCAGGGGGTGTCATATGAGGGTTATCATCGAGCTCTTTATGTTCGGCCCAGCCTTGGAATTTTTTGTAATAGGGATAAAGAAAATCTCGAACATTTTTATGCAGATGTTCATAGCTCTTCCTAAACGCAAAATAATAGAAATAAGAAAGAACACCCACAGCTTTCGGCGATCGTAGAAGAATTTGTTCAGAGATGCGAAGCGCCTCATGCAGGTCCAATAAACGATCAGACTGATCGAATGTTGTTGCACCGGCTCTGCCTCGACGATTAAAGTAAAAATCCTCCGGCACAAAAATCATTCGTGCCGATCTCATCATGATCTCAAGATGGAAGGGCATATCCTCGTAGAAAATTCCCTCGGGGAAACGTATACCCTCATCAAGAAGGCTGCGACGATAAAGACGATTCCAACAAACGAAACGAAGCCTGAGGATGTCATCGCCCAGATCCATCCAGGTAAACGTGTGACCGTAAAACCTACCAAGATATTTGTGATTGGTATCGGCGACGAAATGTTGATCCTCCGCCTCGGAAAATTTTCTGGTACTACAAATCGCAATATCTGAATCAGTTGCCACGGCCTCATGAAGCAACCTTTCGTACATGCTTGGTGCAATCAGATCGTCACTATCAACAAAGCCAATCCACTCACCTTGCGCCTGGGCGATACCCAAGTTACGGCAGGCACCAGGGCCACGCGGCTCTTCATTTCTAAGTAGCCGAAACCGCTTATCGTTGGCTGCATATTTAGCTAGAATTTCCGCCGACCCATCTGATGAGCCATCATCGACACAGATGAATTCACAATCCGAATGGGTTTGCTGCGAAAGTGAGTGAAGACACTCTTCCAGATACTCTTCCGTATTATGAACCGGGATAATGATGCTTATGCTCGCCACGTCCAACTCCTAAAGTGATACTCTTCCAAATTGGGCGAGGCCGTCGCCCGGCTCTTGCCAATTACTTGGCTAACGCACGCGAATCCACTTTGATGCTGCTGAAGCCACGCGCCGCAACCCGATAGACCAAGCCCAATTTACCGGGAAGTCATCGAGAAGTGCACTTGACCGAAGCCAACGTAACTTCTCGCACCTGAGGCTACATGAGACAAAGATAGTCGCGGACGAACTCCCAAAGGGTGCTGAACGGGAACACCTCTCATGATGAGCACGCTTGGCTGCAGGCCATTTCACGATCATACGACTCACGTCCAGTAAACCCCACATCCCAGAAGACGGCCACGACCAAACGATATCGGCCACTGACCGGTGGTCGACACCCCCTGAAAGTCGGTACCATTAATTCTTGGGACGGTCAAATTCTACCGCCTGAGTCTGGGCTACGCCACAACGACAGCCGTGCCTGCCAGAACGCAAGGTGTTTGCGCTTTGTGGAAGCAACACGCAACGCCAAAAATGACAACGTCTCGAATGCCGGGCTCGTCACTCGCCGGCACGTCGCATGTAGATAGCCAACGGATAGAGCGACTCAAGAGCGATCGCAACGAATTCTCCATCGAGCTCCTTTTTGACACCCATGCTTTTCGTCCACTGCATCAGTTGCAACTGATCCTTCCACGTCAGGCAGCAGGCTGCCAGCCCAGCTCGAACCTCGGTTGACAACGTCTTCCCCGAATTCGTGAAGGTCGGGTCTGGCACCCGCCAGTTCGGCCCGTAATAGGCACACAGAAACTGCTCGGCACCTAGGGGACAATCGACCCGCACAGACCGCAGACAACTTTCTTTCAAGTTACGGAACGCATCCAGTGACATCTTCAGATGCGCTGATTTATGAAGCCAGACGTGACCGTCCCCTGGCGACCAGACCGGGCGCACATCCAGATGAACCCCTGGGCCAGCATTCGGATCAGTAAGGCGGAATGGCTTGCCGAAGCGATTGACCAGAACCTTGAAACCCTTCTCCACGAAGAAGCGCATGATCGCCATGGCCTCATGCCTGACCGCGACAGGTTCGGTTTGCTCCGATACATAACCCACGTCGAAATCATCATCACCAGGGATGAAATCCCCTTCCCGGCACTGCCCGAGCAAGGTGCCGTAAAGCAGGAAAAGGCGATGTCCGTACTCAGCCTCGAAGGCCGCGTTCGCCCGGGTGTAGATGTCCAGATAGGCTTGCTGCTTCTGCCTCAGCGCCTCCGCAGAGGGGCGTAGCTCACCTTTCTTCTCCAACGGCCCCAGACTGGCAATCTTGTCGGCAATGCTGCTATCGCCGTGAGGAACGATGATGACCGTGCTGGCGACCGTGATCGCGCTGGAGGCGGTATCGCCCAGCGCCAGTCGCAAGCGACCACGAGCCGGAAAGTGCTCCAGTGTTCGGCGCTTCACCACGAACTGGAACTCTGCGTGACTGCCAACCCAATGTACGCGCTGCTTACGCAGCATGACCCCATCCAGGAGGATGTATGCACAGTCGCTGACGGATTTGTCCAACAGCGCATCGCCAAGATCCAGTGCCACAGATATCCATAATCCAGCTGCCACGAACTGCACGCTGAAGCGAGCGCAAGGGATATCGAACGAAGTTTCGTCAACTCCACACTCGAACAGCGGATCTTCCACAACACTCCGCCCGGCCCTCCAGAGCTCCCGCCCGGCCCGGAAGCTCACGTCGTGGGACGCACCGCTCCCGTTGAGGATGCCCAGGCAAACCCGGACAAACGCATCCGAGCAACCAGCCGCCTGCAGCAACGAAGCCTGCCTGAAGCCATGCTCGACGTCTCCCCCGAGCCGATACGCCACTCCGTGTCCCCATGCCTTGAGCCGTGGGGGCACGATTGTTCGCAACCAGCCGCGCACGACCCGACCAACGACGCCAACAGCAGAACCAGGCATGCGCCTATACCGCCCTGTCGCGCTGTGGCGACATCCACGACGAGGAGAATTCCGATCTCAGATACTTCACGATATCCGCACCGGAGTGCGGATTGAGCTTCGGCGTGATCCGCGCTCGCTCGGTGCGCAGGGAATCGCCTCCACCCAACATCACCTGCGCAACGAAGTCTTCGACAGCAGCGAAGTCATTTGCCTGGTAAAGGCTGGCCGCAATCTTCTCACCAAATGGACTGTAGCCCGCGGAAACGCTGCTTTTAAGCAGCAGCAACGGACAACCGGTGAACAGATACTCCAGCAGGAATGAACCGGAATCCGTGATCATTCCATCGGAGTCCACGAAGCAATCCAGATAGTTGCCATCCAACACCGTCTCAGCATTTTCCAGTGTTTCCCACTGGTGGAAATAGTCATCCACCTCTTCGGCACTCATCAATCGCAAGGCAATCAATGACTCCCGCAACTTGGGGTGGGGCTTGAAGATCCACATTGCCTCGGGTGTGGCACGCGCAAATTCGAGCATGCGCCGCCCGGACCACGCGAAGGTGCCGTAGCGGTCCTGATGGTTACCGGAAACGGAGTGATGGGGCGCAAAGATGATCCGGGGCCTGGCTTGCTGTCCTGTCCGCTCCGTCCTCGACCGTGCGACCAGAGCGCATGCAAATGCATCCATCTTCGGATAGCCAACCGGCACGATTCCCTTTTGTCGCAACAAGTCCTCCTGTCCGGCGCAACGCAGGAAGTCCTCGCTTTCCAGGAAGGTTCGCCATATGTACTCAGAAAAATCCGGAGTCCCTTTCTGCCCGGAATTCCGGGCCAGATAGATCCCGTATCCGTAAGGGACATAGCAGGTCAGTGCAAATCCGGCGACATGGCCCGGTGCATGCTCAGGAGGCAGGCCATAAGGCTGCTCGTAGAAAACGATATCGGGCGAAAACCGCTCCAACGGGACGAACTTGCGTGATTGCGGGTCATAGGCCTTTTCCACGGACATGCCGCGACGTTCCGCAAACGCGACATTGTCCTCCAGAGTCGTGCGGATACCGCTCCGCCCCTGTCGCGCATTGTGGGTGTGGGTGCTGGCCAGAATCAGCGGCTCGAAGCCGGAGTCGGCCTCCAGGGCATCGTAGATGGCCTGGGAACTCCACTTCTGGTTCTCGAGCATCAGGAATGCCACACGGATCTTTCGACTCCCCTCGCTGGCAAGCAAGCGGGACATCTGGTCGACCAATGCCAAGCTCCGACGCCTGGCCTGACGACGTTGCCGCGCCCGCGACAGTCGGGATAGCAAATATGCGTGGATCGATCTCAACATCTTTCGCTCATGACACCCGAGACAGTGCTTTTCCCAACCAATCCACGCCACCTGACAACGGATGGCTCGCGCAGGCCAAATGATCTAAACGGCAGCGCGCAGGACATCCCTGATCTTCAGAAGCACCGCATCTTCCGTAGGTGCAGCCACCATCTTGGGGGCTCCAGGCCAGTCCCGGTCGACCCAATCAACACCATGACGGCTGATCGTTTCCGCATACCGTGGCAGCACATGAAAATGTACGATGGGATCCTGCATCATGAGGCACAGATAATTGATCCGCTGTGCGCCAAACACCTGCTTGAGCAAGCATTCGGCTACCGCCATCGCGGCACCAAGACCACTCGCCTCGTCCGCAGTCAAGTCGGACATGCCCTCCGCCCCGGAACGACAAGCCAGCACCATCGCGCCCAACGTGATCTGCCCGGGGCGCACGGATAACGCCCAAGGCCCGATGTCGGTGACATGAAGTTCGTTCTGGCGAAACTTCTTCTCGAAAGCGATCAGTTCAGCGTTGGACGAGGTGGTCATGATGAATGCCGTTCCTTCGTGGATTTCGTCAGCCTACCGCAGCGGTCAGGACATCAAGTGCCTGGCGCAACTTGGTGCTGGAGGTATGCGTGGTGTAAGGGAAATACACGATCTCCACGCCATGGGGAGCAAAGCGCTTTTCCAGCTCAACCCACTTCGGATCACCCTTCCAATCGTCACCCACGAACATGCGATGAAAACGGTGGCGCTCCCAGGCACCGAACTTGTTCATGTCGGCCTGAACAACCACTTCGTCGACACAGCGCAGCTCGCGGATGATCGCCATGCGTTCCTCGAGCGGAACCACCGGCGCTTTCGCCTTCCGCGAAACGGAAAGCTCGTCCGTCGTTACCGCGACAATGAGGTGATCACATTCGCTCTTGGCATGCTTCAGAACGTTCAAATGTCCGATATGGAAGAGATCATAGACTCCGGACGTGTAACCAATAACCATTCCATTCACTCCAATAAAACCCGTCACCCTTTTCAAATACCGAAACTCGACAAGTCGTCGTGCGCATCCAGCCGCACATCCAACTGCTCGAGTGTCGCCCTGATCGCCATGGATCGAGCAAATCCGCGATGCGCTACTGCCAGATCCGTGCTCGTTTCCAGAGCCGGCATGCCCGAGAACAACCTCGCCACCCAGCCGGCACCGGAAACTTCCCCCGCCGCGACCGCAACACGGGGGCGTGGAAGATCCCAAGGATCGTCATGGTACTCGCTCCAACTTCCCTGGGCGCCCAACCGCCAAAGCAGCTCGACCTTGTCCCTTTGCCCGTAACAGAACGCAGGATCGAACTGCTGTACTGCATCCGACCGAAACAGGATCTGCGGCTCCTCAACCGCCTCCGGAATCACCCCGCCATCGATCAACGGCTGGTTATCCAGCATGCGGGCCATCGGCACGATGAAATACTTCGCATCAGGTGCCTTGAGCATATCGTTCCGGACAGCATCCCATGCTCTCTGCGAAAGAAAGCAGTTGCCATCCCAGGGCAAAACCCATCTTGCACGCGCCCTGCCATCCTCCAAGGCGGCATTCCTCGCACCGTTATTGTTCGTCAGATAGTTGATCTTGCGTCGGCACAACGCCAACACGAAGCGATCTCTGACTGACTCGTCCATCTGCTGGAAGGCCGGACTGGATAGAAAGCCCGGTTCTGGAAGGATGCTCATGTCCAGCCCGATGTTCCGGTATTCACGGGCATGGAAGGGAATTCTGATCCAGGAATGCCCGTACTCCTCAAGCAACGCGACTATATGTTGCTCCTGGCTCTCATCGAGAATCCGATTCAGCACGAAGCGCTTTTCACAGCCTTCGAAATCAGGCTCATGTTCGAGAATGAAGCGAAGATTATCGAGCGTCTGCCCCTTCTTGTGGCGGGGGTAGAGGTCGTTGCCCAGAATCCGGTAGAACGCAAAGCTGTCCTCGGCAGGAAGAACCTCCGGAATGTTCATCGCCACGCTTCCTGCTGCAGGCAGGCGCTGCTCCGTGGGTGTGCTTGAGGAAACCGGACGAGCCCGCCGCGCAGCCATCGCGCGCAACAAACTGGTCATGGCGCGCAAAGGCTTCGTCAGGCGCCAAGAGTTCGATGCCTTCAAACTTTCGATCTCGGCCTGAAGACTGTCGCACTGCTGTCTCAGCAATCGTATTTCCAGCGACTGCTCGTGAAGCCTCGATGCCGACTCGTCAAAGCCATCCCCTTTTGAATGCAAATACTTTCCGCTCGGCTGGCTCATGAATTCATGCTCCCATCCCGACGCACATGCCCAAGGCTCGCGCCTCCATCATGCTGTCGCCGTCCCGCCACCAGCGTCAGGATGCGTGCCAATTCCGTGCCAAGGCTCGAATGGCCGTAGCTGGGCAACGGAGCCAGCTCCAGCCCCTGCTGCAGTTCGCCACGCTGCTTCATCTGGAGCAAATTCGAAAGCATCGCCGCGAGCGCATCGGCATCGTCATCGCATAGCCAGCCACGCTGAACACTACCAAGCAAATCGGTCGCGGCATCACTGACGCTTGCGTCGTGCACGTGAAGAATCGGTCGGGCGATGCCGAAGTACTCGAACAATTTGGCTGGCGTGCGCGCACGCTGACCCCGGTCACCGAAGTTCACCAGCACGTCTGCGCGCTGCAGGAGGTCAAGAACCATCTCATGAGCCATCGGGCCCAGGATCCGCAATCGATCGCCTGCCGCAGCAAGAGCCGCGCCCCCCGTCGGCGGGTCCGGCACTACCAAGGTCAGGCGCACGCCTGGAGTCGAAGCCAGAGCCTGCAACAATGGTGCCGGATCCCGATAGCCATAGAAGCGCCCTGCGTAGACCAGCTCCAGAAGCCCGTCGTCGAAAGGAACCTGCTCCTCCGACGGAACCGGATCCGAAGCTCGTCGGTCATCGTAACCATTAGGCAAAACCGTACATCGATCCGATCGCTGGCCATGTCGCTCGACCAGCAGCGCCTTTGTCGCCTGGTTGGTGACAAAGACGTGATCAGCACGAGCAGAAACTACCGCCTCCAATGCCATCGCCCGCCGACGCCAACGTGGCGGCGTATAGGCCGCACAAACCGGATCCCCCAGATCAGCAACCCATGCAAAACCTTGCCGCTGCGCCTCGATACCCAGTGGCAGGGTGGATGCCGGCTCGTGAGACGTGATGACCACGTCGGGTCGGACTTCCCGCAACAATCGCGACAGCGCATGGCGTGCCCACGGTCCCCACTCTCCCCGCACATCAGGGAACAGGAACAAACCAGCCAGTCGCTTCAGTCCATCCACCAGCCGGCCACGCCAGTTGAGTCGCGCGGTTTTCTCCGGCCGGGATGCGGAAGCTGTCGCGACAGAGCAATGAGCTTGTGAACGTCGACGATTAGAGGACTGGACCAGCCAACCGTAGAACCCTGGAAAGCTGCGGTGTAGAACGACTCGACCGGGATGCTCCGGCAACTCGATGCCCAGCGGCCCCAGGTCTGGCACCAGAACATGGACATCGTGCCCCGCCAAAGCCAGTTCGCGCGAGAGATATCGCCACCTCAACGCACGCGGCGATTGCGTTGGTGGGTAATCGTAGGCGACAAGCAACACACGCATGGTTGGACCGGTCAGTGATTGCCGGATGCTTTCTCCGGTTTATTGGTTGATGTAGTTGAGATTGAGTCAGCCGCCGCCTTTTTCTTCGCCAGCTTTGCGGCCTTCTTCCTCTTCAGATCTTCGGTAACTTCCTTTCTGATCCTTTCCGTAAGCTTTTTTTCAAGCTGGCTCTCAATACGCTTTCGCATACGACGCTTCCGCGCCTTGGCCTCTTTCTGAGCAGCCTCGCTCAACGGATATAACGTGGAGTATTCCTTCAGTGCATCGGAAATATCACCATCGAAAACAATCTTCCCTCTCTCCAGCAAAATTCCCCGCGTGCAGAGAGACTTCAACAATGGCTGCTTGTGGCTGGCAATGACCACAATTTTGCTGCCATTGACCCGGTCCATCATGCGCTCTTGGGCGCTCTGGACAAACTGCGCGTCACCCGTACCCAGCCATTCGTCGAGTAACAAAATGTCGTGCTGCACCATGGTCGAGATGGCAAAACCCAAACGCATCTTCTGCCCACTAGACAACGTGAGAAGGCGACGATTAGCCACCTCCCCGAGACCAGAGAATTCCAGAACCGGCTGAACCATCTCACGGATCCTCGTGGCCGGAATACCCATCGCCGAAGCACGGAGATAAATGTTCTCCTGCACAGTGGCCTCGGCATTGAAGCCCAAACCCATGCTTAGAAGCGCCTGTTTGGATCCAGCCATTCTCAGTGAGCCACCCGATGGCTGAAAAGCACCTGCCAGCATGCGTAGCAAAGTACTTTTGCCGGCACCATTACGGCCAAGCAAAGCCACCCGCTCCCCTTCCGCAATATTGAAACTCACGCCATCAAGTAGCGTGGCAAAGCGTCGCTGAGGGACTGAAGTTGCCGCGCCAAGCAACGTGGCCAGCCACGATGAGGAAGGAGCCTCCGTCGGCTGGGCGTAATACGGCACGACCAGCGAGAGGCTCTTCGCCTCGATCGACGCCAGCGGCATGGGGACATCAGATCCAGATGGGGACATAACGCGAATACCGGCGACACAGGAAAGCTGCAAATGCCCAGCCCAGAATCGTCATGACAGCGACGAACAACATCGATCCTGGCTCCGGGATCTGACCGAACAACGGCGCACGCACTATATCCAGCAGGTGATACGCGGGATTCAGGCGAACGATGATTCCCGCGATGCTGTGCGGCGGAAAACGATCACCCACCCAGATGATGGGCGTGAACAACATACCCATCATCAGCAAGGTCTGCAGTACCTGACCAAAATCGGGGGACCGGGCGCCCAACAGTGCTACGCAGTAAGCGATCCAGAACAAATTGAGGACGACGATGGGAACTGTCAGCAACAGCGACGTCATGGCCCAGGCCGACACCGCCGGCGACCAGATCAACACGCCGATCATTCCAACCATGGAAAACAGGAAGTAAAACGAAGCCTTTGCAATCGACTTCAAAGCGTAATCCGTCAGGCGTACATTTCCGTCCATGATGAAGGACTTGTTCCCGCGTAAAGAGCTGATCGCATCGGAAATCACCATCGACAGCAGACGCCAGACCGCATAGCCCATACCCAGATGAACCAGGTACCAAGACAGATCGCGATTGGACATCCGCGCATACAACGGGCCAGTAACGAAGGTGAACAACAGGACCGGTGCGAGCAGCCACAGCAGCCCAAGTCGCGTTCGGCGATAGCGCGTGACAATGTCCAGCCAGCTCGAGTAAGCCCAGAACTCAGGCTTGCGCAAACTTTCGCCCAGATCTTTGAATAGGGAGTTCATCAGATTCCTTGCCGTGCCGAGCTAAGGCGCTCACGCACCCAGCGCACCCTGCAGTTCAGCAATCAGATCCTCCACATCCTCCACCCCCACCGACAGCCGGATCAGCCCGTCGCTGATGCCCAGCCGCTTGCGGTTGGCCGGAGGCACGGAGGCGTGGGTCATGATGGCCGGGTGCTCGATCAGGCTTTCGACGCCGCCGAGGGATTCGGCCAGGGCGAACAGTTCGCAGCGTTCGAGCATGCGGCGGGCCTTTTTCAGGCCGCCCTTGATCTCGATGCTGATGATGCCGCCGAAGCCGTGCATCTGGCGCTTGGCCAGCGCGTGCTGGGGGTGGCTCTTCAGGCCGGGGTAGATCACCCGCTCGACCGCCGGGTGCTTTTCCAGCCAGCGGGCGATGGTCAGGGCGTTCTCGCAGTGCGCCTTCATGCGCAGGTGCAGGGTTTTCAGGCCGCGCATGGCGAGGAAGGCGTCGAACGGGCCGGCCACCGCGCCCACCGAGTTCTGCAGGAAAGCCATGCGCTGGGCCAGCTCGTCGGAGCCGGCGACCACGATGCCGCCAACCATGTCGGAGTGGCCGTTGAGGTACTTGGTGGCCGAGTGCAGCACCAGGTCGGCGCCCAGCTCCAGCGGGCGCTGCACCATCGGCGAGCAGAAGGTGTTGTCGACCACCAGGATCAGGCCGTGCTTCCTGGCGAAGGCGGCGACCTTGGCCAGGTCGACCAGCTTGAGCATCGGATTGGTCGGGGTTTCGGCCCAGATCATCCGGGTTTCGGGCTTGAGCGCGGCCTTCAGCGCCTTGGCGTCGTTGAGGTCGACGAAGCTGAAGTCCAGCCCGGCGGAGCGGCGGCGGACTTTCTCGAACAGGCGGTAGCTGCCGCCGTAGAGGTCGTCCATCGCGATCACGTGGCTACCGGAGTCCAACAGCTCCAGCACGGTGGAGGCGGCAGCCATGCCGGAGGCAAAGGCGAAGCCGGCCACTCCGCCTTCCAGCGCGGCCACGCAGCCTTCGTAGGCCATGCGGGTCGGGTTCTGGGTACGCGAGTATTCGTAGCCCTTGTGCTTGCCGGGGCTCTTCTGCACGTAGGTCGAGGTGGCGTAGATCGGCGTCATGATCGCGCCGGTGGCAGGATCCGGGTGCTGGCCGGCGTGGATCGCACGCGTGCCCATGCCTTGGGTTTTCTCGGCTTTCTTGGTCATGGCCTGCGACTTCCTCTGGGGAACCACATGATTGGCCGTGCCGTGGCACGGAATAGCCGGGCATGATAACCGCGAACTCCGGCAGCTGCCTTAACAAACCTCCATCAATCCTCGTCTCCGGCTCCAGCCAGCAACTGTAGGAGCCCGCTCGCGGGCGATGCCCTTGCTTTTATTCCCTGTTCTCCATTCCCTGCTCCCTGCGCAAGCCCAAAAGCATCGCCCGCGAGCGGGCTCCTACAGAGGCGGCGCCATCGGGGCCGCGGGCGAATCGTGGGAGCGGACCTGCACGCCCTGCGCTGATTACCTTGGCAATCCTCCATCCATCCTCGTGAACGCCGTATTCCCCAAGCCCCGCAGGAACCTGTAGGAGCCCGCTCGCGGGCGATGCCCTTGCTTTTATTCCCTGTTCTCCATTCCCTGCTCCCTGCGCAAGCCCAAAAGCATCGCCCGCGAGCGGGCTCCTACCGAGCGGTGCGGGTCCGGGGGTAATGCCCCCCCTGCGCGGCGCGGAGCACGGTGGCGGCGGGTTGCCCATGACACAATGGGCGCTTCCATGACCCCGATCGAGGTTCCATGAAAACTCTGCTGGTCACCGGCGGTGCCGGTTTCATCGGTGCCAATTTCGTGCTGCAGGCGGTGGCCGACGGCTTGCGGGTGGTCAATCTGGACAAGCTGACCTATGCCGGCAACCCGGACACGCTGGCTTCGCTGAAGGGGCATCCGGGCCACGTCTTCGTGCAGGGTGACATCGGCGACCGCGCGCTGCTGGCGCGCCTGTTGGCCGAGCACCGGCCCGGGGCCATCGTGCATTTCGCCGCCGAATCGCATGTGGACCGCTCGATCGACGGCCCGGCCGACTTCGTGCAGACCAACGTGGTGGGCACGCTGGCATTGCTGGAGGCGGCGCGCGATTACTGGCAGGCGCTGGATGGCGCGACCCGCGACGGTTTCCGTTTCCTGCATGTATCCACCGACGAGGTGTACGGCTCGCTGGGTGCCGAGGGCCGCTTCAGCGAGACCACCGCGTATGCGCCGAACTCGCCCTACTCGGCCTCCAAGGCCGCTTCCGACCATCTGGTGCGGGCGTTCCACCACACCTACGGGCTGCCGGTGCTGACCACCAACTGCTCGAACAATTACGGGCCGTACCAGTTCCCCGAGAAGCTGATCCCGCTGACCATCCAGAAGGCACTGGCCGGCGAACCGCTGCCGGTCTACGGCGATGGCCGCAACATCCGCGACTGGCTGTTCGTCGGTGACCACTGCCGGGCGATCCGCCGCGTGATCGAGGCCGGCCGGGTCGGCCAGACCTACAACGTCGGCGGCGATGCCGAGCGCGAGAACCTCGCGGTGGTGCGCGGCATCTGCGCCCTGCTGGACGCGCGCCAGCCGCTGGCCGACGGGCGTCCGCGCGAATCGTTGATCCAGTTCGTCAAGGATCGTCCCGGCCATGACCGCCGCTACGCCATCGACGCCTCCAAGCTGCGCCGCGAGCTGGGCTGGCAACCATCGCAGACCTTCGACAGCGGCCTGGCGGCCACGGTGGACTGGTATCTGGACAACCAGCCGTGGGTGCAGCGCGTGCTCGACGGCAGCTACCGGATGGAGCGACTCGGCGCATGACCACCAAAGGCATCATCCTGGCCGGCGGTTCCGGCACCCGGCTGCACCCGATCACCCGCGCGGTCAGCAAGCAGCTGCTGCCGGTGTACGACAAGCCGATGATCTACTACCCGCTGGCCACCCTGATGCTGGCCGGCATCCGCGAGATCCTGGTGATCAACACCCCGCACGAGCAGTCGATGTTCCAGCGCCTGCTGGGCGATGGCTCGCAGTGGGGGCTGGACATCCGTTACGCGGTGCAGCCGTCGCCGGATGGGTTGGCCCAGGCCTTCACCATCGGCCGCGATTTCATCGACGGCCAGCCGAGCTGCCTGGTGCTGGGCGACAACATCTTCTACGGCCACGGCTTTACCGAACGCCTGCGCCGCGCCGCTGCGCGCGAGCATGGCGCCACCGTGTTCGGCTACTGGGTGAAGGATCCCGAGCGCTACGGCGTGGCCGAGTTCGACGGCGAGGGCCGCGTGGTCGGGCTGGAGGAAAAACCGGCCCAGCCGAAGTCCAGCTACGCCGTCACCGGCCTGTACTTCTACGACGGCCGCGCCAGCGACTACGCCGCCAGCCTCAAGCCCTCGGCGCGCGGCGAGCTGGAGATCACCGACCTCAACCGCTGCTATCTGGACGACGGCTCGCTGCACCTGGAGAAACTGGGCCGCGGCTTCGCCTGGCTGGACACCGGCACCCACGAGTCGCTGATGGAGGCCGGCAACTACATCGAAACCATCGAAAATCGCCAGGGCCTGAAAGTGTGCTGCCCCGAGGAGATCGCCTGGCTCAACGGCTGGATCGACGCCGCGCAGCTGCAGGCGTTGGCCGCGCCGATGGCCAAGACCGGCTACGGCCAGTACCTGCAGCAACTGCTTGCCCAGGGGCCGGTGCGATGAAGGTCAGCGAAACCACCCTGCCCGGCGTGCTGCTGGTCGAGCCGCAGGTGTTCGGCGACGCGCGGGGCTTCTTCTACGAGAGTTTCCACGAGGCGAAGTACCGCGAGGCCGGCATCGACCGCCGCTTCGTGCAGTCCAATGTCTCGCGCTCGGCCCGCGGCGTGCTGCGCGGCCTGCATTACCAGTGGCCGAATCCGCAGGGCAAGCTGATCGGCGTGCTGGAAGGCGAGGTCTACGACGTGGCGGTGGACATCCGCCAAGGCTCGCCGACCTTCGGCCGCTCGGTCGGGGTGATGCTGAGCGCCGACAACCATCGCCAGTTGTGGATTCCCGAAGGCTTCGCGCACGGTTTCTGCGTGGTCTCCGAGTTCGCCACCTTCAGCTACCAATGCACCGCGCTGTACGACCCGAAGGCCGACGCCTCGATCCGCTGGAACGACGCCGCCTTCGGCATCGACTGGCCGATCAGCAACCCGCTGCTGTCCGACAAGGACGCCAAAGCGCCCCTGTTCGCCGACGTGCCCGCCGAACGTTTGCCGGTGTACCAGGCGTGAGCGCCACGCGCGGGGCCGCACGGGCGTCGGGCGATGCCCGACCTGCGCAACACCGGGCGTCGGGCGGTGCCCGACCTGCGCAACTCGCAGGAGCCCGCTCGCGGGCGATGCCTTTGCTTTCGTGGCTCTCGGCAGCCAAACGACTGTTGATCCCGGCATCAAAAGCATCGCCCGCAAGCGGGCTCCTACGGGAGCTGACGCGTATGGCTTCGCTTGACCCTGCCCGCCGAACGTTTGCCGACGTACCAAGCGCGAGCCCCCGGCTCTCCGCCCCCCCCTGTAGGAGCCCGCTTGCGGGCGATGCTTTTGCTTTTGCGATTCCCTATTCCCCATTTCCCTATTCCCAGCCCAAAAGCATCGCCCGCAAGCGGGCTCCTGCAGGGGCGGCTTCGCTTGAGCCTCTCTCCCGTTGGGAAAGGGCTGGGGCAAGCGCATGAAAACCCTGCTGCTTGGCGCCAACGGCCAGCTTGGCCAGACCTTCATCCAGCACGGCGGGTTGGCAACCCGTGGCGAACTGGTCGTGGCCAGCCGCGATGGCGTGGCGGGCGAGGCGATCGACCTGTCGGCACCCGACACGCTCCCTGCGCAACTCGACCGCCTGCGCCCGCAGCTGATCGTCAACACGGCCGCCTACACCGCCGTCGACCGCGCCGAGCAGGAGGAAGCGCTAGCCACCCGCGTGAACGGCGAGGCGGTGGGCGTGATCGGTGCCTGGGCGGCGAAGCACGAGGTGCTGGTGGTGCACTACTCCACCGACTACGTGTTCGACGGCAGCCAGCCCACGCCATACACCGAGAACGACATCCCGGCCCCGATCAACGCCTACGGCCGCAGCAAGCTGGCCGGCGAACGGGCCCTGCGCGACAGCGGCGCGGCGCACCTGATCTTCCGTACCGCCTGGGTCTACGCCGCGCACGGCCACAACTTCCTGCGCAGCATGCTGCGACTGGGTGCCGAGCGCGACGAGCTGCGGGTAGTCGACGACCAGCACGGCACGCCCACCGACACCGGCCTGATCGTCGACGCCACGCTGGCCGCCATCGACCGTTGGCACCACGCCGGCGCCGCGGAACGCGCGCAGCTGCAGGGCCTTCACCATCTGGTTGCCAGTGGCGCCACCACCTGGCACGGCTTTGCCGGCGCGATCTTCGAGCAAGCCGTCGCCCACGGCCTGCTGCCCCGCGCCCCCCGGCTGGTACCGATCCCCACCACCGACTACCCCACCCCCGCCCGCCGCCCCGCCTGGTCACTGCTGGACACCACGCACCTGCGCAACCGCTTCGGCATCGACCTCCCCGACTGGCGCCAGGGCCTGAACCAGGTCCTCCCCCAACTCCCGTTGTAGGAGCCCGCTCGCGGGCGATGCTCTAGGCTGGCGCAGGGAATGGGGAATGGAGAGCAGGGAATAAAAGCAAAGGCATCGCCCGCGAGCGGGCTCCTACGGTTTACATGCGGGCACGCGGTTTCACTGATCGCCCGACACGGCGACACGCGTCCTCGGCAATGTCACACGGAACGGGCTTTTCTCTCACTCCTCACTCCTCTCCACTCACTCCTCGCTCTATGATGTCCGGATGTTGATCCCACTCATCCTCAGCGGCGGCAGCGGGACCCGGCTCTGGCCGGTGTCGCGCAAGAACCTGCCCAAGCAATTCCTCGCGCTGGCCGGCAAGGGCACCTTGTTCCAGCAGACCATCGCCCGCACCCGCGCCCTGCCCGAGGTGGCGGCGCCGATCGTGGTGGCCAGCGAGGACCATCGTTTCCTCGCCGCCGACCAGTTGCTGGAGGCCGGCATCAAGGACGCCTCGATCGTGCTGGAACCGCTGGCGCGCAATACCGCGCCGGCGATCGCGCTGGGTGCCTTGCAGGCGCTGCAGCGTGATCCGGAGGCGATCCTGCTGGTGCTGCCGGCGGACCACCTGATCGGCGACACCAACGCCTTCGCCGCCGCGGTGGGCCAGGCGCTTCCACTGGCCGCACAGGGCTGGCTGGCCACTTTCGGCATTCGCCCTGATCGCCCGGAAACCGGCTTCGGCTACATCCGCCGCGGCACGGCCATCGACGCGCACGGCTTCCAGGTCGACCAGTTCGTCGAGAAACCCGACCTGGCCACCGCCGAAGCCTATCTGGCCGACGGTGGCTACGACTGGAATTCGGGCATGTTCCTGTTCAAGGCCTCGCGCTATCTGGAAGAGCTGGGCGAACACGCGCCAGCGATGTTGCAGGCGGTGCGCGAGGCGCATGCCAGGGCCAGCGTCGACCTCGACTTCGTGCGCATCGACCGCGAGGCCTTCGCCAAGGTGCCGGACGACTCGATCGACTACGCGGTGATGGAAAAGACCCGCCGCGCCGCCGTGGTGCCGGTCAGCTGCGCGTGGAGCGACATCGGCTCGTGGTCGGCACTGTGGCTGACCGGTGAACGCGACGACGACGGCAACCTGCGCGAGGGCGATACCCTGGCGGTGGATACGCACAACTCGCTGCTGCGCTCGCACGAGCGTCATCTGGTGGCCACCGTCGGCGTGGACGATCTGATCGTGGTGACCACCCCCGACGCCACCCTGGTCGCGCATCGCGACGCCGCCCAGGACGTGAAGAAGGTGGTCGAGCAGCTCAAGGCCGCCAACCGCAGCGAGCATTCGCTGCACCGCGTGGTGCACCGGCCGTGGGGCAAGTACGACTCGCTGGAGGAAGGCGAGCGGTTCCAGGTCAAGCGCATCGTGGTCAAACCCGGCGCCAGCCTGAGCCTGCAGAAACACCACCACCGCGCCGAGCACTGGATCGTGGTCTCCGGCACCGCCGAAGTCACCTGCGACGACAAGGTCTTCCTGCTCGGCGAAAACCAAAGCACCTACATCCCGCTGGGCAGCAAGCACCGCCTGCGCAACCCCGGCAAGCTGCCCCTGGAACTGATCGAAGTGCAATCCGGCAGCTACCTGGGCGAAGACGACATCGTGCGCTTCGACGACGTGTACGGGCGGGCCTGAGAGCGAGGAGTCGAGAGCGAGGAGTGAGTTCAGAGGAGTGAGGAGTGAGTGAAAAGCTCGCACTCCGCCATTCCCTTGCACCGCTTGCAGAGCGGGCATTGCCCGCCAATGGCGACACCGGTGATTCGCGAAGAGCCGTGCTTGCCGGCTCTTCTCTCACTCCTCCGCACTCCCCCTCGCCCAACCGGCGGCCTCTCCCCCGCGTGGCGGGGGAGAGGGAGCAAAACCGGCTTCGGCGATTCGTGGGGTGTGGGAGAGGCAGGCTCTTCTCTCACTCCTCACTCCTCTGAACTCACTCCTCGCTCCTCCGCACTCACTCCTCGCTCCCCCGCTACTCGACGGTGACGGACTTGGCCAGGTTGCGGGGCTGGTCGACGTCGGTGCCGCGCAGGACGGCGACGTGGTAGGCCAGCAGTTGCAGCGGCACGGTGAATACCGCCGGGGCGATGAAGTTGCCGCCGGCGTCGAAGCGCAGCATGGTGCCGTGGCTGGCCATGTCGTCCATGCCGGCGGCGCCGTCGGCCATCACGATCAGGCGGCCGCCGCGGGCGCGCACTTCCTGCAGGTTGGACTTGAGCTTGTCCAGCAGCGGGCCGTTCGGTGCCACCGCGACTACCGGCATGTTCTCGTCGACCAGCGCCAGCGGGCCGTGCTTGAGCTCGCCGGCGGCGTAGGCCTCGGCGTGGATGTAGGAGATTTCCTTGAGCTTGAGCGCGCCTTCCAGCGCCACCGGATACTGCGCGCCACGGCCGAGGAAAAGCGCGTGCTGGCGGTGAATGAATTCGGCGGCCAGCTCGATGATCGCCGGCTCCATCTTCAGCGCGCCCTCGATCGCGCGCGGCAGGTGCTGCAGCTCGGCGCACAGGCTGGCGTAACGGTCGTCGGCCAGGCCGTTGCGACGGGCCAGTTCCAGCGTCAGCAGGGCCAGCGCGGCGAGCTGGGTGGTGAAGGCCTTGGTCGAGGCCACGCCGATCTCGGGACCGGCGCGGGTCATCAGTTTCAGGTCCGCCTCGCGCACCAGCGAGGACTCGGGCACGTTGCACAGCGCCAGCGAGCCGAGGTAGCCGCGGCGGCGTGAATCGCGCAGCGCGGCCAGCGTGTCGGCGGTTTCGCCGGACTGCGAGATCGCCACGAACAGTGTGCCCGGCGGCACCACCGCCTCGCGGTAGCGGAATTCGCTGGCCACTTCCACGTGCACCGGCAGGCGTGCGTGCTCCTCGATCCAGTACTTGGCGACCAGGCCGGCGTGGTAGCTGGTGCCGCAGGCAATGATGTGCAGGCCGCGGGTGCCGGCCAGCAGCGCCTCGCTGTCGATGCCGAAGATGTTGGGCAGCACGCCGTGCGGGCCGATGCGTGCCTCCAGCGTGTCGGCCACCGCGCGCGGCTGCTCGAAGATCTCCTTCTGCATGTAGTGGCGGTATTCGCCGCGCTCGACCGCATCGGCGGACAGCTCGCTCTCGTGCACCGCACGCTCGACCGGCGTGCCGTCGAGGCCGAACACCTGCACGCTGTCGCGGGTGATCTCGACCACGTCGTCCTCGGCCAGGTGCAGCATGCGGTTGGTCACCTGGATCAGTGCCTGCGCGTCGGAGCCGAGGAAGTTCTCGCCGATGCCCAGGCCGACCAGCAGCGGCGCGCCACGACGGGCACCGACCACGTGACCAGGCAGCTCGCGGTCGATCACCGCGATGGCGTAGGCGCCTTCGAGGTCGCGCACGGTGGCCAGCACCGCCTCGCGCAATGCCAGCCCTTGGCGGATATGGCGATCGATCAGCGCCGCCATCACCTCGGTATCGGTTTCCGAAGTGAACACGTGGCCTTCGGCCTGCAACTCGGCACGCAGCTCGGCGTGGTTCTCGATGATGCCGTTGTGCACGATGGCGACGCGACCGGCGGTGTGCGGGTGGGCGTTGGCCTCGTTCGGCACGCCGTGGGTGGCCCAGCGGGTGTGGGCGATGCCGGTGCCGCCGGGGAACGGATCGGCCAGGTACAACGCCTCCATCTCGCGCACCTTGCCCTTGGCACGCACGCGGCGGATCGCGCCGGCATCGAGCACGGCCACGCCGGAAGAATCGTAACCACGGTATTCCAGCGTCTTGAGGCCGGCGATCAGCAGCCTCGCGACATCACGCTGGGCGGCGGCGGCAACGATTCCACACATGGGCAGGATTCCTGGTCGGGCGACGATGCCCCCCGGCCCCGTCGCAAAAAGAAGCGATTATGCCGTGGCCGGCTGACTGCAGGCTTTCGGGGCCGGCGTGCAAGGCGCTTGCTTGATCTCGTCAGCCCCGCGAAAGCGGGAATGACGAGGTCCTGGGGAATGTCGCTCAAGCAAACGCCATTCGACCCCGGCGTCAGTCCACCTTGCGCCGCAGCCAATTGAGCAGGTCGATGCGGGTGATCAGGCCGAGGAACTCCTCGCCGTCGACCACGATCGCCACGTGGCCGCGCTCGAACACCGGCATCAGCGATTCCACCGGCGAGTGCACGTCCAGCTTCTGCAGGCTGGTGATCATCGCGGTGGACACCGCGTCGCGGAAACGGGACTCGTTGCCGTGCACGTGCATCAGCACGTCCGATTCGTCGAGGATGCCGACCAGCTTGCGCCCGTCCATCACCGGCAGCTGCGAGACGTCATACAGCTTCATGCGGTTGTAGGCGGTGATCAGCAACTCGTTGGGGCCGACCACCACGGTGTCGCGCTGGGCGAACGGGCGCAGCAAAAGGTCGCGCAGATCGCCGTGCTGCTCGCGCTCGATGAAGCCGTTGTCGAGCATCCAGTAGTCGTTGTACAGCTTGGACAGGTATTTGTTGCCGGTATCGCAGACCAGGGTCACCACGCGCTTGCGCGCGGTCTGCTCGCGGCAATAACGCAGCGCGGCGGCAACCAGGGTGCCGGTGGACGAACCGCCCAGCACGCCTTCCTTGGCCAGCAGTTCGCGGGCGGTGAGGAAGCTTTCCTTGTCGGGGATGGCGTAGGCCTTCTTCACCCGGGTGAAGTCGCTGATCGAGGGCAGGAAGTCCTCACCGATGCCTTCGACCATCCAGCTGGCCGACTTGGTCGAGAGCGTGCCTTCGTTGATGTACTGGGCGAGGATCGAGCCGACCGGATCGGCCAGCACCAGCTCGGTCTGCGGCGAGTGCTCGGCGAAGAATTTCGACAGCCCGCTGAGCGTGCCGGACGAGCCGCAGCCCACCACCACCGCGTCGACCTTGCCGTCCATCTGCTCGAGGATTTCCGGCCCGGTGCTGGCGATGTGCGCGGCCGGGTTGTCGGGGTTGCCGAACTGGTTGATGAAGTACGCCCCGGGGGTTTCGCGGGCGATCCGCTCGGCCATGTCCTGGTAGTACTCGGGGTGACCCTTGGCCACGTCGGAGCGGGTCAGCACCACTTCCGCGCCCATCGCCTTGAGATTGAAGATCTTCTCGCGGCTCATCTTGTCCGGCACCACCAGGATCAGCCGGTAACCCTTCTGCTGCGCCACCAGGGCCAGGCCCAGGCCGGTGTTGCCGGCGGTGCCCTCGACCAGGATGTCGCCGGGGCGGATGCGCCCGTCCTTCTCCGCGCCCTCGATCATCGACAGGCCGATGCGGTCCTTGATCGAGCCGCCGGGATTGGCGCTTTCCAGCTTGAGAAACAGCTCGCACACGCCGGTGTCGATGCGCTGCGTGCGCACCATCGGGGTGTGGCCGATCAGTTCGAGAACGCTCTGGTGGACCGTCATGGGGGCTCCGTCGATGGGCAGGCCGGCGCGTGGCCAGCGTCGGCTGATGCAAGGCCGGCCATGATAGCCGAGCGCCCCGGCAGCCGCCGGAGACGACAGCGGCCCCGGTCCACTCCGCGATGTTCCGCGAAATGGCCGGGGCCGCAACTCACCGTGAATCGGCGTATCAGTTGACCGGATGCGCCTTGTCCGCCCACATGCGTTCCAGTCGCGCCTTGGCCAGCAATTTTTCCTTCTTCATGCTGGCCAGTGTGGTGTCGTCGATGGGGAGCACGCCGATATCGGCATCGTGCACCTTGCTGTCGAGCTCCTGATGATGGTGGTAGAGCCGCCGGAACTCGGCATCCGCCTTCATCAATGCCTCGACGTCATCGCGCTGCTGGTTTTCGAACATGTCCGACCTCCTCGTGAGCAGGTGTGCACGGAAGCCCGTGCCTCGGCTTCCGCAGACGACTGAACCACGCGCACAGCCATCGCCCACGTCCCGGAGAACCGGGGTGCGGGCGACGATGTGGAAGGACTGGGCTGCATGGTTCAGGTCAGTGATCCACGAGGCCTGGATGCCCCGTGGAGCCTTGACCCTACTCCCCCGTTCCGGGCCGCGCAAGCCCGTTTCCACCCCTGCGAAGCAAATGCAAAAAACCTGTCAAAACAGTATTTTACGATTATTCAACAAACCCCTTCACAAACCCGACTCCAGCGTGGCAAAAACCCGACACCCCGCCCGCCCCATCCCCGTAGGAGCCCGCTAGCGGGCGATGCTTTTGGCTCTTGCGATTCCCCATTCCCCAATCCCGATTCCCAGCCCCAAAAGCATCGCCCGCGAGCGGGCTCCTACCGTCAGGGGTGGAACGGTCCACGCGCAACGGTCGGGGGTTCGCGCGCCGCGATTCAGCGCCGGCACGCGCCGTCGACCGATGCCCCGTAGGAGCCCGCTCGCGGGCGATGCCTTTGCTCTTGCGATTCCCCATTCCCCAATCCCGATTCCCAGCCCCAAAAGCATCGCCCGCGAGCGGGCTCCTACCGTCAGGGGTGGAACGGTCCACGCGCAACGGTCGGGGCGACGGGCGTGCTTCAGGCGTCACGATTCAGCGCCAGCCCACGCCGTCGGGCAATGCCCGACTGGCGACGCGGGCCCGGCCCGCATCGCCTCGGGTGGCTTTTCATGGCCGCGGGGGCGGCCTCAATGGCCGGCGGAGGATTTCGGTTTCGGGGCCGGTTCGGCGGGGGCGTCATCGCTTTCCAGCTGCGAGCGCATCGCTTTGGCCGCCTCGGCAGCGGCGGCGGCCTCGCGGCGTGCGGCGGCGGCGACGCGGCTCTGCGCTGCGGCCAGTTTCTTCGCACGATCGGCTTCGCTGCGGGCCTGCTCGGCGGCTTCCGACGCCTCCATGCCCTGCTGCTGCAGGCGGGCCGCTTCTTCCTGCGCCAACTGGAACTGCAGGCGCTGTCGCTCCAGCTCGCGTCGCGCCATGTCGGCTTCACGGCGGCTGTTGTCCAGCAGGATCTGATCGTGCTCGCGATCGAGCTGGGCCAGCTTGTTCCTGGCGTCCTGCAGCTGGGCGGAGGTACGGGCCAGATCCACCCGGCGCTCGGCCAGGTACAGCGCATGCGGCCGCTCACGCGAGCTGGCCTGGGACAGCTGGGCGATCGCATCGCGCGCGCGGGCCTGCTCGGCCTGGGCATAGGCACCCAGGGTGGGATCTTCCGACAACTGGTTCAGGCTGCCGTTGAGCCGGCTCAGGTCAAGGTCGTCCTGTCCGGCCCGCGCCTGCGCGGAAACCATCAGGATCAGCGCCAGTGCGGCGGAAAGCGTGGTGGACCGGCTCATCGCTGGCCTCCCTGGATATCGGTTTGCGGCGGGTTGTCGGGCAGGGTCTGGAAACCGTCGCCTGCCGGCTGGGGAAGCACTGAGGTGGACGGCACCGGCAGCTCCTGGTCAGGCAGCGAGCCGTCATCGCCCGCCGGGGCCTGCTGCAGGTCCTGCTGCATCTGCCACTGCATCTGCTGCTTCGCCTCGGCCTCGGCCTGCTCGCCCTCTTCACGCAGGCGGGTGTTCTCCTGCATCTTCTGCTGCATCTGCGCGCGCGCGGCGCCCAGCTTCGCCTTGGCCTGGGCCAGCTCGGAGTCGGCGCGCGACTCCTCGGCGAGATTGGCGGCATCGGCGTACTTGCGATCGGCCATGGCCTCCTGCGCCTGCTGGAACTTGCCCTGGGCGAAACCCATGTCGACCGGCGCGTAATCGGCCGCACCGGCATCGCGCGCCTGCTGCAGGCGGGTCTGCGCCAGGTTCATCACGTCGTTCGGCGGTGGCACGGTGGCACAACCGGCCAGCGCAAGGCTCAGCACGAGGGCAGCAGCCAGTGGAAGACGACCGGCGCGGACGGCCGGCGGGGAAAAGATGTGCATCACAGACCTCATGGTGTGTTGCGGCGTATTTTGGACAGGCATAATTCCATCATAGCAACGCACGCAAGGCATCAGGGGGCCATCGTGGACATCGGCTACTTTCTCAAACTCATGGTCGACAAGGGCGCGTCGGACATGTTCCTTTCCACCGGCGCTCCGGTGAACATCAAGGTCGAGGGCAAGCTCTACCCGCTCGGCAATACCGGCCTGCCCAGCGGCATGGTGAAGAAGATCGCCTACTCGCTGATGGACGAGGGCCAGGTGCCGCAGTTCGAGCGCGACCTGGAGCTGAACATGGCGCTGGCGGTGAAGGAAGCCGGCCGCTTCCGCATCAACGTGTTCAAGCAGCGCGGCGAGGTGGGCATGGTGATCCGCGCGATCAAGAGCGAGATCCCCAGCATCCAGCAGCTGCAACTGCCCAGCATCTTCCGCGACCTGATCATGGAGCCGCGCGGGCTGATCCTGGTGGTCGGCGCCACCGGCTCGGGCAAGTCGACCACGCTGGCGGCGATGCTCGATCACCGCAACTCCAACTCGCCCGGCCACATTCTCACCATCGAGGATCCGATCGAGTACCTGCACCGGCACAAGCGCTCGATCGTCAACCAGCGCGAGGTGGGGCTGGACACGCACAGCTACCACGAGGCGCTGAAGAACGCGATGCGCGAGGCGCCGGACGTGATCATGATCGGCGAGATCCGCGACACCGACACGATGGAGGCGGCGATCGCCTTCTCCGAAACCGGCCATCTGTGCCTGGCCACGTTGCACTCCAACAATGCCGACCAGACGCTGGAGCGCATCCTGAACTTCTTCCCTGAATCGGCGCACAAGAACGTGCTGATGAACCTGGCGCTGAACCTGCGCGCGGTGATCAGCCAGCGCCTGGTGATCGGCAAGGACGGCCGCCGCATCCCCGCCGCCGAGGTGCTGCTGAACACCCCGCTGATCCGCGACATGATCCGCCGCGGCCAGATCCACGAGATCAAGGAAGCGATGGACCGCAGCCTGCAGGAAGGCATGCAGACCTTCGACCAGTCGCTGTACAAGCTGTACAAGGAAGGCCGCGTGGAGCTGGAGGAAGCGCTCAACAAATCCGACTCCCGCGACGGCCTGTCCCTGAAGATCCGACTGGCCGAAGGCGGTGCCAACGACATGGAAATGGCCGGCAATGACCCTTACGGGATGGGGTTTTAGAGGCGAGGAGTGAGTGCAGAGGAGTGAGGAGCGAGAGAAAAGCCTCTCGCCCCCGTTGTCCCACGCCCCCAATCACTGCCGGAATGCCCGCAGGATCCCGCTCGCGGGCGATGCTTCTCGCCCTTGCCGCGCCCAACAGCCAGGCACCGCTCATTCCGATTCCCGGCCGCAAAGGCATCGCCCGCGAGCGGGCTCCTACGGATGAGGCTCCGTCTGGCAGGGGCACGGCATGAAGATGGCCAGCAATGACCCTTGCGGCATGCGGCCCCAAAGATCCGGAATGCTTGTAGGAGCCCGCTCGCGGGCGATGCTTCTCGCCCTTGCCGCGCCCAACAGCCAGGTGCCGCTCATTCCGATTCCCGGCCGCAAAGGCATCGCCCGCGAGCGGGCTCCTACGGATGAGGCTCCGCCTGGCGAGGGCACGGCATGAAGATGGCCGGCAACGAGCCTTGCGGGATGGGGTTTTAGAGGCGAGGAGTGAGTGCAGAGGAGTGAGGAGTGAGAGAAAAGCCTCTCCTCGCCGTCACCCCACGCGCCCAATCACCCGCCGGAACGCCTGTAGGAGCCCGCTTGCGGGCGATGCCTTGTTCTTGCGGCCTCGAAAAAGCATCGCCCGCAAGCGGGCTCCTACCCACGTCTCGGTCGTAGGGCGGGCAATGCCCGCCCTACCGGGGGTCAGGCAGATGGTCAGGGCGAGAGGCTTTTCTCTCACTCCTCACTCCTCTGCACTCGCTCCTCGCTCCTCCGCCCCCTCGCCCTCTACCCGGCGTCCGGCTGGGCTTCGGGGGCGGCGCGGGTGAAGGCCTCCAGTTCGTTGCAGGCGTGGTGGATGCGCTGGATGGTCGGGTAATCGTCCAGCGGCACCTTCCAGCGCAGCGCGTTGTAGACCTGCGGGACCAGGCAGGCATCGGCGAGGCCGGGCGTATAGCCATGGCAGAAGCGACCGGTGGCGGCATCACCGGCCAGCATCGCCTCGAAGGCGGACAGGCCGGTGGCGATCCAGTGTTGCGACCACGCCGTCTTCTTCGCCTGGTCGGCGCCGAAATCCGATTCCAGATGCTGCAGCACGCGCAGGTTGCCCAGCGGGTGGGTGTCGCAGGCGATCACCATCGCCAGCGCCCGCACGCGGGCCTTGCCGGCGGCATCGTCGGGCAGCAGGCGCAGCGGTCCGGGGCGGGTTTCGTCGAGGTATTCCATGATCGCCAGCGACTGGGTCAGCACCTTGTCGCCGTCGAGCAGGCAGGGCACCAGTTGCTGCGGGTTGAGCGCGCGGAACGCCGGCGCGTGCTGCTGGCCGCCGTCGCGCACCAGATGCACCGCGCGCGACTCGTGATCCAGCTGCTTCAGGTTCAGCGCGATGCGCACCCGGTAGGCGGCGCTGGAACGCCAGTAGCCGTACAGCACCAGCCCGTCGCTCATTCGAATCTCCTCGCAATCCGTGGATCGCGCAGTGTGGCGCGGCCCGGCGGCCCGCCGCAACGGCGGCGGTTTGCATCACCACCGACCCCACCGGACAATACGCGGCTTGTCGCCGGCTCCGCGCCGGCCCTTCCCTCATCCAACGGAGTTTCCGCCGTGTCCGTCATCCGCATGAACGACCTCGACTTGCGCGACCAGCGCGTGCTGATCCGCGAAGACCTGAACGTGCCGATCGACGAGCAGGGCCGGATCACCTCGACCCAGCGCCTCGACGCCGCCCTGCCGACGATCCGCGCCGCGCGCGACGCCGGTGCCAAGGTGATGGTGATGTCGCACCTGGGCCGGCCGAAGGAGGGCCAGTTCGACGCCGAATCCTCGCTGGCCCCGGTGGCCCAGTGGCTGGGTGACAAGCTGGGCGCGCCGGTGCGGCTGGTGGCCGACTATCTCGACGGCGTGGACGTCGCCGCCGGCGAGGTAGTGCTGCTGGAGAACTGCCGCATGAACGTCGGCGAAGGCAAGGACGACGAGGCGCTGGCACGCAAATACGCCGCGCTGTGCGACGTGTTCGTGATGGACGCCTTCGGCACCGCGCACCGCGCCCAGGCCTCCACCCACGGCGTGATCCGCTTCGCCCCGGTCGCCGCCGCCGGCCCGCTGCTCAGCGCCGAGCTGGACGCGCTGGGCAAGGCGCTGGAACAGCCGGCGCATCCGCTGCTGGCGATCGTCGCCGGCTCCAAGGTGTCGACCAAGCTGACCCTGCTGGAAAACCTGATCGGCAAGGTCGACCAGCTGATCGTCGGCGGTGGCATCGCCAACACCTTCATCGCCGCGCTGGGCCACTCGGTCGGCAATTCGCTGGTCGAGCCGGACCTGATCGACGCGGCGAAGAAAGTGCTGGCGGACGCCAAGCGCCGCGGCGCCGAAGTGCCGATGCCGGTCGACGTGGTGGTGGCCCCGGCGTTCTCCGCCCAGGCGCCGGCCACGGTCAAGCCGGTCGATCAGGTCGGCTCCGACGAGATGATCCTGGACATCGGCCCGCAGACTGCGGAGCTGTACGCCGCGCTGATCGCCAAGGCCGGCACCGTGGTGTGGAACGGCCCGGTCGGCGTGTTCGAGTTCGACGCCTTCGCCAAGGGCACCGAGGTGCTGGCACAGGCCATCGCCGCCTCGCCCGCCTTCTCCATCGCCGGCGGCGGCGACACCCTGGCCGCCGTGGACAAGTACGACATCGCCGACCGTGTCTCCTACATCTCCACCGGCGGCGGCGCCTTCCTCGAGTTCCTCGAAGGCAAGGAGCTGCCCGCGGTGGCTGCGCTGAAGGCACGGGCCGCCAAGTAATGCTCTGCCTGTTCGACCTCGACGGCACCTTGATCGACTCCGAGCACGGCATCACCGCGTGCGTGAAACATGCGCTGGCGCAGCTGGAAGTACCCGAGCCGGCGCACGAGGAACTGCGCGCGTGGATCGGCCCGCCGCTGCGGCAGAGCTTTGCGCCGCTGCTGGGCCACGATGAGGCGAAAGTCGAGGCGGCGGTGGAGTTCTACCACCAGCGTTTCGACACGCTGGGCTGGCGCGAGCACGAGGTGTATCCGGGCATCGATACCCTGATCACCCGCCTGCTCGACGCCGGCCACCAGCTGGCCGTGGTCACCAGCAAGCCGCACCGCCACGCCGAACCGATCATCGCCCACCTGCCGTTCGGCGATGCCTTCCTGCGCCTGTATGGCCCGCATCCGGGCAGCGCGCACAGCGAGAAGGCCTCGATGATCGCCACCGCCCTGGCCGACTTCGATTGCCCGCCGGAAAACGCCGCGATGATCGGCGACCGCCGCTTCGACATCGAAGGCGCCGTCGCCAACCAGATACGCGGCATCGGCGTGCTGTGGGGCTTCGGCGACCGCAAGGAACTGGAACAGGCCGGCGCCCACGCCGTCGCCGCCACGCCGGACGCATTGGCTGGCCTGCTGCTGGGGTGAGGGAAGAGCATCGCCCGCAAGCGGGCTCCTACAGAATCACACGCACCCGGTAGGAGCTCGCTCGCGGGCGATGCTTCTGGCTCTTGCCCACAGCGCTTCAGCACGCTGAGCTGGCCGTGCTCACCAGCAAACCGCACCGCCACCCCGGACGAGCTGGCCGGTCTCGCCGGGATGAGGGAAGAGCATCGCCCGCGAGCGGGCTCCTACAGAATCACACGC
>Ga0222426_100296_pt1 | contig 41831 bp, 39 predicted proteins | sample 2B50Ametagenome_FD_180087 | JGI IMG/M metagenome (GOLD analysis project Ga0222426, IMG submission 180087) | Enriched microbial communities from leaf-cutter ant dump, University of Wisconsin, Madison, United States - 2B50A (version 2) | ecosystem: Environmental > Terrestrial > Nest > Insects nest...
TCCAGAGAGACGTCCGAGCGCACCGGAATGCCCCTTCAGAAGGCCGAGCGAAACCCCCGCTCAGGAGGTCATGCGACATGGATGTCGCGAGAGCCCCGCGGGCTACAGGGACGTACCCTCGGGGCGGGCCTCCGTGGCGGGGGAATTCGTGAGGGGAGCCCGGCTCCATCGGGCCCGTATGTTGGGGCAAGCCTTTTTGGTTCCTTTTGTGGCGTTTGACAAAAGGGACTCGCCCGAGGGGGCGAAACAAGAAACATCCGAGCACTCGGAGCGGCGCGCTACACCGAGCAAGAAGGCAGCTGGGTTCCCGCGTTCGCGGGAATGACGGGATGTGAGGATGGTGCCTGACTGGCAAGCCGCTCAGGACAGCCCCCTCTCCCGCTTGCGGGAGAGGGTTGGGGAGAGGGCGCTCTTAACCCCAACACCTGCGTCACCGGTAACCACTGTTCGCGAGCAAGCTCGCTCCTACAAGAACCAAAACGAAAAAGCCCGGCAGCTGCCGGGCTTTTGCATGGCAGAACGAAACCGCTCTACTCGCCAAACTTCTCATCCAGCAGATCGTACATCGCCTGGAACGCCCGGCGGGCCACCTTGGCGTCGTACTGCATCTTGCCCGGAATCTGAGCCTGCGGATCGGTGAAGGAATGCGCGGCGCCACCGTAGCTGGTCAGAGCCCAGTCCACGCCGGCGTCGTTCATTTCCTTGGCGAAGTCGAGCAACTGCTCGCGCGGCACCAGCGGGTCGATGGCGCCGTCGAGGACCAGCACCGAACCCTTGATGTTCTTCGCATCCGCCGGATTCGGCGAATCCAGAGTGCCATGGAAGGACACCGCCGCGGCCAGCGGCGCGCCGTCGCGGGCCAGGTCCAGGGCGCAGCAGCCGCCGAAGCAGAAGCCGAAGGCAGCCAGCTTGGCACCATCGATCGGTGCCTTGCCGGCCTGGGCCTGCAGCGCCTTGAAGGCTCCCTGCATGCGGCGGCGCAGCGCGGCGCGGTCGTTCTTCAGCGGCATCATGGCGGCGCCGGCCTGTTCCGGGCCGTCGGGGCGCACGTCCTTGCCGTAGAGGTCGGCCACCAGCACCACGTAGCCGTGGCCGGCGACCTGGCGGGCGATGTCCAGAGCGCCCTGGCTGACGCCCATCCAGTTCGGCGCCATCAGCAGGCCGGGGCGCTGCACGGTGCTGGAGGCGTCGAAGACCAGTTGACCTTCGAAGGACACGCCGTCGACTTCATAAGCGACGGGTTGGACGCTGATCTGGCTCATGGGGTGACTTCCTTCAGTGGGAGTAGGAAAAGCACAAAGCCCGCGTAGGCGGGCTTTGTGTGAGGTTACCGGCTCAGGCGGAAAGTTCCACCAGCAGCTTGTTCAGGCGACGCACGTAGGCGGCCGGGTCCTTGAGGCTGTCGCCGGCGGCCAGGGCGGCCTGGTCGAAGAGGATGTGCGCCAGTTCGCCGAAGCGGTCCTCGTCCGGCTCCGCGTCGAGCTTCTCGATCAGCGGGTGGGCCGGGTTGAACTCGAAGATCGGCTTCGACTCCGGCACCTTCTGCCCGCTGGCTTCGAGAATCTGGCGCATCTGCAGGCCGAGGTCGGCCTCGCCGATGGCGAGGATCGCCGGCGAGTCGGTCAGGCGGTGCGACACGCGCACTTCGGCGACTTCCTCGCCGAGGGCGGCCTTCAGGCGCTCCACCAGGCCTTCCTTCGCCTTGGCCACTTCCTCCTGGGCCTTCTTGTCCTCCTCGGAGTCCAGCTTGCCCAGGTCCAGGTCGCCGCGGGCGACGTCGACGAAGTCCTTGCCGTCGAAGCTCGGCAGGTAGCTCATCAGCCACTCGTCGATGCGGTCGGTGAGCAGCAGCACTTCGATGCCTTTCTTGCGGAAGACTTCCAGGTGCGGGCTGTTCTTCACCTGCGCGTAGCTCTCGCCGGTGAGGTAGTAGATCTTGTCCTGGCCTTCCTTCATGCGGCCGATGTAGTCGGCCAGGGACACGCTCTGCTCGCCGGAGTCGTCGTTGGTGGAGGCGAAGCGCAGCAGGCCTGCGATCTTCTCCTTGTTGGCGAAGTCTTCCGCCGGGCCTTCCTTGAGGACCTGGCCGAAGTTCTTCCAGAAGCCCTTGTAGGCCTCGGCGTCGCCGCTCGCCAGTTTCTCCAGCATGTCCAGCACGCGCTTGGTCAGCGCCGACTTCATCGAGTCGATCACCGGGCCGGACTGGAGGATCTCGCGGGAGACGTTCAGCGACAGGTCGTTGGAGTCCACCACGCCCTTGATGAAGCGCAGGTACAGCGGCAGGAACTGCTCGGCCTGGTCCATGATGAACACGCGCTGCACGTACAGCTTCAGGCCGCGCGGAGCTTCGCGGTGGTACAGGTCGAACGGCGCCCGGCCGGGCACGTAGAGCAGCGAGGTGTATTCCAGCTTGCCTTCGACCTTGTTGTGGCTCCAGCTCAGCGGGTTCTCGAAGTCATGCGCGATGTGCTTGTAGAACTCCTGGTATTCCTCGTCCTTGATCTCGGTGCGTGGACGGGTCCACAGTGCGCTGGCGCGGTTGACCACTTCCCACTCGGTTTCCGCCGGCGCCTCTTCACCGTGCTGTTCTTTCGGCAGCTCGATGGGCAGGGCGATGTGGTCGGAGTATTTCTTGATGACGTTGCGCAGGCGCCAGCCATCGGCGAACTCGTCTTCGCCGTCCTTCAGGTGCAGGACGATGCGGGTGCCGCGCTCGGGCTTGTCGACGGTGGCGACTTCGAACTCGCCCTCGCCCTTCGACGACCAGTGCACGCCCTCGCTGGCCGGGGCGCCGGCGCGGCGGGTGAAGACGTCGACCTTGTCGGCGACGATGAAGGCGCTGTAGAAGCCCACGCCGAACTGGCCGATGAGGTGCGAATCCTTCTTCTGGTCGCCCGAGAGGTTCTTCAGGAAGTCGGCGGTGCCGGACTTGGCGATGGTGCCCAGGTGCGCGATCACCTCCTCGCGGCTCATGCCGATGCCGTTGTCTTCGAGGGTGACGGTCTTGGCGTCCTTGTCGAAGCTGACGCGGATCTTCAGCTCGGCGCCGCCTTCGAGCAGCTCGGGCTTGGCCAGGGCCTCGAAACGCAGCTTGTCGGCCGCGTCGGAGGCGTTGGAAATCAGTTCGCGGAGGAAGATTTCCTTGTTCGAATACAGGGAATGGATCATCAGGTGAAGCAGCTGCTTCACTTCGGTCTGAAAGCCCAGGGTCTCTTTCTGCGTCTCCACGCTCATAGGTTCTCGCTCCGAGGATGACAAAAGCCGCAGCGGGCGGCGGATGTCAGCGAGATGGGGGCTTCCTGAAGCTTTTCAAGGGTTTGCCGCGACGAACGTCATTGCGGCAGGAGTTCGATGGCGCTGATCTCCGCAGGCCGCAGGCTGTAGCTGGCCTGGCCGGCGCCGGTGAGCAGGTGGCGGATGACCACCCGGCCGTTCGCGTCCAGGCCGGTGAACACGCCTTCGGCCACGCGCCCGCGCTCAGTGGTCACGCGCATGCCGCGGTTGACGTAGCGTTGCGGCTCGGCCTGCAGGCGCTCCAGGCTCAGCGGCCGCGTCGCGCTGCCGGGCTGCGGCGCGGCGGGCCCGGGTTCGGCCACCGGGGCGCTGGCCTCGGCGCGCGGCGCCAGCTTCGGGTAGCGGTCGCCGCGCACCGCCCAGCCACGGCTGGCGCTGCGCTTGAGCTCCAGGTCCAGGTGCTGCGCTTCGCCGTCCAGGCGGAAGTCCAGCGGCACCTGCATGATCGGGCCCAGGGGCTCCAGGCGCGTCTCGGGCAATTCCAGCTGGCGGCCCGGGAAGCGCCGCTGCAGGTAGTCGCGCAGGACGTAGGCCAGGGTGTCGGCGGAGTCGAAACGGGTGTCCACCTGGCCGTCGCGGTAGCGCAGGCGGTCGGTGTACAGCTCGATGCGGCCGCTGAGGGTGGTGCGGTATTCCGTCGGCAGCACCAGGTGGAAGTCGCCGCGCAGGCGGTTGGGCGCCTCGGGCTGCAGGTCCAGGTGCAGGCTGTAGCCGCGCTCCAGGCGCACGGCCTCGGGCAGGTCGGCGCCCGGCGCCAGCCAGCTGACCTCCACCACGGGCCGCGGCCCGCGGTCGTCCGGCAGCACGTCCAGGCGCAGTGCCCCGTGCGGCTGGGCGACCAGGCGGATGCGCACCGCGCGGTGGGCATAGAAGTCCTGGCCCTCGCGCAGGCTGAGCACGCCGTCGATCAGCTCCGCCTGCTGCGGCGCGAAGGCCTGGCCGTCGAGTTCGCCGCGCAGGGCGATGTCCAGCTCCGGCGCCGCCGCCGGCTCGCTGCGCAACCATTGCAGGCTGAGGATGGCCTCAAGCCGCGCGCTGTCGCGGCTGGCGAGCATGGCCAGGCCGACGACCAGGGGAATGCAGCCCAGGGCGCCGAGAAACAGCGCCTTGCGCGCGAAGCCCCAGTGCCGCGCCAGGAACACCGGCGCCAGCGGCGGCAGCAGGCAGGCCAGGCCCCATAGCGGGCCGCGCGCGAACGCCAGCATGACCAGCCAGGCGTAGCCGGCCAGGATCAGCAACAGCCCGCCGAGGATCAGCAGCGTATCCATCGTGCCCTGGCCTCAGGCGCCATCGACCTTGAAATGCGCCCGCGCGGTGGCGATCGGCTCGGCGCGGCTGGTCTGCCAGGCGGTGATGGCGACGTTGGCCACGCGCCGGCCCTGGCGCCACACCTGGCACTGGGCGTAGGTGTCGCGGAAGTGCCCGGCGCGCAGGTAGTCGACGGAGAAGTCGATGATCTTCGGCAGATGCGGCACGCCCATGAGCATCAGCAGGTGCAGCATGGCCGCGTGCTCCATGAAGCCGGCGATCACCCCGCCGTGCAGCGCCGGCAGCGTCGGGTTGCCGATGTTGTCGCGGCTGGCCGGCAGGTGGAAGATCACCTCCTCGCCCAGGCGCAGGCAGCGGATGCCGATCAGCCGGGCGTAGGGGATCATGTCCAGCAGCGGGCTGAAGTCGTTGTCCTGGTGCATCTGGCGCAGCAGGTTCTCGATGTTCGGCGTGCTCATGCGCCCTCCCCCTTGGCGCCCGCCGGCGCGCCGGTGGCGCCCTTGCCCAGGCGCATGAAGGTGCCGACCACGTGGGCGATGGGCTGCTCGGGGTCGTCCTGGTAGGCGATGCCGCGGGTGAAGATGACGGTGGGCGTCACGCGGTAGCACTCGGCGAAACCGAAGATGTCCTTGTGCGGCTCGGCCGGGTGCATGTAGTCGATGCGCAGGTCGAGGGTCGGGCAGATTTCGAACTGCGGCAGCACGCAGAGCGTCGAGATGCCGCAGGTGGTGTCCATCAGGGTGGTGATGGCGCCGCCGTGGATCACGCCGGTTTCCGGGTTGCCAACGATCGCTTCGCTATAAGGCAGGCGCAGGGTCAAACCCTTTTCGTCCGCGGCATGGGCCGCGATGCCCAGTACCTGGCAATGGCGCAGGACGGCGAGGAAGCGTTGCGCGCGCTCTAGAATGGACATTTCACTCATGCGGATCGGGGCCCCGGGATGCTCGAAGGCGCATGATACTCCGCCGCCAACGGGCCCTGCAGTGAATAATCGTAGTGCCGGCGCAAACTTGCGTTGAACTTCTGAGGAAGGTCTCAGCTCAAAGGGCTAACACCAGGAACGCCGCACATGGAGGCTCCACGATGAAAAAAACCCTTCCCTTCGCTCTGATGCTGGTTGCAGGCCTGACGCTGGCCGGCTGCGACAAGAAAGAAGAGCCCAAGGCCCCGCCGGCCGCGCCGAGCACCGAGCAGCCGGCGACCCCGGCGCCGACCACTCCGCCGGCCAACGAAGCCGCTCCGGCGCCGACCACCCCGGCTCCGGACACCGCGCCGGCTCCGTCCAACGAGGAGCAGAAGTAACCGCCCGCTCCCCGTACAACGCACAAGGCCCGCATTCGCGGGCCTTGTCGTTTCTTCACTCCGGCTCTTTCGCCGGCTCCCCGTGGGGCGTGGGGGTGAACACCATCACCTTGAGCACGTCGGAATGGAATTCGCGCTGGTACAGCACCCCGACCACCCCGGCGGTGACCAGCATGAAGATCCACGGGTTGATGAACCAGGCCAGCATGGCCAGGCCGAAATAGTAGGAACGCAGGCCCTGGTTGAACTGGTGCGCGGCCATGGACACCACCCGCGCGGCGCGTTCGGCGAAGGCGTTGCGCTCCTGCTCGCCGACGTGGCGCTCGCCGATCATCGGCGCCGAGCCCACCAGCACGGCGGCGAAGTTGTACTGGCGCATGCACCAGCTGAAGGTGAAGAAGGCATACACGAACACCACCGCCAGGCACAGCAGCTTCAACTCCGACAGCCCGCGGGTCGGCGAGGCCACGAAAGGCAGGTCGGCCAGCACCGACACGGTGCGCTCGGCCGAGCCCAGCAGGGTGAGGATGCCGGCCAGGATGATCAGGGTGCTGGAGGCGAAGAACGAGGCGTTGCGCTCCAGGTTGCCGATCACGCTGGCATCGGCCACGCGGTTGTCGCGCAGCAGCAGGCGGCGCATCCAGTCCTTGCGGTAGAGGTGCAGCACGCTGGCCAGGCACGCGGTGTCGCGGGCCCTGTGGCTGGCGTAGCGGGCATAGCCGACCCAGCAGAAGGCGAACCAGAGCATGGCCAGCAGGTTCCACAGGTACTGGATATCGAAGAGGTCGACGACGTCGGTCATGGGCTTCCTTGGCGGGCCCTGTCGGCGGGCCGGGCCTGTTGATCGGGTGATTGGGGGAGAACGCGGCAGATAGACGCCGGATGTCGGCGGGAAGACACGGAGTTCCGTCACCTCCCCCATCGGGACACTTGCCCACCCCAAACTGAGGGTGATTCCTACAAGAGAACGGGCCTTTCCCTCAAAAGCCCTGCCCTAGAATCGCGGCGGCCATCACGGCATTCCCGGCGCATCTGTGCAGACAGCCTCGAGAGTCGTGAGCAAGCGCACAAACCCGACATCCCTCACTTGTAGTTGGACCAAGATGAAAACAATCGCCTTTGCCTTCGCCCTGTCCGGAACGCTCCTGACCAGCAACGCCCAGGCCGCCGCAGGCTCGGTAAGCTTCGACGGATACATAACCCCTTCCACCTGCGCCGTCGCCGTCAACGGCCAGGGCGAACATGGCGCCGTGACCTTGAAGCCGGTCGGCTGGGAAAAGCTCCAGAACGCGGGGGACCTGGCCGGCGACACGCCATTCTCCATCACCCTCAGCGGCTGCGGTGAAAGCGGCGCGCCGGCCTGGGTCCGCCCCAAGTTCGCCTCTGCCGGGGTGAACCCCGCGACCGGCAACCTCAGGAACCAGAGCGGCGACGGCAACTCGGACATCGAAATCCAGCTGCGCAACGACACCTACGCCACCATCAACCTGATGACCAACGAAAACAACTCCCCGCAAGTGGCCGACTCGGTCATGACGTTCGACTACCACGCCCACTACTACCGTGCCGGGACCACGGGCACCGTAAGCGGTCGCGTCACGGCGAAGCTGGAGTTCTCGGTGGAGTACATCTGAGAGGCACGTCCTACGTTTCCGTGTTCGCGTGGTTGGGGAGCATCCGGATGACTCCGGACTCATCGCCCTCTCCGGACAGCCCTATTCGCGAGCAAGCTCGCTCCTACAACAGGCGTCGGGCTTCGGTGCATTGGCCGGCGGCGTCGTTCCTGCGTTCGCGTGGCTGGGGAGTATCAGGATGACTCCGGACTCACCACCCACGCCGAACAGCCCCCTCTCCCTCTTGCGGGAGAGGGTTGGGAGAGGGCGCTCTTGAAGCCAGCACCTATGCCACCGGCAAACACCATTCGCGAGCAAGCTCGCTCCTACAACAGGCATCGGGTTTCGGTGCATTGGCCGGCGGCGTCGTTCCCGCGTTCGCGTGGTTGGGGAGCATCCGGATGACTCCGGACTCACAGCCCACTCCGGACAGCCCCCTCTCCCGCTTGCGGGAGAGGGTTGGGGAGAGGGCGCTCTTACACCCAACGCTGTAGCCACCGACGACTCCCATTCGCGAGCAAGCAAAAGCACCTCGGCGCGTCAGCAAGGCAGTTGCGCAACGAAAAGGCCGCCTCGTGGGCAGCCTTTCTCATTGTGGCGGGCCCGGTCAGGCCACGGCTTCGCTCGGCTCGCCGAGCAGGCGGTCGATCACCACCATCACGGCGAGCATGGCCACCGACGGAATCAGCCAGGCCAGGCCCTGCTCGGACAGCGGCAGGTGGGCCAGCCATTCCGGTAGGGCGAAGCCGGCGCCCTTGAGCGCGTCGATCATGCCGAACACCAGCGACACCGTCATCACCGGGGCGACTATGCGCGTCTGCGACTTCCACAGGCCGGCGCAGAAGCTCAGCGCCACCAGCACGATGCACGGCGGGTAGATGGCGGTCAGCACCGGCACCGAGAACTGGATCAGCTTGGTCAGGCCGAGGTTGGACACCAGCAGCGAGAAGCCGGCCAGGATCACCACCAGGCTGCGGTAGGACAGCGGCAGGATGCGGCAGAAGTACTCGGCGCAGGCGCAGGTCAGGCCCACGGCGGTGACCAGGCAGGCCAGGGCGATGAGCACGGCGAGGAAGCCGCTGCCCAGGGAGCCGAAGGTGTGCTGCACATAGGCGTGCAGCACGGCCGCGCCGTTGGTTGCGCCGGCGGCGATGTCGTGGCTGCCCGAGCCCAGGCGGAACAGGCTGATGTACACCAGCGCCAGCCCTACCCCGGCGATCAGCCCGGCGATCACCGCGTAGCGGGTGATCAGGCGCGGCGACTGCACGCCGCGGGAGCGGATGGCGTTGACGATGACGATGCCGAAGACCAGGGCGCCCAGGGTGTCCATGGTCAGGTAGCCGTTGATGAAGCCCTGGGAGAAGGCCGCGTGCTCGTAGCTCGGCTCGGCCTGGCCGATGGTCCCGGCCGGCAGCATGAAGGCGGCGATGCCCAGCGCGGCCAGGGCGATGATCTTCAGCGGGGCGAGGAAGCGGCCCACGGTGTCCAGCAGCTTGCCGGGGTACAGCGAGATCAGCAGGACGATGACGAAGTACACCAGGCTGTAGAGGAACAGCGGCAGCGGGCCGTCGCCGGTAAGCGGCGCCAGGCCGACTTCGAAGGACACGGTGGCGGTGCGCGGGGTGGCGAACAGCGGGCCCACGGAGAGGTAGCAGACCGCCGCCAGCAAGCCGCCGGCGACGCGCCCGATGGGGTGGCTCAGGGTGTCCATGGCGCCGCCGACCTTGGCCAGGGCGACCACGGTGATGACCGGCAGGCCGACCGCGGTGATCAGGAAGCCGAGGGCCGCCATCCATACATGCGGGCCGGAGTGCAGGCCGACGATGGGCGGGAAGATGATGTTGCCGGCCCCGACGAACAGGGCGAAGGTCATAAAGCCGAGCGCCAGGATGTCCTGGCCTTTCAAGACGTTCATTTAGGGGAATACCACAGTGCTGAAACGGGTTTCGTGGCCTCCCAAGGCACAACAGCCGAACGGGCACGGCGCAGCCGCATCGTGGATGCCTGCGTTCATACCTGCACGGGAGATTGTTCTTGGAAGTCCGATAGCAGAGGTTTTCCATGGGCTCGTGGCCCCTTTGCTCCTGCATTCTGGTTGTCCCGCCATCCATGACGGTCCGGAATAGCCGCCGCTCCGGGTAGGAGTTGGCGGTTAGCACGCCTTCCCTTGTGGGGAACGCAGTACTGGGGATAGTTGCTAGCCTAACGATCTATCCCGATGAACTGTACTGACGTATGTCAGCTCGTCCGCGGGATGAAAGGGCGTGTCGCCTGAACGACACTTCTTGCGACGCCTCGCCAAAACAAGAGGCCACCCGAAGGTGGCCTCTCGCGACGAGCAATAAGCGAAACGCTTACTTGGTCGCCCAGCCGGTCAGCTCGGCCAGGGCCTTGCCGATGTCGGCCAGGGAACGCACGGTCTTCACACCGGCGTCCTGCAGGGCGGCGAACTTCTCGTCCGCGGTGCCCTTGCCACCGGAGATGATGGCGCCGGCGTGGCCCATGCGCTTGCCGGGCGGCGCGGTGACGCCAGCGATGTAGGACACCACCGGCTTGGTCACGTTGGCCTTGATGTAGGCAGCGGCTTCTTCTTCAGCCGAACCACCGATCTCGCCGATCATGACGATGGCTTCGGTTTTCGGGTCTTCCTGGAACAGCTTCAGGATGTCGATGAAGTTGGAGCCCGGAATCGGGTCGCCACCGATGCCCACGCAGGTGGACTGGCCGAAGCCGGCGTCGGTGGTCTGCTTCACGGCTTCGTAGGTCAGGGTGCCGGAACGCGACACGATGCCCACTTTGCCCGGCAGGTGGATGTGACCGGGCATGATGCCGATCTTGCACTCGCCGGGGGTGATCACGCCCGGGCAGTTCGGGCCGATCAGGCGTACGCCCAGCTCGTCGCACTTGACCTTGGCGTCCAGCATGTCGAGGGTCGGGATGCCTTCGGTGATGCAGACGATCAGCTTGATGCCACCGAAGGCGGCTTCCAGGATCGAGTCCTTGCAGAACGGAGCCGGAACGTAGATGACCGAGGCGTCGGCGCCGGTGGCTTCCACGGCTTCCTTGACGGTGTTGAACACCGGCAGGCCCAGGTGGGTGGTGCCGCCCTTGCCGGGGGTCACGCCGCCAACCATCTTGGTGCCGTAGGCGATGGCTTGTTCGGAGTGGAAGGTACCCTGCGAGCCGGTGAAGCCCTGGCAGATGACTTTGGTGTCTTTATTGATCAGGACGCTCATTACTTACCCTCCGCGGCCTTGACGACTTGCTGGGCAGCGTCGGTCAGGCTGGTCGCCGCGATGATGTTCAGACCGCTTTCGGCCAGGACCTTGGCGCCGAGGTCGGCGTTGTTGCCTTCCAGACGAACGACAACCGGGATTTTCACGCCGACTTCTTTCACGGCGCCGATGATGCCTTCGGCAATCATGTCGCAGCGAACGATGCCGCCGAAGATGTTCACCAGAACGGCAGCGACGTTGCTGTCGGACAGGATGATCTTGAACGCTTCGGTCACGCGTTCTTTGGTGGCACCGCCGCCAACGTCGAGGAAGTTGGCCGGCTTGCCGCCGTGCAGGTTGACGATGTCCATGGTGCCCATGGCCAGGCCGGCGCCGTTGACCATGCAGCCGATGTTGCCTTCCAGCGCGACGTAGTTCAGTTCCCACTTCTGCGCATGGGCTTCACGGGCGTCGTCCTGGGACGGGTCGTGCATGGCGCGCAGCTTGGGCTGACGGTACAGGGCGTTGGAGTCGATGTTGATCTTGGCGTCCAGGCAGTGCAGGTTGCCGTCCTTCTTGATCACCAGCGGGTTCACTTCCAGCAGTGCCAGGTCGTAGTCCTGGAACAGCTTGGCCAGGCCAACGAAGATGTGGGTGAACTGCTTGATCTGGTCGCCCTTCAGGCCCAACTGGAAGGCCAGCTCGCGGCCCTGGAACGGCTGGGCGCCGACCAGCGGGTCGATGGTGGCCTTGAGGATCTTCTCGGGAGTGTCGTGGGCGACCTTCTCGATGTCCACGCCACCTTCGGTGGAGGCCATGAAGACGATGCGACGGCTGGAACGGTCGACGACGGCGCCGAGGTACAGCTCCTTGTCGATGTCGGTGCAGGATTCCACCAGGATCTTGCTGACCGGCTGGCCATTGGCGTCAGTCTGGTAGGTCACCAGACGCTTGCCCAGCCAGTTGGCGGCGAACGCCTTGGCGTCCTCCTTGCTCTTGACCAGCTTCACACCGCCCGCTTTACCGCGGCCACCGGCGTGCACCTGGGCTTTCACGACCCACTCGGTGCCACCGATTTTCTCACAGGCTTCTGCGGCCTCTTCGGGTGTGTCGACGGCGAAGCCCTTGGATACGGGCAGGCCGTACTCAGCGAACAGCTGCTTACCCTGATACTCGTGGAGATTCATGCTTGTCTACCGTTTTTTCGTCTTGGGTATTGCGCATTCGGCGCAGCGCTCGTGGCGCCGCACCACCTGTGATTCCCGCGCCGCGGCGCGGGAATCCGGCGGGGTGGTCACGACAGTCCCTCGCGAATGACTGCCGCCCTGCCCCGCCGTGGTCCTACCGCCTCAGCGCTTCTTGCGGTTGGCGATGTGGATGGCGTGGCCATTCACCGCCAGGGCCGCTTCGTGCAGCGCTTCGGACAGAGTCGGGTGGGAGAAGACCATCATGCCCAGGTCTTCGGCGCTGGTGCCGAATTCCATGGCGATCGCGCCCTGCTGGACCAGCTCGGCAGCGCTCGGGCCGATCACGTGGACGCCCAGGACGCGGTCGGTCTTGGCATCGGCGATGACCTTGACCAGGCCGGTGGTGTCGTTGGCAGCCATGGCGCGGCCGCTGGCGGCGAACGGGAAGGTGCCGACGTTGACTTCGACGCCTTCGCCCTTGAGCTGCTGCTCGGTCTTGCCGACCCAGGCGATTTCCGGGTGGGTGTAGATGACCGACGGGATCAGGTCGTAGTTCATCTGCGCTTTATGACCGGCGATGCGCTCGGCGACCATCACGCCCTCTTCCGAGGCCTTGTGCGCCAGCATGGCGCCGCGGACCACGTCACCGATGGCGAAGACGCCCGGAACGCTGGTCTTGCAGTGGTCGTCGACGTAGATGAAGCCACGCTCGTCGAGGGTCACGCCGCTGTCGGCGGCCAGCAGGTCGGTGGTCACCGGGCGACGGCCCACGGCCACGATCAGCTTGTCGAAGGTTTCCTTCTGCTCGCCGTTGGCGTCGGTGAAGGTCACGGTGACCTGCTTCTTCTTCACCTCGGTGCCGGTGACGCGGGCGCCCAGGCGGATGTTCAGACCTTGCTTGGTCAGGACCTTCAGGGCTTCCTTGGCGATCTGCTCGTCGGCGGCCGGGAGGAACTTGTCCAGGGCTTCCAGGACGGTGACTTCGGCACCCAGGCGGGCCCAGACCGAACCCAGCTCCAGGCCGATGACGCCGGCGCCGATCACGCCCAGCTTCTTCGGCACGGCCTGGAATTCCAGGGCGCCGGTGGAGTCGACGATGATGTCGTCGGTCAGCGGGGCCGGCGGGATCTCGACCGGCTTGGAACCGGAGGCGATGATGATGTTCTCGGCTTCCAGGACCTGCACCTTGCCGTCCAGACCGGTGATTTCGACCTGCTTGTTGGCCAGCACCTTGCCGTGGCCTTCGAAGGAGGTGACGCCGTTGGCCTTGAACAGGGTGGCGATGCCGCCGGTCAGGTTCTTAACGATGTTGGCCTTGCGCGCGACCATGGCCGGTACGTCGATGGTGACGCCCTTGGCTTCGATGCCGTGGACGGCGAAAGCCTCCTTGGCCTCGTGGTACTTGTAGGAGCTGTCCAGCAGCGCCTTGGACGGAATGCAGCCTACGTTCAGGCAGGTACCGCCGAGGGCGACCTTGCCCTCCTTGCCGATGTACTTCTCGATGCAGGCGGTCTTCAGGCCGAGCTGGGCGGCACGGATGGCAGCCACGTAGCCGCCGGGGCCGGCACCAATCACAACCACGTCGAATTTCTGGCTCATATCTCAATCCTTATTCCGGTGAAGCGGACGGCCCCTCGCGGGGCCGTCGTGTAGTACGGGGCCGTCAGGTGAAATGACGAATCAGACGTCCAGCAGCAGACGAGCCGGATCTTCCAGCAGGTCCTTCATGGCGACCAGGAAGCTCACCGCTTCCTTGCCGTCGATCATGCGGTGGTCGTAGGACAGCGCCAGGTACATCATCGGCAGGATCACCACCTGGCCGTTAACGGCCATCGGGCGTTCCTGGATCTTGTGCATGCCGAGGATGGCGGTCTGCGGCGGGTTGACGATCGGAGTCGACAGCAGGGATCCAAATACGCCACCGTTGGAAATGGTGAAAGTACCACCGGTCATGTCTTCGATGGACAGCTTGCCGTCTTTGGCCTTCTTGCCGAAGGTGGCGATGCCGTTCTCGATCTCGGCCAGGCTCATGAACTCGGCGTTACGCAGTACCGGTACCACCAGGCCGCGGTCGCTGGACACGGCGACACCGATGTCCTGGTAGCCGTGGTAGACGATGTCGTTGCCGTCGATCGAGGCATTGACGCCGGGGAAGCGCTTCAGGGCTTCGGTGGCGGCCTTGACGAAGAAGGACATGAAGCCCAGGCGCACGCCGTTGTGCTTCTTCTCGAACAGGTCCTTGTACTTGTTGCGCAGGTCCATGATCGGCTTCATGTTGACTTCGTTGAAGGTAGTCAGCATGGCCATGGAGGACTGGGCTTCGACCAGGCGCTCGGCGACCTTGGCGCGCAGGCGGGTCATCGGCACGCGCTTCTCGACGCGGTCGCCGGCGGCGAACACCGGGGCCTCGGCGGCCGGAGCGGCCGGCTTGGCGGCGGCCGGAGCGGCAGCCGGGGCGTTCTTCTTGGCCTCGACGGCGGCGACCACGTCTTCCTTGGTCACGCGACCGCCCTTGCCGGTGCCGGCGATGCTGTTCGGGTCGATGCCGTTCTCTTCGGCGAGCTTGCGCGCGGCCGGCGAGAGGATGGCGTCTTCACCGGCGGCGGCCGGAGCGGCAGCGGCAGCCGGGGCAGCAGCCGGAGCTGCGGCGGCCGGGGCCGGAGCGGCGGCAGCGGCGCCGCCTTCGCTCAGCTTGCCGAGCAGTTCGTTGGAGAGGACGGTGTCGCCTTCGTTCTTGACGATCTCGGCCAGTACGCCGTCGGCCTCGGCCAGCACCTCGATGACCACCTTGTCGGTCTCGATGTCGACGATCAGTTCGTCACGCTTGACGGCTTCACCGACCTTCTTGTGCCAGGTGGCGACGGTGCCGTCGGCGACCGATTCCGGGAAGGTTGGGGCTTTGATTTCGATAGCCATTCTGTGTGTTTCCTTAAATTCGGTATCTACTGCGCGTTGGCGTTAAACAGTGAAGGCGTCTTGCAGCAGTTTTTCCTGCTGCTCGGCGTGCATCGAAGCGTAGCCGCAAGCCGGGGCGGCCGAGCCGTCGCGGCCGGCGTATTCCAGGTTGAGGCCCTTCTTGTGCGCGGCGATGACACGGCGCATGTGGTGCTGCGAGCAGTACCAGGCACCCTGGTTCATCGGCTCTTCCTGGCACCAGACGATGTGCTTGAGGTTCTTGTACTGCGACAGGACCTCGGCCAGGTCGTCTTCCGGGAACGGGTAGAGCTGTTCCAGGCGGACGATCGCGATGTTCTCGCGGCCTTCGGCGCGGCGCTTCTCCAGCAGGTCGTAGTACACCTTGCCGCTGCACAGGACGATGCGGTCGACCTTCTTCGGATCCAGGCTGTCGATCTCGTTGATGACGGTCTGGAACGAGCCGTTGGCCAGGTCTTCCAGGGTCGAGATGGCCAGCTTGTGGCGCAGCAGCGACTTCGGCGTCATGACGATCAGCGGCTTGCGAAGCGGACGGATCACCTGGCGGCGCAGCATGTGGTAGACCTGAGCCGGGGTGGTCGGCACGCAGACCTGGATGTTCTGCTCGGCGCACAGCTGCAGGTAACGTTCAAGGCGCGCGGAGGAGTGCTCCGGGCCCTGGCCTTCGTAGCCGTGCGGCAGCAGCATGGTCAGACCGCACAGGCGCTGCCACTTGGTCTCGCCGCTGGTGATGAACTGGTCGACCACCACTTGCGCACCGTTGGCGAAGTCACCGAACTGGGCTTCCCAGACCACCAACGCGTTCGGCATGGTGGTGGCGTAGCCGTATTCGAAGGCCAGCACCGCCTCTTCCGAGAGGAAGGAGTCGTACAGGCTGACGCGCGGCTGGCCGTCGAACAGGTGGGCCAGGGGGATGTAGACCGAGTCGTCCTTCTGGTTGTGCAGCGCCGCGTGGCGGTGCGAGAAGGTGCCGCGGCCGACGTCCTGACCGGTCATGCGCACCGGGTGGCCTTCGAACAGCAGGGTGGCGTAGGCCAGGTTCTCGGCGAAGCCCCAGTTGATCGGCATGCCGCCGGCCGACATCTTGGCGCGGTCTTCGTAGATCTTCTGCACCTGGCGCTGCATGACGAAGCCGTCCGGGGTCTCCAGCAGCTTGTTGGACAGCTCCTGCAGGGTCTTCAGGTCGAAGCGGGTGTCGTGACGCGCGGTCCAGGCATGGCCGACGTACGGACGCCAGTCGACGAAGAGCTCCTTGTTCGGCTCCTTGACCAAGCTCTTCACCACGTGCAGGCCGTTGTCCAGGGCGTCGCGGTATTCGTCGACCTTCTCCTGGGCCTGCTCGGCGGTCTGCACGCCGGCGGCGATCAGCTCGTCGGCATACAGGTCGCGGGTGGTGCGCTGCTTGGCGATCTGCTGGTACATCAGCGGCTGGGTGCCGCTCGGCTCGTCGGCCTCGTTGTGGCCGCGGCGGCGGTAGCAGACCAGGTCGATGACCACGTCACGCTTGAACTGCATGCGGTAGTCGACGGCCAGTTGGGTGACGAACAGCACCGCTTCCGGGTCGTCGCCGTTCACGTGGAAGATCGGCGCCTGGATCATCTTGGCAACGTCGGTCGCGTACTCGGTGGAGCGCGCGTCGTCCTGGCGGCTGGTGGTGAAGCCGACCTGGTTGTTGATCACGATGTGGATGGTGCCGCCGGTCTTGTAGGCACGGGTCTGGGACATCTGGAAGGTTTCCATGACCACGCCCTGCCCCGCGAAGGCGGCATCGCCGTGGATGGAAATCGGCACCACCTTGTCGCCGCTGCCGTCCTTGCGACGGTCCTGGCGGGCGCGTACCGAGCCCTCGACCACCGGGGAGACGATCTCCAGGTGCGAGGGGTTGAACGCCAGCGCCAGGTGGACTTCGCCGCCCGGGGTCATGACGTTGGAGGAGAAGCCCTGGTGGTACTTCACGTCACCGGAACCCAGCTCGACCAGCTTCTTGCCCTCGAACTCGTCGAACAGGTCGCGCGGGTTCTTGCCGAGGGTGTTGACCAGGACGTTCAGACGGCCACGGTGGGCCATGCCGATGACCACTTCCTTGACGCCGTAGGAGCCGGAGCGCTGGATGATCTCGTCGACCATCGGGATCAGGCTCTCGCCGCCTTCCAGACCGAAACGCTTGGTGCCCGGGTACTTGGTGCCCAGGTACTTCTCCAGGCCCTCGGCCGCGGTCAGGCGCTCCAGCAGGTGGGCGCGCGCCTCGGTGGAGTACGCCGGACGACCGCGCACGCCTTCCAGGCGCTGGGCGAACCAGTGACGCTGCTCGGAATCGACGATGTGCATGAACTCGGCGCCGATGGTGCTGCAGTAGGTCTGCTTCAGGGCGTCGATGATTTCGCGCAGGGTCGCCTCTTCCTTGCCGATGTAGAGCTCACCGGTGCGGAAGGTGGTGTCGAGGTCGGCGGCGGTCAGACCGTAGTGATCCAGCGACAGGTCCGAAGGCGCGGTACGCACCCAGAGGCCCAGCGGATCGAGCTTCGCGGCCTGATGCCCACGCAGCCGGTACGCCAGGATCAGGCGCAGGACTTCGACCTGCTTCTTCTCGTGCTCGGTGCTTACGCTGCCGGCGGAAACGGGCGCGGCGCGGCGCTGGTTCTTGGCCAGGAGCACGAAATGATCACGGATGGAGGAATGCGAGACGTCGGGGGCGGGATTGCCGTCGGCAGGGAGCTTCTGGAAGTACGTGCGCCACTCTTCTGGCACAGCGTTCGGGTCGTGCAGGTAGAGCTCGTAGAGCTCTTCGACGTAGGCAGCGTTCCCACCGGATAGATGGGCACTGTTCCACATCCGCTGCATTACGCTTTCGTGCATGCTTGGTCACCCTCGGTAAGGGGACTCCACCTGATGGAACTCTCGGGAGACCCAGCCCTGTGCAGCGACTGGTAGCCACAAAGGTTCCCGCAGATAGTCCGGGTACCAGCCCGGATGCCCCTGCTGGTCATATATACGTTTTCAGAGTCAGAACCCCGGCTTTGTGGGCTGGGGCCCGTTGCAACCGTACCGCCGGACAATGTTCCGGCGGCACGGGTATTGCTCTTTTCGCACGCGACGGCGAGTGGGATCAGGTCCCGCTCTGCAGCAGCATGTTGCGAATGTGACCGATGGCCTTGGTCGGGTTCAGGCCTTTCGGGCAGACATTCACGCAGTTCATGATTCCACGGCAACGGAACACGCTGAACGGATCGTCCAGGCTCGCCAGGCGCGACTGGGTTTCCGTGTCGCGGCTGTCGGCCAGGAAGCGATAGGCTTGCAGCAGCGCGGCGGGGCCGAGGAACTTGTCCGGGTTCCACCAGAACGACGGGCAGGAGGTCGAGCAGCAGGCGCACAGGATGCACTCGTACAGACCGTCCAGCTTTTCGCGCTCTTCGGGGGTTTGCAGGCGTTCGATCGCCGGCGCGGCATACTTGTTCTGCAGATACGGCTTAACGCTCTCGTACTGCTTATAGAAGATGCGCATATCGACGACCAGGTCACGGATCACCGGCAGGCCCGGCAGCGGACGCAGCACCAGCTTGCCGCCCTTCAGGCCGGCGGCCGACAGCGGAGTGATGCAGGCCAGGCCGTTCTTGCCATTGATGTTCATGCCGTCGGAGCCGCAAACGCCTTCACGGCAGGAACGACGGTAGGAGAAGCCCTCGTCCTGTTCCTTGATCAGCGCCAGCACGTCCAGGACCATCACGTCCTTGCCCTGGGTATCGACGTCGAAGTCCTGCATGTAGGGTGCAGAGTCCTTCTCCGGGTTGTAGCGGTAAACACTTACTTTCAACATGACGGGCACCCTTAGTAAGTACGAACCTTGGGTTCGAATGCCGGAACGGTCTTCGGCGCGAAGTTGACGGCACGCTTGGCAACGCGTTTCTCACCCGGGAAGTACAGGGTGTGGCACAGCCAGTTCTCGTCGTCGCGCTCCTCGAAGTCTTCGCGGGCATGGGCGCCGCGGGACTCTTTGCGGTTTTCGGCCGCGATGGCGGTGGCTTCGGCCACCTCGAGGAGGTTCTGCAGTTCCAGCGCTTCGATGCGCGCCGTGTTGAAAGCCTGGCTCTTGTCGTTGATCTTGACGGTGGCGATACGCTCGCGCAGGTCAGCCAGTTGAGCGATACCCTTCTGCATGTATTCGCCGGTACGGAATACACCGAAGTAGTTCTGCATGCACTGCTGCAGTTCGCGCTTGAGCGGGGCGACTTCTTCGCCGCTGGTGCGCTCGTTCACGCCGTTCAGGCGCTTGAAGGAGGCTTCCAGGTCGGACTCGGAGGCGCCGCGGTGCTCGATGCCCTCTTTCAGGGCCTTTTCCAGGTGCAGGCCGGTAGCGCGGCCGAAGACCACCAGGTCGAGCAGCGAGTTGCCGCCCAGGCGGTTGGCGCCGTGTACCGATACGCAAGCGACTTCGCCGACCGCGAACAGGCCTTCGATGATGGTGTCGTTGCCGTTGGCGTCCATGGTCAGGGCCTGGCCATGGATGTTGGTGGCGACGCCGCCCATCATGTAGTGGCAGGTCGGGATGACCGGGATGGGCGCGACCACCGGGTCGACGTGGGCGAAGGTCTTGGACAGTTCGCAGATGCCGGGCAGGCGGCTGTGCAGGACTTCCTCGCCGAGGTGGTCGAGCTTCAGCAGTACGTGGTCCTTGTTCGGGCCCACGCCGTTGCCGGCGATCACTTCCTTGACCATGGAACGGGCGACCACGTCGCGGCCGGCCAGGTCCTTGGCGTTCGGAGCGTAACGCTCCATGAAGCGCTCGCCATGGGCGTTGATCAGGTAGCCGCCTTCACCACGGCAGCCTTCGGTGACCAGTACACCGGCGCCGGCGATGCCGGTCGGGTGGAACTGCCACATCTCGATGTCCTGCACCGGTACGCCGGCGCGCAGGGCCATGCCCACGCCGTCGCCGGTGTTGATCAGGGCGTTGGTGGTGGAGGCGTAGATGCGGCCTGCACCGCCAGTGGCCAGGACCACGGCCTTGGAGCGGATATAGATGGTGTCGCCGGTCTCGATGTCGATGGCGATGATGCCGACCACGTGGCCGTCCTGGTTCTTCACCAGGTCGACGGCGTACCACTCATTGAGGAAGGAAGTGCCGTTCTTCAGGTTGGCCTGGTACAGGGTGTGCAGCAGGGCGTGACCGGTACGGTCGGCCGCGGCGCAGGTACGGGCGGCCTGGCCACCCTTGCCGAAGTCCTTGGACTGGCCGCCGAACGGACGCTGGTAGATGCGGCCCTGCTCGGTACGGGAGAACGGCAGGCCCATGTGTTCCAGCTCGAACACGGCTTCCGGGCCGACGGAGCACATGTATTCGATGGCGTCCTGGTCACCGATGTAGTCGGAGCCCTTGACGGTGTCGTACATGTGCCAGCGCCAGTCGTCGTTCGGGTCGGCCGAAGCGATGGCGCAGGTGATGCCGCCCTGGGCGGAAACGGTGTGCGAACGGGTCGGGAAGACCTTGGTCACCACGGCGGTCTTGTGACCGCCCTGGGCCAGTTGCAGCGCGGCACGCATGCCGGCGCCGCCGCCACCAACGATGATGGCGTCGAAGGAGAGAGTGCGAATGCTTGCCATGGATCAGTTACCCCAGAGAATCTGCACACCCCAGACGAAGAATGCGAACATGGCCATGCCGCATACCGCCTGGACGAGGAAACGCACGACGGTCGCGGCTTTGCCCAGCGCCATCGGAGTCAGGTAGTCGGTGGTGATGGTCCACATGCCGACCCAGGCGTGCACGCTCAGGGCAACCAGCGTGAGAAGACTGAAGATCTTCATCAGGCTGTGGGAGAACAGACCATGCCACTCCTCGTAGGAGATGTTCGGGTGTGCGATCAGGTAACCCAGCAGGAAAAGCACGTAAGCCGCGAGAACGACCGCAGAAACGCGTTGGGCCATCCAGTCGTAGAGGCCGGAACGCGAGAAGTTAGTGACGTTAGTTACCATACCCAGACCCCCGCCAGAACGATCAGCACCACGGCAATGGCGATGACGATTTTCGAACCACGCTTGCCACCTTCCAGCGTCTCGCCGATACCTGCGTCCATGACGAGGTGACGAATGCCGGCTACCAGGTGGTAAAGCAGCGCGGAGAGCAGGCCCCAGATCACAAGCTTGGCCAACGGATGGGCCAGACACGCCTTCACCTGCTCGAAGCTGTCTTCCGATGCCAGGGACTTGTCGAGCGCGAACAGCAGCACGGCAATGCCCACGAACAGGATGACGCCAGAGATGCGGTGGAGAATGGACGTGTAAGCAGTGACAGGGAGTTTGATGGTCCTTAGGTCTAGGTTTACAGGTCGTTTGCTATTCACGGCTTTTTTCACACTGAGAGCCCTTCGAATTGCAGGGCTAGTTGTCGGGAGGTGCACTTGTCAGGTACCCATCACCTTCGGGAGTGACAACCGCCTGTGGAGCGAGGCCTGGAGGGCCCCAGCGGCTGGTCGCCGAGTATAGACAGTTAGGCTCCTAATGACAACGGAATCGCCTTCGCCTAAGGACTTATTGCCGCACCCCCATAAAAGGCGTAAATAGGCGATTTTTTTCGCCAAAACAGGCAGTTGGAGGGGCTGTCCGGTACCGATTCTTGCAAATTGACAATCGGATTTATCTCTCTATAGTGGTGCGGGCCCTGCGTGGGGGGTCGTACAGATGATTTCAAGCATTAATAGGAGGCCTAATCATGGCTGACAAGAAAGCGCAGTTGATCATCGAGGGCGCAGCCCCCGTCGAACTGCCCGTCCTCTCCGGCACGCTGGGCCCCGATGTAGTGGATGTGCGGGGTCTGACCTCCACGGGCCACTTCACGTTCGATCCTGGCTTCATGTCCACCGCCTCCTGCGAGTCGAAGATCACCTATATCGACGGCGACAAGGGCGTGCTGCTGCACCGCGGCTATCCGATCGAGCAACTGGCCGAGAAATCCGACTACCTGGAAACCTGCTACCTGCTGCTCAAGGGCGAACTGCCCACCGCCGAGCAGAAGGAACAGTTCGTCGGCACCATCAAGAACCACACCATGGTTCACGAGCAGCTGAAGACCTTCTTCAACGGCTTCCGCCGCGATGCCCACCCGATGGCCATCATGTGCGGCGTGATCGGCGCCCTCTCCGCCTTCTACCACGACTCCCTGGACATCAATAACCCCAAGCATCGCGAGATTTCCGCGCATCGCCTGGTCGCCAAGATGCCGACCATCGCCGCCATGGTGTACAAGTACTCCATGGGTCAGCCGATGATGTATCCGCGCAACGACCTGAGCTACGCAGAAAACTTCCTGCACATGATGTTCAACACCCCCTGCGAGACCAAGCCGATCAGCCCCGTGCTGGCCAAGGCCATGGACCGCATCTTCATCCTGCACGCCGACCACGAGCAGAACGCCTCGACCTCGACCGTGCGCCTGGCCGGTTCCTCCGGCGCCAACCCGTTCGCCTGCATCGCCTCCGGCATCGCCGCCCTCTGGGGCCCGGCTCACGGCGGTGCGAACGAAGCGGTACTGCGCATGCTGGACGAGATCGGTGACGTTTCGAACATCGAGAAGTTCGTGGCCAAGGCCAAGGACAAGAACGATCCGTTCAAGCTGATGGGCTTCGGCCACCGCGTGTACAAGAACTTCGACCCGCGCGCCAAGGTCATGAAGCAGACCTGCGACGAGGTGCTCAGCGAACTGGGCATCAACGATCCGCAGCTGGAACTGGCCATGAAGCTGGAAGAGATCGCCCGCCACGACCCCTACTTCGTGGAGCGCAACCTCTACCCGAACGTGGACTTCTACTCGGGCATCATCCTCAAGGCCATCGGCATCCCGACCAGCATGTTCACCGTGATCTTCGCCCTGGCGCGTACCGTGGGCTGGATCTCGCACTGGCAGGAAATGCTCTCCGGCCCGTACAAGATCGGCCGCCCGCGCCAGCTGTACACCGGCTACACCCAGCGCGACTTCGTCGACCTCGGCGCTCGCAAGTAAGTTTCGCCGGGATACGGAAAAGGCTGCTTCGGCAGCCTTTTTTGTTATCTGCTCGCGTGCCCTAGTACTTGTAGGAGCGAGCTTGCTTGCGAACTTTTATCCCGCGCTCCGATCCTCACGCCCCTGAGGCGTTCCGGTGCATGCGGAGGTTTCTGCGTAGGGCGCATAACGCCTATGGCGTTATCCGCCGAATCGCGGACAGAGTCCGCTCCTACGGTTCAGGGAAGCACTGGCGTAGGAGCGGACTTTGTCCGCGATTGGATTCACCGGCCACGCTGGGCATCCCGTTCGCCGGCAGCTCAGGACAGCCCGCAAGCACAAAAAAGGCCGCCCCCAGGCGGCCTTTTCCATAACACCAAGCCTCAGCGCTTCTCCGCCGCCGCCCGCAGCCCCTTCAGGGTATTCATCGGCGCATCCACCACGAAGCTGTTGGCCAGCCACGACGGAATGCTGCCGCCCGGCTCGGTCTGCACCTGGTAGGTCACTTCGGTGACGCCCGCGCCCTTGGGCACCAGCTTCCACTCGCCGACCAGCTTGGGCACGCGGATCTCGCCCTTCTCTTCCGGGATGTAGCTCGGCTCGGCCTGCAGGTGGCGGATGAGGCCGCCGTCGGCGGTCTTCTCGGTGGTCACGTGGATCACCACGTCGCGGCCGGTCACCGGCCACGGCATGTCGATCTTCGAGTAGGTCCAGGAATTGTCGCCCTCGCTCTTGAGCAGGCGCATCTCGGCGCAGGCGTGGATCCACTTGCAGGAGCCCTTCACGTCTTCCTGCAGGGCGTTGATGCTGGCCACGTCGGCCTTGATGTCGACCACGCCGCGATAGGCCTTGTACTTCGAGCCCGGGACGCTGCTCAGGTAGACCTTGACGCCGTCCTGGTCCTTGGCCAGTTGCCAGTCCTCGGCCATGGCGGCGCCGGAGGCGCCCAGCAGGGCGGCGCTCAACAGGGTCATACGCAGGATGCCACGCATCGTCATCTTCCTCTGGTTATTGTTGGTCTGGCCGGGCCGGCGAAGGGCCGTACCCGTTGCAAATCCGCGATCCTGAGCGGTTCGGCAGTCAGGATGGGCGCCAGTATGGCCCCTGAAAACGTGACTTCCAAGTCACTCAGGCGGCGGTGATCCGTTCCCATTCGGCGAGGATGCGCAGCGCCTCCTCGTTGCTGCTGCCGCAAGCCTCCGCGTCGGCGTCGAAAGCCGCGCACACCGCCGGGCGCTCGGGCCGGCCGAACAGCCGGCAGAGGTTGCGCTCGTCCAGTTGCACGCAGCGCACGCCCGCGGGCTTGCCGCCGGGCATGCCGGGGATGGGCGAGGAAATCGACGGCGCCACGCAGCAGGCGCCACAGCCGGCACGGCATTGCATCGTTGCTGGGCTCATGAAAAGCACGGAGGAAGATCGCGCACCGCAGGGCCGGTGCGCGGCGCGGAGGATAAGCCCAGCGGCGCGCGCCGCCAAGGGCCTTGCATCGCCAGCCCCTCTTGGCGGCGCGAGCGCGGCGATTTAGGCTGGCGCCCTCCTCACCTCCGGGAGTTCCCCATGCCGGTCTGGGCCCAAACCGCCACCCTCCTGGCGTTCTCCAACCTGTTCATGACCTTCGCCTGGTACGGCCACCTGAAGACGCTGAACACCAGGCCCTGGATCATCGCCGCCCTGGTCAGCTGGGGCATCGCGCTGTTCGAGTACCTGCTGCAGGTGCCGGCCAACCGCATCGGCTATACCGCCCTGTCGGTGGGCCAGCTGAAGATCATGCAGGAGGTCATCACCCTGGCGGTGTTCGTGCCCTTCAGCGTGTTCTTCATGCAGCAGCCGCTGAAGCTGGACTACCTGTGGGCGGGCCTTTGCCTGCTGGGCGCGGTCTACTTCATCTTCCGCAGCTGACTCACCCGCGCGGCTTCAGCCGGGTGATCAGGCTGGAAGTATCCCAGCGCCCGCCGCCGGCGGCCTGCACCTCGGCATAGAACTGGTCGACCAGCGCCGTCACCGGCAATTGCGCGCCGTTGTGCCGCGCCTCGTCGAGCACGATGCCGAAGTCCTTGCGCATCCAGTCCACGGCGAAGCCGAAGTCGAAGCGCCCTTCCAGCATGCTCTTGTGGCGATTCTCCATCTGCCAGGACTGCGCCGCGCCCTTGCTGATGACCTCGATGGCGGCCTCGCCGTCCAGGCCCGCGCACCGGGCGAAATGCAGGGCCTCGGACAGGCCCTGGAGCAGGCCACCGATGCAGATCTGGTTGACCATCTTGGTCAGTTGCCCGGCGCCGCTGTGGCCCATCAGCCGGACCATCCGCGCATAGGCGGCGATCAGCGGCTCGGCGCGCCGGTAGAAGACCTCCTCGCCGCCCACCATCACCGTCAGCACGCCGTTCTCGGCGCCGGCCTGGCCGCCGGACACCGGCGCGTCGAGGAAGCCCAGCTCGCGCTCGGCGGCCTGCACCGCCAGCTCCCGGGCCACCGCCGCCGAGGCCGTGGTGTGGTCGACGAACACACTGCCCGGCTGCATCCCGGCGAGGGCGCCGTCCGGCCCCAGCACCACGCTGCGCAGGTCGTCGTCGTTGCCCACGCAGCACATCACGAATTCCGCCTGCGCCGCGGCCTCGCGCGGTGTGGGCGCGGAGCTGCCGCCGTGCTCGGCGACCCACTGCGCGGCGCGCGCCGGGGTACGGTTGTAGACGCAGACCTCATGCCCCTTGGCCTGCAGATGCCCGGCCATGGGATAGCCCATGACGCCCAGGCCGATGAACGCGACTTTCGCCATGGCTCGGTTCCCCTGTTGTCGATCGGGCTAGCCTAGCAGCGGTTTGCCGAGCCCCGAAAGGCCTTCCATACTGCATGCCAGGCGCCGCGCACGCGGTCCGGACCGTCCCACTTCAGCGCACGAGCAGGCCCTATGCCCCACTGGCTGGTGATCGACCTGGAAGCCACCACCGAGGAAGGCGGCTGGCCGGTCGAGGAAATGGAGATCATCGAGATCGGTGCGAGCCTCGTGGCCGCCGCCGACGGCCGCGAGCTGGACCACTTCCAGCGCTTCGTGCGGCCGCAGCGCCGCCCGCTGCTGACCAGCTTCTGCCGCGAACTCACCCACATCAGCCAGGCCGACGTCGACGGCGCAGCGCCCCTCACCGAGGTCTGGCCGCAGTTCGAGCGCTGGCTGGCGCAGCACAGCCCGCGCCTGGCCGGCTGGGCCAGCTGGGGCGACTACGACCGCCGCCAGCTGGAACTGGAATGGCGCCAGCAGCACATCGACAGCCACCTCAGCCAGGTGCCGCACCTGAACCTCAAGCAGCGCTTCGCCCAGGCCCGCCAGCTCAAGCGCCCGGTGGGCCTGAACACCGCGCTGCAACTGGCCGGGCTGCATTTCCAGGGCCAGCAGCACCGCGCCCTGGAAGACGCGCGCAACACCGCCCGGCTGCTGCCGCTGGCGCTGTGACGGCCGCGTAGTGACGCTGCCCATCGCCTTGGGCATACTGGCGCTCCTTTTTTCGCCCTCCCTACCCCCTGTTGCAGGAGCAGCCCCATGTTCAAGGTCAACGAGTACTTCGACGGCACCGTCAAATCCATCGCCTTCGGCATGACCGAGGGCCCGGCCACCATCGGCGTGATGGCCCCCGGCGAATACGAATTCGGCACCGCCCAGCTGGAGATCATGCACGTGGTCGCCGGCGCCCTGACCGTCAAGCTGCCGGGCAGCGACGAGTGGGAAACCTTCGCCGCCGGCAGCCAGTTCACCGTGCCGGGGAACAGCAAGTTCCAGCTGAAGGTTGCGGTGGAGACTGCTTACCTCTGCGAATATCGCTGAGTTCGGGTGGTGTGCTGAAGAAACCGGCCTTTGGGGCCGGTTTTTTATTGGGTGGCTTGCGAAAGCAGTGGCGTAATGCCGAAGAGCGCCCTCTCCCTAACCCTCTCCCTGAAGGGAGAGGGGACTGTCCTCTGCCAATCGAAGCATCAGCGCACTCCTGCAGTTTCCGGCTTAAGCCTGACTACCAGAGCACACCGAACGGCCCCCTCTCCCTTCAGGGAGAGGGCTGGGGAGAGGGAGCGGAGTTACCCCAGGCGTCGGAGTAACCGGTAAGCGCCATTCGCGAGCAAGCTCGCTCCTACACTCCCCCTCTCCCACCAAGCCTCTGCAACCTCTGCTGCGTAGCACTGGGCGTCTCCCCGAACAGCTTGCGATAGTCCCCCGCAAAACGCCCCAGGTGAGCAAAGCCCCACCCCATCGCAATCTCGGAAATGCTGCGCGCCCCACCCGCAAGAATATCCTCACGCACCCCATGCAGCCGGTAGTGCTTCAGATAGGTCATGGGCGCACTGCCAAAGTACCTGCGAAACCCCTCGAACAGCTTGAACCGTGACACCCCGGCAGCCTCTTCCAGGTCATCCAGGCACAACGCCTCGCGCGCATGGGCATGGATGTGCTCGCGGGCGCGCAGCAGGTAGTGCGGCACTTTCTCGGCCAAACACCGGCGCAGCGCCTCGCTGTAGTTGTTCGGCTGGGCGAGGATCAACCCCTTGAGCAGCGCGCGCTCCAGGTCACGGCTGAAGAAGGCCTGGCCGAACAGCTCGCTCAGCGCCATCTCCTCGTTCAGGTGACGGACCATGCGCCACCAGGCGGCCGCCGCGCCGTCCCGGGCGTCCATCTCCGGCTCGAACACCAGGGGCTGCTCGGTCGGGCGCTGGAGCATTTCCTCCAGGGTCCGGCGCATGGCCAGCAGCGGGATCACCACCTGCAGCTTGCGGCAGTCGCCGGTGATGTTCAGTTCCTGGCTCTGGTTGGGCGAGACGATCACCCCACGCTGCGGGTTCGACTGCAGGTAGCGCCCGGCCACGCTCAGCTCCTGCTCGCCCACCAGCGGCAGGCTCAGGCTGTAGCTGTTGAAGCGCTCGGTCTCGACGATGCCGATGGTCACCTCAGTGCCGTACTCGATACAGCCCAGGGTGGTGGACATGCCCTTGAGCACGCTGCCGCTGTGCTGGAAGCGAACCGCCTCGGGGTGGCCGGCGTGCAGGCGGTGGGGCCCGCAGATGGCCGACATCCAGTTGCGGGCGGCGGCAAGGTCGAGGCGATCGGCGTGGATGTCACGGAAGTGACCGGGGTTCTTCGGATTCATCGCTGGGCACTCACGGCTTGTTCGGGGCGGCTCTGGCGGCGCTTGCGCCCAGTGTGCAGCAAGACGCGTACCCCCGGGCCACGGATCGTCGGCAAAGCCTCACTATGCGGATAGTGTTCGACCACTTTCCGGACCATTCGCACCCTGCCGGCGCCCCACCCACCCCCTCCGCCGCCGCCCGGCGCGCCGCGGCTGGGCAGCTTCTACCCAGCCCCTGCACCGAGGTGTTACCCCGCCGCCAACTTTGCGGATCGCCTTCCCCCACTGGGCGGATAGACCGCCATGGCGCGCCGGCCGTGAAATGGAGCCACCGATCCGCCCGATGGGACAACAACAATGAACGCACCAAGCAAGAGCCTTGCGCAGTGGCAGGACTACATCCGTGGCTGCCTGGACTTCCGCCCCGTCGAAGGGGTGTACCGCATCGCCCGGGACATGTTCACCGAGCCGGAACTGTTCGACCTGGAGATGGAACTGATCTTCGAGAAGCAGTGGATCTACGCCTGCCACGAAAGCGAAATCCCCAATCCCAACGACTTCATCACCCTGCGCGCCGGGCGCCAGCCGATGATCGTCACCCGCGACGCCGGCGGCCAGTTGAACGCCCTGGTCAACGCCTGCCAGCACCGCGGCGCCACCCTCACCCGGGTGTGCAAGGGCAACCAGTCCACCTTCACCTGCCCGTTCCACGCCTGGTGCTACAAGAGCGACGGGCGCCTGGTGAAGGTCAAGGCGCCGGGCGAATACCCGGCGGACTTCGACAAGGCCAGCCGCGGCCTGAAGAAGGCGCGCATCGACAGCTACAGGGGCTTCGTCTTCATCAGCCTGGACGTGACCGCCACGGACAGCCTGGAAGACTTCCTCGGCGATGCGAAAGTGTTCTTCGACATGATGGTGGCGCAGTCCCCCAGCGGCGAGCTGGAAGTGCTGCCGGGCCGCTCCGCCTACACCTTCGAGGGCAACTGGAAGCTGCAGAACGAGAACGGCCTGGACGGCTATCACGTCAGCACCGTGCACTACAACTACGTGGCCACCGTGCAGCACCGCCAGCAGGTCAACGTCGAGAACGGCACCGCCAGCGGCACCCTGGACTACAGCAAGCTCGGCGCCGGCGACGCGCAGACCGACGACGGCTGGTTCAGCTTCCGCAACGGCCACAGCGTGCTGTTCAGCGACATGCCCAACCCCGCCGTGCGCCCCGGCTACGCCAGCGTGATGCCGCGCCTGGTCGAGGAACACGGCCAGGCCAGGGCCGAGTGGATGATGCACCGCCTGCGCAACCTGAACATCTACCCCAGCCTGTTCTTCATGGACCAGATCAGCTCGCAGCTGCGCATCGTCCGCCCGCTGGCCTGGAACAAGACCGAAGTCATCAGCCAGTGCATCGGCGTGAAGGGCGAGTCCGACCTGGACCGCGAGAACCGCATCCGCCAGTTCGAGGACTTCTTCAATGTCTCCGGCATGGGCACCCCGGACGACCTGGTGGAATTCCGCGAGCAGCAGCGCGGCTTCCAGGGCCGCCTGGAGCGCTGGAGCGACATCTCCCGCGGCCACGGCAAGTGGGTCGAGGGCCCGACGCCGAACAGCCAGACGCTGGGCATCGCCCCCGTGCTCACCGGCACCGAGATCACCCACGAAGGCCTCTACGTCAACCAGCACCAGCACTGGCAGCGCTTCCTCCTCGCCGGCCTGGAACGCAAGGCCCTGCAACCCAGGGAGGTGCAGGCATGAACGCGCAACTGCAATACCGGGTGGAACAGTTCCTCTACCGCAACGCCGAGGCCTGCGACGCCCAGGACTGGGACGCCTACCTCGACATGTTCAGCGAGGACAGCGAGTTCCACGTCCCGCAGTGGGATTCCGAGCACGTCTACACCACCGACCCCAAGCGCGGCATGTCGCTGATCTACTACCCCAGCCGCGCCGGCCTGGAGGACCGGGTGTTCCGTATCCGCACCGGCAAGGCCGCCTCGACCATCCCCATGCCGCGCACCCTGCACGGCATCGACAACGTGCGCATCCGCGAACTGGACGGCGGCGAGCTGGAAGTGCGCGCCAACTGGCACACGCTGTTCTACCGCCTGGAGACGCCCGGGCAGTTCTTCGGCCACGCCACCTACCGCCTGCGTCCGCATGGCGAGAGCTGGCTGATCGCCCGCAAGCACGTGCTGCTGCTCAACGACCGCATCGATTCGGTGCTCGACTTCTACCACCTGTGAGGATGGCCCGATGAACCACAAGGTCGCCTTCAGCTTCGCCGACGGCAAGACGCTGTTCTTCCCCGTGCAGGGCAACGAAATCCTGCTCGACGCGGCGCTGCGCAACGGCATCAAGATTCCCCTGGACTGCCGCGAGGGCGTCTGCGGCACCTGCATGGGCCGCTGCGAGTCCGGCAGCTACGCGATGGACTATGCCGACGAGGAAACCCTCTCCGCCGAGGACCTGGCCCAGCGCAAGATCCTCAGTTGCCAGACCCGCGTGCAGTCCGACGCCGCGTTCTACTTCGACTTCGACTCCAGCCTGTGCAGCGCCGCCAGCCCGGCCAGCCACCGCGGCGTGGTCAGCGGCGTCGAGCAGGTCTCGGCGAGCACCGCCATCCTGCGCCTGCAGGTCGAAGGCCCGGCGCTGGACTACCTGCCCGGCCAGTACGCGCGCCTGCGCGTGCCGGGCACGGACGCGGTGCGCTCCTACTCCTTCGCCAACCGGCCCAATGCGCAGAACCAGCTGCAGTTCCTCATCCGCCTGCTGCCCGACGGCGCCATGAGCGACTACATCCGCGAGCGCTGCAAGCCGGGCGACGAAATCCGCTTCGAGGCGCCGCTGGGCGCCTTCTACCTGCGCCACGTCGAACGCCCGCTGCTGCTGGTGGCCGGCGGCACCGGGTTGTCGGCCTTCCTCGGCATGCTCGACGAGCTGGCCGAGGCCAACGGCTGCGACCAGCCGGTGCGCCTGTACTACGGCGTACGCCAGGCGGCGGACCTCTGCGAGCTGGAACGCATCGCCGGCTACGCCGAGCGCATCCCAGACTTCGCCTTCACCCCGGTGATCAGCGATGACGCCGGCTGGGATGGAAAGCGCGGCTACGTCACCGAGCACTTCGACGCCGCGGCCCTGCGCGATGCGCCCTTCGACATGTACCTGTGCGGCCCGCCGCCGATGGTCGAGTCGGTGAAGGAATGGTTGCAGGCGCAGGGCCTGGAGAACGGCCGGCTGTACCTGGAGAAATTCACCCAGAGCAACAATTGAACCCGTGAACGCTGCGGGTGGGCTGAGCGTAGGGCGAATAACCGTTCGCGGTTATCCGCCGTTGGCCCGAAACACCGCGGCCCTGCATTGTTTGGTAGGAGCGGGCCCTGCCCGCGATTCGCGCGCAAGGCGCGCTCCTACAGGGGAATGGCGTGGTTGGGGCAGCGTAGGAGCGGATCTCATCCGCGAACCGCGCCGATACCTCCCGCTATCGCGGACAAGGTCCGCTCCTACATTGTTTTCTGGGTTCCCGCGTTCGCGGGAATGACGGGGTGAGAATCATGTTTTTCGACGTCATTCCCGCGAACGCGGGAACCCAATAGAAGGTGCAGGAAAAACGCCATCGTAGGATGGCGTTGAGCGAAGCGATACCCATCACCATGGCCCCATGGGTTTCGCAAGCTCAACCCATCCTACGAAAGCAGTGGCGGCTTCACCCCTCCTCGCCCAGCTCCTCACTGGCGGCGCGCAGGCATTCTCGGAACAGCCGCGCCGCCGGACCCAGTTCGCGGCCGCTGGGGTGGAAGCAGCCGATGTCGCCGAAGCGCAGCGCGATGTCCAGCTCGAAGGCGCGGACGCCGCCGCCATCGGCCAGTTGCCGGGCGGTTTCCAGGGGCAGCAGGCCGACGGTCTGCTGGTCCTGCATCAGGGCGACGTTGGTGAGCACCGACAGCGACTCGATCACGTTGCCCGGCAGCGCCAGGCCGGCCTGAGCGAACAGGTGGTCCACCGTCTGCCGCAGCAGCGAGCCGGGCGGCGGCAGCACCCAGGGGTAGGCGTGCAGCTCGGCCAGGCTCACCGCGCCGCCGGCATGCAGCGGGTGGCCCTGGCCGCCGACGATGCACAGGCGCTCGTCGTAGAGCACGTCCACGCCCAGCGCCCGCGCCTCGCCACGGGCCTGCCAGTCGTCCGGCACGCGGCCCACCACCAGGTCCACCTCGCCGCCGATGAGGGCCGGGAACAGCTGGTCGAACTGGCCGATGCGCACCGACACCAGCACCCGCGGCGCACGGCTCTTGAGCAGGCGCAGGGCGCGCGGCAACAGCGAGGTGGAGGCGGAGATCAGGGTGCCCACCACCACGTGCCCGGAAGTGCCGTCGCGGAAGGCCTCCACCTCGTCGCTCAGGGCCCGCAGCTCGGCGAGCATCGAGCGCGCCCGACGCAGCACCAGCTCGCCCAGTTCGGTGACCTTCACCCCGCGGTTGCTGCGTTCGAGCAGCGGCGCGTCGAAGTACGACTCCAACTCGTGGATGACCTTGGTCACCGCCGGCTGGGTCAGGTTCAGCACCTGCGCCGCGCGCAGCAGCGAACCGCTCTGCACCACCTGGTCGAGCACCACCAGCTGGTAGAACTTCAGCTTGCGCGCGACCGATACCACACTCGACTTCATCGACTACCCCGACATCCGGCTCAGAAACGGAAAGTACCACGCATCGACAGGCAGGCCGTGCCGTCGCCAGCCCGGGTGAGCGCCAGCAGGCCCGGCCAGGGAGTGAACGGAGTGGTTTTCTTCGGGATGCGGGCGAGCATCGGCATGGGCGGTCCTCATGTCGAAAATGGCAACGGAGGTGGCCCGGCCGTAATGGCCGGGCCTGCAAAGGGGTTCATCGGGAGCTGGCGGCTTCCAGCAGCTGCGGCACCAGCGGCCTGCCCTGCGCGTCCAGGCGCAGGTTGTTGCGCTGGGCATAGGCGCGCCAGTCGCGCAGCAGCTCGGCCAGCGCCTGGGGCCGCTGCATGGCCAGGTCGTGGCGCTCGCCCGGATCGCTGGCGAGGTCGTAGAGGCGCCAGCGCGCCTGGGCGTCCTTGACGTCGTAGAGCAGCTTCAGCGAACCCTTGCGCAGGGCGGCATTGCCATTGAGCTCCCAGCCCAGCGGCTCGTCGGCGGCATGCACGCGCGCGTCGCGGCCGAACAGCAGCGGCAGCATGGACAGGCCCTGCGGCGGGATGACCTCGCGGCCCCGGTAGCGCGGCCCGGGCTGCTCGGCGCCGGCCAGCTCCAGCAGCGTCGGCAGCAGGTCGTGCACCCGCGCCAGCTGCGTGTTGCGCCCGGCGGCGATGCGCTGGGGCATGTAGGCGAACAGCGGCACCCGGTAGCCGCCCTGGTAGGTGGTCATCTTGTAGCGCCGCCCCGGCAACGAGCTGACCTGCGCCCAGGCGCTGCCCTGCAACAGGAAGGAGTCGCGCCGGCCGTAGTTTTCCAGGCGGTTGTCGAAGTGCTCCGCCACCCACCTGGCGTCCATGCTGTCGCGCCCTTCCGGGCCGTTGTCGGACATGAACAGCACCAGAGTGTTGTCCAGTTGCCCGCTGCGGCGCAGGTGGTCGAGCAGGCGGCCGACCTCGGCGTCGAAGGCCTCGACCATGGCCGCATAGACCTCCATGGTGCGCGCCGACTGGCGCTGCTGTTCGTCGCTCAGCGTGGACCAGGCCGGCACGCCCTCCAGTTGCGCCTGCGAGGGATAGCCCTCGGAGATCAGCCCGAGTTCGCGCTGGCGCGCCAGGCGCTGGTCGGCGATGGCCTGGTAGCCGGCGTCGTAGCGCCCGCGGTACTTCGCCAGGTAGGCGTCCGGCGCCTGCAGCGGCCAGTGCGGCGCTGTGTAGGCGGCGAAGGCGAAGAACGGCCGGCCGTCGCCGGCGCGGCGCTCGATCATCTCGATCAGGCGGTCGGTGTACCAGGTGCTGGAGTAGAAGTCGTCCGGCAACCCGATGGGCTGTCCGTCGTGCAGGTAGGTGGTGCTGTAGTTGGGCAGCAGCGCCATGTTGGCCTGCTTGAAGTTGGCCGCGCCGCCTTCCAGCAACACGTAGGACTCCTCGAAGCCACGCTTCTGCGGCTGCAGCTCCGGCTGCTTGCCCAGGTGCCACTTGCCGGCGATGTAGGTGTGGTAGCCGGCATCGCCCAGCAGCTCGGCGAGGGTCGGCACCTTGGCCGCCAGCACGCCCTCGTAGCCGGGGCGCAGGCGCTCGCGCTGCTCCGGTTTCAGGCGGCCGCGCCATTCGGCCATCATGCCGACGCCGACCAGGTGCGGGTCGTTGCCCGAGAGCAGCGCCGAGCGCGTGGTGGAGCAACTGGGCGTGGCGTGGAAGTCGAGGAAGGTCATGCCCTGGCGGGCCAGGCGGTCGAGGTTGGGGGTGGCGATTTCGCCACCCAATGCGCCTATGTCGGAAAAGCCCAGGTCGTCGGCGACGATCAGCAGCACGTTGGGCCGCTGGCCGCCGTCGGCGGCCTGGGCGAAGGGTAATGCGCTGGCCAGCAGCGCAGCGGCCAGCCACTTGAGCAAGGTATGCATGGGGATGGAACCCTCCTTCCTGTCGTTGTCGGCCAGCCGCGGGCGCCTCAGGCGAGTTCACCCCGCGCGGCGCCCGGTGCACGGCGCAGGGCCATGACGAACAGCGCCAGACTGGCCAGCAGCGCCGGCGCGGCGAGCCAGATGAAGAACACCTGCAGGCCACCGGCGGCCTCGAACAGCCAGGCGCCAAGCAGCGAACCGATGATCGAGCCGGCGCGCCCGGCGCTCAGCGCCCAGCTCACGCCGGTGGCGCGGGCATGGGTCGGGTACAGGGTGGCGGCGAGGATGCTCAGGTTGTTCAGCGCGCCGGTGAGGGTGAAGCCCACGGCGAAGACCATCAGCAGCAGCGCCAGGCCGTTGCCCAGCTGGGTGCCGGTCAGCGCCAGGGCCACGGCGGCGCACAGGCACAGCGGCGGCAGCAGGCGCTGGGCGCCGAAGCGGTCCATCAGCAGGGCCATGACGATGCCGCCGATCACCCCGCCGAAGGGGATCATCGCGGCGATGTGCGAGGTCTCCTGGGTGCCGTAGCCGCTGCCGCGGAGGATGGTCGGCAGCCAGCTGGTCAGCAGGTAGAAGACGAACAGGCAGCAGAAGAAGGTCAGCCACAGCATCAGGGTGCGCAGCGCCCGGCCCTCGGCGAACAGGGTCGAGGCTGGCGAGCGCTGTTGCGCGGCGGCGACGTCGCCGACCAGGGTCACTTCGTCCAGGTCCTGGCGCCCACTGATGCGCCCGAGGATCGCCCGCAGCCGCTGGGCGTGGGCCGGGCTGCCGGCCATGAAGCAGGTGGATTCCGGCAGCGCCAGGACCAGCGCCGGCAACAGCACCAGCGGCGTCAGGCCGCCGCACAGCAGCAGGCCCTTCCAACCCACCAGCGGCAGCAGCAGGCCGGCCACCCAGCCGCCCAGGGCCAGGCCCAGGGTGAAGCCGGAATAGCTCAGGGTCACCAGCAGCATGCGCCGCCGCGCCGGCGAGTATTCCGAACTCAGGGTGATGGCGTTGGGCAGCACGCCGCCCAGGCCCAGGCCGGTGAAGAAACGCAGCGCGGTGAGCACCTCGATGTTCGGCGCCAGGGCGCAGGCCAGGGTGCCCAGGGCAACTATGCCCAGGCTGAGCAGCAGGACGAACTTGCGGCCCTTGCGGTCGGCCACCGGGCCGAAGCCGACGCTGCCCACCAGCATGCCGAACAGCCCGGCGGCGAAGGCCGGGGCCAGTTGGCCGCGGGTGATGCCCCAGTCGCGGATCAGCTCGGGGGCGATATAGCCGATGGCGGCGGTGTCGAAGCCGTCGAGCACCACCACCAGGAAGCACAGCAGCAACACGCGGATCTGCAGGGCGGACAGCGGACTGTTGTCGATCACGTCGCTGACGCGCAGGGTTTGTCTGTTCATGGCGTTCTTCTCGTTGCTAGGGGGTGGGCCGGCTCAGAAGAGCTTCCAGGTGTAACTGAGGATCAGGCGGTTCTCGTCGACGTCGGTGAGGTAGTTGGAGCGGGCCACGGCGTTGCGCAGGCGGACGTTCAGCCCGGCCAGCGGGCCGCCCTGCAGCGTGTAGGCCAGCTCCAGGTCGCGCTCGCGGTCTCGGCCCTCGAAGCCCCTGCCGGTGTCGACGTTGCTGCCGCGCAGGTAGCGCAGCGTGGTGCTCAGGCCGGGGATGCCGAGGGCGGCGAAGTCGTAGTCGTGGCGCACTTGCCAGGAACGCTCGTCGGCCGAGGCGAACATGAAAGTGGGCACCTCGTTGCCCAGCGGCGCGACGTTGGGGAATACCCGCGGGAAGCCGTCGTCGCCGAACATGCCCTGGTAGCCGACGTAGAAGGTGTGCCCGCCGCGCCTGGCCGAGAGCAGCGCGTAGAAGGCGCGGTTGTCCAGGTTGCCGAGCAGGCGCTTGCCGTCCTCGTTGGCGTCGTAGTAGCCGAGGTTGCCGCCCAGCACCCAGTCGCCGACGCTCTGGCTGTGCTTGAGGCCGAGAAAGCCCTGGCGGTAGATGTCTTCCAACTGGCCGTACCACAGGCTGGCGCGGGTGCGCTTGGCGTTGAAGTCATAGTCGCCGCCGGCGAAGTTGAAGGCGTCGCTTTCCACCTGGCGGTAGGGCGTCGCGCCGACCATCGCCTGCAGGTCGCTGGTGCCGGCCTCGTTGCGCATGCTGTAGGACTTCAGCCGGCCCGCCTGCAGGGCCAGGCCGGGAATCTCCGCGGAGGCCAGCATGGCGCCCTGGTAGGTCGGCGGCAGCAGGCGGTTGTCGCTGGCCGGCAGCACCGGCAGGTTGGGCTGCAGTTCGCCGAGCTTGAGTTCGCTGTGCGAGACCTTCGCCTTCAGCGCCACGCCCAGGCGGCTGTAGTCGTCCGGCGCGCGGCTGTCGCCGTCCACCGGCAGCAGGCCGGTGTTGGCCCGGTCCGGGCTGCTGTCCAGCTTCAGGCCGAGCAGGCCGATGGCGTCCACACCGAAGCCCACGGGGCCCGGCGTGTAGCCGGAACGGAAGTCGAGGATGAAGCCCTGGGCCCACTCCTCTGCCTTCGATTGCCGGCTGGCGCCGACGATGTCCGAATAGTCGCGGCTGAAGTAGTAGTTGCGCGCCTGCAGGGTGGCGCTGGCGCCCTCGACCAGGCCCTCGCCGGCCTCGACCTGGGGCAGCGCCGCCAGGATGCCGGAGGCGAGCACCGCCAGGGACAGTTTGGGGTGATTGCTCATGCTGCTTGCACTCTTCTCGTTGTTGTAGGCAAAGCGTCCCCTGCCACCGGCAGCCCGGCGGCAGGAATGAGTCGGTAGCGGAGTCGTCAGTTCAGCGGTTCGCGCTGGCGCAGCGCGGCGTCGTAGGGCTCGCGCAGCACGCCCTTGGGCGTCAGTTCGAAGGCCATCAGGTCCTGGCCGATGACGAAGGAACCGTCGTAGCCCTGGGCCACGCGCGCACGGATGTCCTCTTCGGAAGCGCGGCCGATGTCGCCGCGGCTGTACAGCGAGATGTGGGAGAACACCGCATCGCGCGGACGCGTCTCGCTGAGCACTTTCGCCACCGTCTCCGGGTTGGCCAGGTAGTCGTAGAAGTGCTTCACGTAGTCGGGGTAGGCCTTTTCCAGCTGATGGCTGGCGATCGACAGGGAGTGCACCAGCAGGTCCACGCCCTTGGCCTGGCGAACCAGGTTGGGGGCATAGGTGGTGTCGCCGGAGAGCACCACCGACCGCCCCGCGTAGTCGATGCGATAGCCGTACGCCGGCTTCACGTAGCCGTGGTCCACCAGGAACGCGGTGACCTTCACGCCCTCCTTGTCGAAGACCACGCCGCCTTCCGCCGGTATGGCCTGGTCGGCGATGCGAGCGGCCTGCGCGTTGGTCTCCTTGCCGCGGATGCGGTTGTTCTCGCTGAACATCTGCTCGATGCCCCGCGCCACGCTGTCGATGCCCTTGGGCCCATAGACCGGCAGGGCCTCGGTGCGCCGGCCATCGTCGGTGGGCAGCGGCGCGGTGGCGTACAGGTCCGGCAGGCCGGTGAGGTGATCGGAGTGCAGGTGCGTGATGAACACTGCCTCGATGTCGCGCAGCGGCACCTGTAGCTGGTGCAGGCGGATGGCCGCGCCGCGCCCGGCGTCGAACAGCAGCTTGTGCGGGCCGGCCTCGACCAGGGTACTCATGCCGAAGCGGTTGACGTTGAGGATGGGGGTCCCGGTGCCCAGCAGGGTCACCTTGATGCTGTCCTCCGCCGCCGCGGAGGCGGGAGCGCCATGCAGCGCCAGCAAGGTGGCGCCGACGGCGCCCAGGATGCGCAGAGCTTTCATCGTGTTCTACCTTCTGTTGTTGTTATTGGTCACTTGGCCGGTACCGGCCCGGCACGCCCAGCCATTAGCGGCCGCCGCGCCCGGCCGGTCTATCCGCATAGTCGGCGGCTTCGATCCGCTGAGTGCCGATGCGCTCGCCGCGCCGTCCGGCCCGCTGCCGCCGGGTCGGAAGCCGCCGCCGTTTCTCCTATCAAAGGCCGAAGAAGGCCTGGGCGTTGCCGGCGCAGATGCGCGCCTTGTCCTGCTCGCTGAGCTGCGGGTGTTCCAGCACGCCGGCGCCGATGCTCTGTTCGCCCAGCGGGAAGGGCGAGTCGGAGCCGAGCATCACGCGGTCGGCGCCCATCACGTCCACCAGCAGGCGCAGCGCGCCGGGGTCGAATACCGCCGAGTCGACGAAGAAGCGCTTGACGTAGCTGGACGGCAGCTGCGGGCAGTCCTCGCGGACGATGTCGCGGTGGCGCCAGGCGTTGTCCACCCGTCCGAGCAGGAAGGCGAAGCCGCCGCCGCCGTGGGCGAAGCAGATGCGCAGCGACTCGGGCAGGCGCTCGAAGGCGCCGGAGAGGATCAGCGAGAGGATGCCCAGCTGGGTTTCCGCCGGCATGGCCACCAGCCAGGGCAGCATCCACTTCTTCATGCGCTCGCGGCCCATCATGTCCCAGGGGTGCACCAGCAGCGGGATGCCTTCGTTGGCGCAGTGGCGCAGGAAGATCTCCAGCCCGAAATCGTCCAGGTCGCGCTCGCCGACGTGGTTGCCGATCTGCACGCCGACGTGGCCGCAGGCCATGGCCCGGCTGGCTTCGCGGCAGGCGGCGTCGATGTCCTGCAGCGGCACCTGGGCCAGCACCTTGAGGCGCTCCGGGGCGATGGCGGTCATCTCCAGGGCGCGGTCGTTCATCAGCTGCGCCCAGGGCAAGGCGCGTTCGATGGGCTGGTCGTAGCCGAACATCACCGGGGTGGCGCACATCACCTGGGCGTCCAGGCCCTGCTCGTCCAGGTGTTCGATGCGTCGCACCGGGTCCCAGAGCACGTCGTGCACCGGGCGGAAGGGCTTGTCGCCGAGCATGATCTGCCCGCGCCGGCCCTCGGTGTGCAGCCAGGGCGCGCGCTGCGGGTGCAGGCGCGCGGCCTCGGCCTGGGTGATGCGCGGGAAGAAGTGCGAGTGGATGTCGATCTTCATACGGAGTGGAACTCGTTGAGTGTCTGGTGCCAGGCCTGCCAGTCGCGGCCGGGATGGATCTCGCCGCATTCGTGGCAGCGGCGTTCCTCGTCGGAGGTGGCGTAGAACTGCTCGTACACCGGCGGCAGGTCGGCGACGATGCTTTGCAACTGCATCTCGTAGCGCTTGATCAGGCAGCCGCAGCGCGCACAGGACCACTGCAGGGCGTCGTGCTGGCCCGCCGGGCGGCGGTGCTCGATGACCAGGCACAGGCTGCCGGGCTCGGGGCGTTGCGGCGAATGGATGACGTGCGGGGCCATCAGGTAGATGTCGCCTTCCTTGAGGTCCACCCGCTCGTAGCGGCCGCGGTCCCAGATGTTCAGGTAGGCGTTGCCCTTGAACTGGTAGAAGAACTCTTCCACCGGGTCGTCGTGGAAGTCGGTGCGCTGGTTGGGGCCGCCGACCACGGTGACCATGTAGTCGCTGCCCTGCCAGATCTGCTGGTTGTTCACCGGCGGCTCGAGCAGGTGGGCGTGCTCGTCGAGCCAGCGGTTGAAATTGAAGGGTGCGCTGAAGTGGTGCTTGTCCATTGTTGTTGTCTCCCAGCGGTTCAACGGGTGCGGGGGGCGTAGGCCACCGCCTTGATCTCGATGCGCAGGTGCGGGTGCGGCAGTTGGTGCACGGCCACGGTGGTGCGGGTCGGGCCGTTCTCGTCGAAGTACTGGGCGTAGACCTGGTTGTAGCCGCCGAAGTCGTTCATATCGACGAGGAAGCTGCTGATCTCGACCACGTCCGACAGCCGCGCGCCCTCGCTGGCGAGGATGTCGCGGATGTTCTCGATCACCGCGCGGGTCTGGGCGCGGATGTCGAGGTTGGTGGTGCCCATGGCGTCCACTTCGACGCCGACGAAGCTGTTGTCCGGGCGCCGCGAGCTGGTGCCGGAGACGAAGAGGAAGTCGCCGGCGCGCTTGATGTGCGGGAAGCGCCCGCGCGGGGTGGCCTTGCCGGCGACCACGGTGGATTTGTTGTCGCTCATGCTGCTGCTCCTTGAGGGTTGCGGACGCTGAAGCTGCTCTGTCCCAGGCCCTGGACTTCGACGCTGACGTGCATGCCGGGGCGCAGCGCCTCGGCGGCGGTGGCGGCGCCGGCCATCACCAGGCTGCCGGCGGGCAGTTCGATCTGCGCCTGGTGCAGCAGGCGCGAGGCCTGCACCAGGCTGCGCAGCGGGTTGCCGAGGATGGCGGCGGTGGAGCCGGCCTGGACCACGCGGCCATCCAGGCGCAGCACCACGCCGGCATTGGCCAGCGCGCCGAAGTCCCGCGACCAGGGGCCGACGGTGAGGCCGGCGGAGGAGCAGTTGTCCGCCACCACGTCCTCGAGGCTGAACTTGAAGGCCTGGTAGCGCGAGTCGATGATCTCCAGCGCCGGGGCCACGGCCTCGATGTAGTCGGCGGCTTCCAGCAGCGTCAGCGGGCGGTCGATGGCGCGGCGGGTGAGGAAGCAGACTTCCGGCTCGACGCGCGGGTGGATGTAGCGGCCCAGGTCGACCAGGCCGCCGTCCTCTTCCAGCATGGCGTCGGTGAGCCAGCCCCAGATCAGGCTGTCGACGCCCATCTGGACCATCTTGGCGCGGCTGGTGAAGCCGAGCTTGACGCCGATGCCGCGCTCGCCGTCGTCGTAGCGACGCTGCATGGAGGCGCGCTGGATGCGGTAGGCGTCATCCAGGCTGAAGGGCGTGCTGGCGCTGAACTGCGCCAGGGGTTCGGCATGCCGCGCGGCCTGGTCGAGGGCCTGGGCGATGCGGGGGATGTCGGTGCTCATGTGTGGTGCTCCTGCAATTCAGGCTTTTCGTAGGAGCGAGCTTGCTCGCGAACCCGGTCTCGCAGCGGGGGCTGGTTCGCGAGCAAGCTCGCTCCTACAGGCTAGGTCGGTGCTTTCGTAGGATGGGTTGAGCCTGCGAAACCCATCAGGCATAGCGATGGGTATCGCAGGCTCAACCCATCCTACGGGGGTGTTTCTCCTGCGCCTCCGCCACGTCGTTCCCGTGTAGGAGCGCGCCCTGCGCGCGAATCGCAGGCAGGGCCTGCTCCTACAGTCGAGGTCGAGGTCAGCAGGGGCGCGGCCTCGAAGGCGCTGGATCCCCGCGTTCGCGGGGATGACGGGGGAAACGCAACCCCTTCCCTTACCCGTCACTCCCGCGAACGCGGGAGCCCAGCGACTCCGGCGCCTACCGGCTGGCCAGCAGGTCCAGGGCCACGTCGACGATCATGTCTTCCTGGCCGCCGACCATGCGGCGTTTGCCCAGCTCGACGAGGATGTCCACGGCCTTGATGCCGTACTTGGCCGAGGCCACTTCGGCGTGGCGCAGGAAGCTCGAATAAACGCCGGCGTAACCGAGCGCGAGGGTTTCGCGGTCGACACGTACCGGACGGTCCTGCAGCGGGCGCACCAGGTCATCCGCCGCGTCCAT
>Ga0222426_100299_pt1 | contig 41754 bp, 39 predicted proteins | sample 2B50Ametagenome_FD_180087 | JGI IMG/M metagenome (GOLD analysis project Ga0222426, IMG submission 180087) | Enriched microbial communities from leaf-cutter ant dump, University of Wisconsin, Madison, United States - 2B50A (version 2) | ecosystem: Environmental > Terrestrial > Nest > Insects nest...
CGCCCTGCCGTTGTGCATGGGCATCGCCATCGCCTCCGGCATGCCACCGGCCAAGGGCATGCTCACCGGCATCGTCGGCGGCCTGGTGGTCGGCCTGCTGGCCGGCTCGCCGCTGCAGGTCAGCGGGCCGGCGGCGGGCCTGGCGGTGCTGGTCTTCGAACTGGTGCGCAGCCACGGCATGGCCATGCTCGGGCCGATCCTGCTGCTGGCCGGGCTGATCCAGCTGATCGCCGGGCGCCTGCGCCTGGGCTGCTGGTTCCGCGTCACCGCGCCGGCGGTGGTGTACGGCATGCTCGCCGGCATCGGCATCCTCATCGTGCTGTCGCAGATCCACGTGATGCTCGACCTCCAGCCACAGGCATCAGGGCTGGACAACCTGCTGGCCTTCCCCGGCGCCCTCGCCGCCTCGCTGGGCAACGGCCCGCAGGCCCTGGCCCTGGGCCTCGGCACCATGGCGCTGATGTGGAGCTGGGAACGCTTCCGCCCGGCGCGCCTGCGCTTCCTGCCCGGCGCCCTGCTCGGGGTGAGCGCGGCGACCCTGGCGAGCCTGGCGCTGCCCATGGACGTACTGCGGGTGGAAGTGCCGGAACAGCTCAGCCAGGCCATCGACTGGGTCCGCCCGGCCGACCTGCTGCGCCTGGCCGAACCCGAGCTGCTGCTGGCGGCCCTGGCGGTGGCCTTCATCGCCAGCGCCGAGACGCTGCTCTCCGCCGCCGCGGTGGACCGCATCCACCAGGGGCCGCGCTCGGACATGGACCGTGAGCTGTCCGCCCAGGGCGTCGGCAACCTGATCTGCGGCCTGCTCGGCGCGCTGCCGATGACCGGGGTGATCGTGCGCAGCTCGGCCAACGTGCAGGCCGGCGCCCGCAGCCGCCTGTCCGCCATCCTCCACGGCCTCTGGCTGCTGGCCTTCGTCGCCCTGCTCGGCGGGCTGCTGCGGCAGATCCCCATCGCCAGCCTGGCCGGGGTGCTGGTCTACACCGGGCTCAAGCTGGCCGATCCCAAGGCGCTCACCGGCCTGCTGCGCTACGGGCGGATGCCGGCGCTGGTGTACCTGGCCACGGCTTTGGGCATCGTCCTCACCGACCTGCTCACCGGCGTACTGGTGGGCTTCGCCCTGACCCTGCTCAAGCTGGCGCTGAAGGCCGCGCGGCTGAAGGCCAGCCTGCACTACAACGGCGCCGGCGACGAAGCCGAGCTGCGCCTGGTGGGCGCCGCCACCTTCCTGCGGGTACCGCAGCTGGCGCGCCTGCTGGACCAGGTGAAGCCGGGCACCACGCTGCACGTGCCGCTGCAGCACTTGCGCTACATCGACCACGCCTGCATGGAACTGCTGGAGGACTGGGGCCGCGCCGCGGCGGCCAAGGGCTGCCGGCTGAGCCTGGAAAACCACGGCCTGCGCCGCCGCCTCGAAGGCCGCGCACGGCGCGAGGCGGGAGCGGCAGGCTCGTAGGATGGGTTTCTGCTGTCATGCCGCGACACGCATGACACCGGCCTGGCGGCCGGATCGCGGATGAGATCCGCTCCTACACCGCTCTACGAGCGCCATTCTCTTCGGAGCCTGCGGTCCCCTCTCCCTCCGGGAGAGGGCTGGGGTGAGGGCAAGCCCGAGCACCAATGCATTCCCATGTAGGAGCGCGCCCTGCGCGCGAAATCGCGGGCAGGGCCCGCCTACACCTCCAGGGAAGCACGGCTTTTCGTAGGATGGTATTGAGCGAAGCGATACCCATCACCACGGCAGCATGGGTATCGCAAGCTCAACCCATCCTACGAAGAGCGCATCGGCGCAAGACAGTTGCTCCTACCGTATGGGCAAGGCACGGCCTCTCGTAGGAGCGAGCTTGCTCGCGAACCGCATGGCACCGCGCTTGTTCGCGAGCAAGAACTAGGCGTCCCCCTCGATCCTACGAAAAGCACCTCGGCGCAGCTGGAAAGACAGTTGCCCCTACATTCCGGCTCGCTCAGGCCCGGCGGCGTTCGCGCTGGTCGATCAGGTACTGCAGGCGGAACAGGTGACGGTAGCCGGCTTCCCAGGCCCCATGACCGGACTTCACATTGATGTGCCCGGCATCCGGCAGGATCAACGTCTCGGCGCCCCAGGCGCGGCCCAACTGCAAGGCGCGCTGCGGACTGCAGGCGGCGTCGTTGTCCGAGCCCACCAGCACGCTGGGAAAAGGCAGGGCGTCCAGGGCGATGGGGGCGAAGTTGCGCAGCGCCGCGTGGCAGGTCTCGCGCTCGACGTCGGCAGGCGCCACCAGCAGGGCGCCTGCCACCTGGGCCAGGGCCCTGGGCCCGGCGCGGCGGGCCCAGGAAGCGACGGTGACGCAGCCCAGGCTGTGGGCGATCAGCACCACGCGGCCGGGCTGGCGGCGGATCTCGCGGTCCAGTTCGGCAACCCAGTCGACATGCCGCGGCGTCACCCAGTCGCGCTGTTCCACCCGCGAGGCGTTGGGCAGCGCGCGCTGCCAGTGGCTCTGCCAGTGCTCGTCCTCCGAGCCGTGCCAGCCGGGCACCAGGACATAGCGGACGCGTTCGCTGCGCATGGGTTCATCCCCCTGAAAGTCGTCATGGGGAGGCAGTGTAGGTGGGCTTCGTCAATAAATTAAGGAATAAAAAATGCTTTGCTTATGCTGCATTTGCTTATTCCCGCACTTCTTGATTCGCGACAAGTACGCAGGGGGCTGGAAGGCGTTGAATCGACGCTGGGCCCACTCCCTCCAGGCGAACCCCCATGGCGAAGAAATTCCCCCTGCACCCTGCCCACCCCGAACGCATCTGCTGGGGCTGCGACCGCTACTGCCCGGCTTCGGCCATGGGCTGCGGCAATGGCTCCAGCCGTACCCAGCACCCCGTCGAGATCTTCGGCGAGGACTGGGCGGACGAGCCCGCCTGGGGCCTGGACGAGACGCCCGCGCAGCCGATCGAGGTGCGTCAGCCGGCGCCCTGATTCAGCCGGAGGCCTTGGCGCAGCAGCGCGCCAGCAGGGCTTCCAGGTTCAGGTCGGGCATGGCGCAGGCGCGTAGCGCGCTGACCGTCTGCTCGACGTATTCGCGGGTGGTGCCGAAGTGCCCCTGGGCGCTGTCGAACACGCGCTGCACGACGCTGTCCGGCAGCGAGCCGGCGTAGCTGGGCAGGTGGCGTTCGAGGACGAAGCCCAGGGCGCGCACCCGGCGGCCATCCTCCAGGCGGCAGCTGAGCCATTCCGGGCGGTAGGAGGCGTAGGGCATCTCGCGCTGCCAGAGGGCGAACAGGTTGGCGTCCAGACCGTCGTCGGGCAGCCGGTAGGCGAAGCCGCCGCAGGAGCCGCCGCGGTCAAGGCCGAGCACCAGGCCGGGCATCTCCGGGGTGCCACGGTGGGTCAGCGACCACAGGTAGAGTCCGCGGTGGTAGCCGTGCACCCGCGCACGGCTGGCCTCGGCCACCGGGAACTCCGGGCGCCAGATCAGCGAGCCGTAGGCGAACAGCCAGACGGCGCCGCCGTCGTGCTCGGCCATGGTGATTTCCAACGAGGCGCGCAACTGCTCCGCGCTGAGTCGTTCCGGCGCCCCCAGCGCCGGTGGATAGAAGGGGCCGTCCAGGTTCATAGACGTGCTCATGCGTAACCCCCAAAGGTACCTCACGCTCTGAAAACTTAGCGGATGTGACCTTTTGACAGAAGGGCCAACTGCGCAAGACACCTTTGCGCGGACGAACGGCGATACCGCCGGTCCGGATGGCGAAAACGCGGGAAATAGAGTCGGAAAAAAGAGGGCCGCGCGGGGCGGCCCTATCACCAAGATCTTTGCTGGCGTGGGGTGCCAGTGGGTGTGAGGTACCCGACCAGCAGTAGAACAGCCGCCCATGACAGGCGCATGACGGTCACTTGCCGGCGTGCCATTGGCCCTTGCTCTGGCTTTCGCAGAACGGCTGGAGGAAGCGCGCGTCGCTGGCCACGCCGTAGTAGTGGATGTCCTGGCGGTAGGGGCTGTTGGGCACCTGGGCGTTGTTGCAGACGCCGAAGGCGCCGCTGGGGCAGGCGTCGGCGTAGGTCACCTCGACCTGCTGGTCCTTCAGCTGCGGCTGACAGAAACCCTCGTGGAACAGCTTCGCCGGGATGCTGCGGTTCTGCTGGCAGACCTTCACGTCGAGGTTCTTGCCGCGGCTGTGCACCACGCAGGCTTCGGCGTGGGCAAGGGCTGGCAGGGCGAGGCAGGACGACAGGAACAGGGCCGGCAGACGCATGAAAACGGGGTCCTTTGAGCGAAGGGCCGACTCTAGCGCTTTTCCCCGCCCTCGTCAGGCGGCAACATGGCGCCATGCTCGAACAGATTCCCACCCATGTGATCGGCGGCCCACTGGGCGCCGGCAAGACCAGCCTGATCCGCGACCTGCTGGCCCAGCGCCCGCCTGGCGAGCGCTGGGCGGTGCTGGTCAACGAATTCGGCCAGGTCGGCCTGGACGCCGCGCTGCTGGCCACCGACGCCGACGGCGTGGCCATAGGCGAGGTGGCCGGCGGCTGCCTGTGCTGCGTCAACGGCGCGCCTTTCCAGGTCGGCCTCGCCCGCCTGCTGCGCAAGGCGCGGCCGCAGCGGCTGTTCATCGAGCCCTCCGGCCTCGGCCACCCGCGTACCCTGCTGCGCCAGCTGGGCGAGGCGCCCTGGCGCGGCGTGCTCGCGCCACAGCCGCTGCTGCTGGTACTGGATGCCGCGGCGCTGGCCGCCGGGGCCTCGCTGCCGGAGGCGCAGCAGGACGCCCTGGCCGATGCCGCGCTATTAGTGCTGAACAAGAGCGAAGGTCTGGATGAAGAGGCCCGCGAGCGTCTGCAAGCCAGCCTGCCGGCGTTGCCGCTGGTGTGGACCGAGCAGGGGCGCCTGCCCTTCGCGAGCCTGCCGTTCGTCGCTGGGCTCGATTCGGCAACGACGACGGAGCTGCCGGCCCCCGCGGCCGAACTGCCGGTGCTGCTCACCCGCGCCGCGCCCCTGCGGCAGGTGCATAGCGATGGCGGGCACCAGGCTGTCGGCTGGCGCCTGCACGCCGACTGGCGCTTCCGCCGCGCGGCGCTGGAGGCCTGGCTGGCCGGCCTGGACGGCTTGCTGCGGGCCAAGGCGGTGCTGCACTGCGAGGACGGCTGGCAGGCCTGCAACCGGGTGACGGGCGCCGAGCCCTGGCAGCCCAGCGCCTGGCGGCGGGACAATCGGCTGGAGCTGATCTTCGCCAAAGAGCAGGATCCGCAGGCCCTGCAGCAGCAAATGTTGACCTGTGCCTGGTTGGCGGATGGCCAATAAGGTTGCCATACCCGGGGCGAATGATAATAATTATCAGATTCTGGTCATTTCCCCACAGGCTTCTCCCATGGCGCCATCGCAATCGCGCTCGCCGGCGGGCTCCGCGCTCGTCGCGTCCGCCGCGGAACTTCCTTCGTCTTCCGACAGCGACGAAGGACTCTCGCTGCCCTGCGTCAGCGCCCAGCGTGGCAATGAAGCCAACCTGCGTCTGGTGGACTGCTCCGGCGCCCGCCGCGACGAGGAAGTGCCCGTCTCCGAACTGCTGATCCCCTACGCCGCGCCGGTGGAGGGCGTGGAAGAAGCGGAGCAGCCGCCCCAGCAGGCGGGCTGGTGGAAGTCTTCCGGGCTGTCCGTGGTGCTGCACCTGGCCGTGGTCGCCGGCCTGGTCTGGGCCGTGCCCAGCCCCGACGAGCTCAACCTCGGCCGTGGCGAAGTGCCGACCATGCAGGTCAGCGTGGTGCAACTGCCGCCCAAGCCTGAACCGGTGAAAGAACCGCCGGCCGCCGCGCCCGAGCCGCAGCCGCCGCAACCCACGCCGCCGGAGCCGGTGGTCGAGCCGCCCAAGCCGGAGCCGCCGAAACCCAAGCCCAAGCCGGTGGAAAAGGCGGTGCCGAAGAAGGCACCCAAGCCCAAGCCGAAACCCAAGCCCGAGCCCGAGCCGGCCGAGGAAGCCCAGGCCGAGCCGACGCCGCCCGCCCCGCCGCCGCCTCCGGCCGCGCCGACCGTGGGCCAGAGCACCCCGGGCGCCCAGGCCGCCCCGACCGGCACCCAGGGCCCGGCCGGCCTGCCCACCGGCAGCCTCAACGACAGCGACATCAAGCCGTTGCGCATGGAGTCGCCGAAATACCCGCTGATGGCCCAGCGCCGCGGCATCGAAGGCCACGTGAAGGTGCTGTTCACCATCACCGCCGACGGCCGCATCGACGACATCCAGGTGCTGGACTCCTCGCCGCCGCGGATGTTCGACAACGCCGTGCGCCAGGCCATGGACACCTGGCGCTTCGAGCCGCGCATCAGCGGCGGCCGCATCGTCGCGCGGCAGGCGACCAAGGTCTTCTACTTCAAGCTGGAGGGGCGCCGCTGAGGGGTTCTTCGGTTGATGAAAAACGCGCCTTCGGGCGCGTTTTTTGTTTGGGGTGATGGGTGTTGTAGGAGCGAGCTTGCTCGCGAATGGCGTTTACCGGCAGTGGCTGTGTTTCGGATCAACTCCTCCCCTCTCCCCAGCCCTCGGCTGCGCGCCCCGCCCTGAAGGGAGAGGGGGCTTGTCCGTGCCGAGAGAAGGAATGGTTTCAGTCGGAAACCAACGGTGCTGCCGGCTGACTCCAGAACATCCAAGCACACCGAACGGTCCCCTCTCCCTTCAGGGAGAGGGTTAGGGAGAGGGTGCTCTTCAGGACACGCACCGAAGCCATCAGGCAGAGTTCCGTTCGCAAGCAAGCTCGCTCCTACAACGTGCTCCCCTGCAGCCCGTAGGATGGGTTGAGCGAAGTGTTACCCATCACCAGGCTCCGATGGGTTTCGCAAGCTCAACCCATCCTACGAAAAGCGCTTTGGCGCAGTCGGTCTTACAGAAACAGCCCCTCAAGGCAACTCAAACCCACCCGCCGCCTTATGCAGCGCCCGCAGGTGCGCTCCAAGCTGCTTGAGATTGGCCTCCAGCGCCTGCAACTCCTCGCGGCGCTCCGGCTCCAGCAACGCGCGGACCTCCTGGTCGAGGTTGTCGCTGAGCTGGCGCAGGCGCGCCTGGCGGGCCTGGGTCTGCTGTTCCAGGCGCGTCGACTCGCCCGGCTGCGGCAGGCCGTAGCCGCTGTCCAGCAGCTCCGCCGGTTGGCTGAGGAAGCCGCTGTCGTCGAGGATCTGCTGCAGCGTCTTGCCCGCCGCCACCAGCTTGGGGTCGGCGCGGGCGTCGTCGCGGTGGCCCAGGTACAGGCGCTTCAGCTCGTCCTGGGCCAGTTGCAGTTGGCGCCGCAGCGAAGCCTGTTCCAGCAGCAGCATGGCGGCGCTGGCGCGCAGGTCGGCCTTGTCGAACCAGGCGCGGCGCTCGCTGGCGGGCAGGGCCAGCCAGTCCTCGACCTTGGCCTGGGGAATGTCCAGGCGCTGGCGCAGCACCTCGAACATCGCCTGGTAGCGGTCGCGGAAGGAGTCGAAGCGGTAGCCCAGGCGCAGCGCGCGCTTGGGATCGTCGAGCACGCTGGCGTCGGCCAGGCCGCGGTTCTCCAGGATCTGCACCACGCCGTTGGGGGTGATGCTGTCGAGGTCCTGCAGGCGCGGGTCGGGGACGCCGCTGCGCAGCAGCTTGAGGGTTTCCACCGCGCAGTTGTTGGAGATGAAGTAGTAGTTGCCGTCGTAGCCCCAGTGCACCTGCATGGCCCGCTCCACCAGCTCGTCGATCTGCTGGCGGCTGAGCTTGAGCGGGATCGAGGCCAGGCTGCGCAGCTCGATCTTGGTGTATTCCTCGATCACCTGGGACAGCGGCAGGACGAACAGCCGCGACGGGTAGGAGCCGGTCAGGCCGTCCCAACTGGACAGCTGCAGGTCGCCGACGAAGGCGCGGTAGGACAGCACCAGGTGCTGGTCCAGGTCCAGCCGGCAGTCCGGGCCGCGCGGCCGGCCCGGGGCGCAGACCACCAGGCGCAGCATGGCGTGGCCCCAGCGGCTCATCCACTGGTCGTTGGCCTCGGCCAGCAGGTAGTCGACCTCGTAGACGCGCTCCGGATCCAGCTTGCCCAGCGGCTGGCGGCCGAAGTCGCGGCCGGCGTTGAGGTAGGCGAAGGACGGCTCGCAGGCCTGGCGCTGCGGGCGCTCGCCGAAGCGCTCGGCGTAGTAGCGGTACAGCGCCGGGCGGCGGCAGGCGTAGCTGGGGTCGAGGACGAAGTACTCCATGTTCACCGCGACGAACTCGCGCGGGTTGCTCAGCTCGTAGCGGTCCGGGCTGCGCAGGACAAAGCGGTTGTCGTGCTCGCGCTGGCCGCGCTTGCCGGCCAGTTGCGGCCAGCCGGCGAGGTCGAGCAGGCGCGGGTCGTCGGAGAGGGTGAAGCGGCGGTTGGCCTGGCCGCGGCACTCGGCGCCCTCACCGATGCGCCCGATGCTGCCCTGCTGGCGCGTGCAGCGCTGGATCAGCCGGGCCTCGGCGGGCAGCCAGAGGCGGCCGCGGTCGTACAGGTGGGTCAGCTCGTGGACCACCGTGGCCTGCAGCTCGCGGCGCAGGGTGCCGTGGCTGCGGCCGGTCTTGAGGGTGGCGGCGCTGCCGTCGGCGAGGGCGGCCAGGTACTTGCGGTTCAGCGCGATGGCGCCGGGGCGCAGGGCCTGGCCCATGCCGTTGCCCGGCAGATCGTCGCGCCATTGCACCTCGACGCGGCGGTCCAGGGCCTGGACGAAACGCGGCGGCAGCGCCTGGCGGACGTCATCCAGCAGCTGCTGGCTGGCCTGGCGCTGCGCCGGGGCGAGGCCGTCGGGCTGCAGCTCCAGGCGCAGGTCGGCCTGGGCGCCGACGGCGACGAGCAGGCCCAGTGCCGCCAGAGCGCGGCGGCCGCGGGGGATCACAGAGCGAGGATGGCTTCGGCCAGCTGCTGGTCGGAGGCGTCGCGGGCTTCCGGCAGTTGCTCGCGCACCACCTTGAAGGCGGCTTCCAGCTGTACGCCGCGGATGGCGCCTTCGCTGGCGACGAAGCTAGCGGCGTCGTCACGGGCCTCGCGGACGATCTTCATGTCGCGGATCGAAGTGGTGGTGTCGGAGGTGAAGTCCACGCTGCGGCCGATGGCGTTGGTGGTGATGTTGAACAGGCGGATGACCGACTGGGCCTGGGCGCTGGAGGTGCAGGCGGCCAGCAGCAGGCCGAGGATCAGGGGGCTCTTGGGGATCGAGCTGAGGCGCATGGGAGTCTCCGAAACGGCAGCGGGCGCTGCTCACGACTGACTATTGGGCAAGAATGGCTTCGGCCAGTTCCCGATCGTTCGCCGCGAGCTCCGGATGCTGCGTACGCAGCCATCGCAACGCCTGTTCCAGGCGCGCTCCGCGCACCCGGCCGTCGGTGGCGATGTAGCTGGCGGCATCATCGCGGGCGGCACCGAGCAGTTTGTTCTCGAAAGGCGTACTGGTGACTTTGCTGGTCACGTAGCTGCTGCCGGCGACGAACATGGTGGTCTGTTCGAAGGCCAGCACGGGGGTGGCCAGGCAGAGGCCGGTGAGCAGGAATAGCAGGCTGCGCATGGGCTATGGCGATCGGAAAAGCACAGCCGCCAAGGCTAACGGAATGTGCCGGCAAGAGCCAGCCTTGCAGGCCCGGTAGACGCTCTGAAAAGGCGCCTCCGGGCGAAGAGCGGGGTCAGATGACCAGGATCGCCTGGGCCAGCTGCAGGTCGTTGGCGGCCAGGCTCGGCAGCTTGCCGCGAATGTGCCGCAGCGCCGCTTCCAGGTGCGCGCCGCGCACCTGCCCGTCGGTGGCGACGAAGGTGGCGGCGTCGTCGCGGGCGTCCAGGACGATCTTGTCGTCGCGGAAGGAGTTGGTGATGTCGGTGGTACCGTCGGAGGTGGCCTTGGTGGCGCCGACCAGCGCATCGGTGGTGACGATGAAGCTGGTGGCGAAGGCGCCGCTGGCGCAGGTGAGCAGGGCGGCGGCGGTAAGCAGGCGCAGACGATTCATGGATGGACACTCCCAGTCGAGATAAAACCGCGCGGCCAAAGCTGCCGCGCGCTACCGATGCAGACTAGCGGAGCCCGCCCCTGGCGGCCAGCCGCTCAGCGCCAGAAAGGTTTCGAAAGTTCCCGCTCGCGCTGGCAACGGTCGATGCCGGCGTCGGCCAGTTCGCGTTCGTTGAACTGGGCCAGAAGGCGGCGGGTGCGAGCATTGTGGCGCCACTGGCCAAATGCTGCGCGCAGGCGCCGGAACAGGAAGGCCAATCGTGGGGTGGAGCCGTTGAGTTCGAGTGCACGTTCCATGTTTGCCGACCTCGGTCGCTGGTGGGCAATACAGGTTGGCAGGGGCGGCTATCGCCCGGCAGGGCCAGGCAGGGGAAATTCGGGGAGAACAGTCAGGCGGCAGTGACAACTGTTATGGCCGCTTTGAGCGCGTCTGTTCGGGCACGCCTGCCCAATGACGGAGCAGCGGATTCGGGAGGGCTGAAAACAGTACGGGCCGCTACCTGGGAAGGGAGCGGCCCGTTACGGGTGACCGGTACAGTTCTGCTGGCTTACCACGAACCGTAACAGTTTGAAGCTGTATTGCTTACTTCCAGAACGGCTTGTTCAGCTCGGCGTAGCGCTGGGCTTCGCTGATGCCGGCGTCGGCCAGCAGGCGCGAGTCGAGGCGGGCCAGTTGGCGGCGGCTCTCGATGCGGCGCTGCCACAGGCGGACGGTGCCGACCAGGCTGCGGTGGGCGGTGGAGGAAGAACGGATGTTGCTGACAGTGGCGGAACCGAGGGTACGTTCCATGATTTTCGTCCTTCCCGCTTTTGGCGGGTAGTGGGGTTGCGGAAGTTGTTGAGGAGTATCTTCTGACTTTTTGGTCAGCCGCGATAGGTACAGTTGCCTTGAATTAAATAGCGTCAGCGAATTGTTTCAGCAAACTGTAATGGCGATTTTGGGGCGAACTGTACCGCTGCGCTCCATTGTGGTGCACAGGCGGCGGGGGATTGAGGATTTTCAGCAGGTCTGCCGGGGATGGCAGTAGGAGAAGTGGAACAGTCGCTGTGGGATAAAAAACTGTTCGGAAGTGTTTTTACGTGGTTTTTTTCCGACTGTCCACCCTGGCGGGCCATTCTTTGTGGAATGGCCCGCCGGGGATGCCGGATCAGCTGGCGGCGAGCATGTGGCCGCGTTCTTCCAGGTTGATGTGCCAGTTCATGGCTTCGCGCAGGATGTGCGGGGTGTGCCCGCCGCGCTGGCAGGCGGCCTCGAAGTAGGCGGCCAGGGCGTCGCGGTAGGACGGGTGCACGCAGTTCTCGATGACCACCCGGGCGCGCTCGCGCGGCGCCAGGCCGCGCAGGTCGGCCAGGCCCTGTTCGGTGACGAGGATGTCCACGTCGTGCTCGGTGTGGTCGACGTGGCTGACCATCGGCACCACGCTGGAGATGTTGCCGCCCTTGGCGATGGACTTGGTGACGAAGATGGCCAGGTGGGCGTTGCGGGCGAAGTCGCCCGAGCCGCCGATGCCGTTCATCATCCTGGTGCCGCCGACGTGGGTGGAGTTGACGTTGCCGTAGATGTCGAACTCCAGCGCCGTGTTGATGCCGATGATGCCCAGGCGACGCACCACCTCGGGGTGGTTGGAGATTTCCTGCGGGCGCAGCACCAGCTTGTCCTTGTAGCGCTCCAGGTTGCCGAAGACGTCGGCGTTGCGGCGGCTCGACAGGGTGATGGAGCTGCCCGAGGCGAAGCGCAGCTTGCCCGAGTCCATCAGGTCGAAGGTGGAGTCCTGCAGCACTTCGGAGTACATGGTCAGGTCTTCGAAGGGCGATTCCATCAGGCCGCACATCACCGCGTTGGCGATGCTGCCGATGCCCGCCTGCAGCGGCGCGAGGTTCTTCGCCAGGCGGCCGGCGTCCACTTCGCGCTTGAAGAAGTCGATCAGGTGGTTGGCGATGGCCTGGGTCTCGCTGTCCGGCGGCAGCACGGTGGAGGGCGAGTCGGGCTGGTTGTTGATGACGATGGCGACGATCTTCTCCGGCGGGATCGGGATGGCGGTGCTGCCGATGCGATCGTCGACCTTGGTCAGCGGGATCGGTGTGCGGGTCGGCCGGTAGGTCGGGATGTAGATGTCGTGCAGGCCTTCCAGGTTGGTGTTGTGCGCCAGGTTGATCTCGACGATCACCTGCTTGGCGAAGATCGCGAAGCTGGCCGAGTTGCCCACGGAGGTGGTCGGCACGATGTGGCCTTGCTCGGTGATGGCCACGGCTTCGATCACCGCGATGTCCGGCAGCTTGAGCTGGTGGTTGCGCAGCTGTTCGACGGTTTCCGACAAGTGCTGGTCGATGAACATCACCGAGCCGTCGTTGATCGCCTTGCGCAGGGTGCTGTCGACCTGGAAGGGCATGCGCCGGGCCAGCACGCCGGCCTCGGTCAGGTGTTTGTCGAGGTCGTTGCCCAGGCTCGCGCCGGTCATCAGGCTGATCTTCAGCGGCTGCTGCTTGGCGCGCTGGGCCAGGGCCTCCGGCACGGCCTTGGCTTCGCCGGCGCGGGTGAAGCCGCTCATGCCGACGGTCATGCCGTCCTGGATCAGGGCTGCGGCCTGGTCAGCAGTCATCACCTTCTCGAGCAGGGAAGGCAGGCGCACGCGATCACGGTACATGGAAAAACCTCAGGCTTTATGGGGAGTGCAAGGCGGCCAGTCTAGGGATTCGGCGATTTTTCGCCCTTATACCAAGGTCGAAAAATCGCCCCACCACCGCCTTCCTTACTACCAAAGTCCAGAGGGTTTTCCTTTGCGGCAAAGCAAGACACCGGCGCGCGGCCGGTGTCTTGTGGATCGACGGCTGTCGTTATTCGACGGCCTTGACCATGTCTTCGATGACTTTCTTGGCGTCGCCGAAGACCATCATGGTCTTGTCCAGGTAGAACAGTTCGTTGTCCAGGCCGGCGTAGCCGCTGGCCATCGAGCGCTTGTTGACGATCACGGTCTTGGCCTTGTAGGCCTCGAGGATCGGCATGCCGGCGATCGGCGACTTCGGATCGTTCTTCGCCGCCGGGTTGACCACGTCGTTGGCGCCCAGCACCAGCACCACGTCGGTCTGGCCGAACTCGGAGTTGATGTCTTCCATCTCGAACACCTGCTCGTAGGGCACCTCGGCCTCGGCCAGCAGGACGTTCATGTGGCCCGGCATACGCCCGGCGACCGGGTGGATGGCGAACTTCACGGTGACGCCGCGGTGGGTCAGCTTCTCCGCCAGTTCCATCAGCGCGTGCTGGGCGCGGGCCACCGCCAGGCCGTAGCCGGGGACGATGATCACGCTGTCGGCGTTGGTCAGCAGGAAGGAGGCGTCGTCGGCCGAACCGGACTTCACCGGGCGGGCTTCCTTGGCGCCAGCCGGGCCGGCGTCGTCGGTGCTGGCGCCGAAGCCACCGAGGATGACGTTGAAGAACGAGCGGTTCATCGCCTTGCACATGATGTACGAGAGGATGGCGCCCGAGGAGCCCACCAGGGAGCCGGCGATGATCAGCATCGAGTTGTTCAGCGAGAAGCCGATGCCCGCCGCGGCCCAACCGGAGTAGGAGTTCAGCATCGACACCACCACCGGCATGTCGGCGCCGCCGATGGGGATGATGATCAGCACGCCGAGGATGAAGGCCAGGGCCAGCATCAGGGCGAAGGCGGCGAGGTTGCCGGTGAACATGAACACCAGGCCCAGGCCCAGGGTGGCCAGGCCCAGCACCAGGTTGAGCAGGTGCTGGCCGGCGAACTGTACCGGTGCGCCCTGGAACAGGCGGAACTTGTACTTGCCCGACAGCTTGCCGAAGGCGATCACCGAACCGGAGAAGGTGATGGCGCCGATGGCCGCGCCGAGGAACAGCTCCAGGCGGTTGCCGGTGGGGATGGTGTCGCCCAGATGCTGGACGATGCCCAGCGACTGCGGCTCGACCACGGCGGCGATGGCGATGAAGACCGCGGCCAGGCCGATCATGCTGTGCATGAAGGCGACCAGCTCGGGCATCTTGGTCATCTCGACGCGCTTGGCCATGATCGAACCGGCGCTGCCGCCGATCAGCAGGCCGACCAGGATGTAGCCGATGCCGGCGGCGGCGTTGCCGCCCTCGGCCAGTTGCGCGCCGAGCTTGAACACCAGGCCGACGGTGGTGAGCACGGCGATGGCCATGCCGACCATGCCGAACAGGTTGCCGCGCCGCGAGCTGGTCGGGTGCGACAGGCCCTTCAGGGCCTGGATGAAGCAGACCGAGGCGATCAGGTAAAGGAGAGTGACGAGGTTCATGCTCATGGTCAGTGCTTCTCCGCCGGCGCTTTCGGCGCTTTCTTCTTGAACATTTCCAACATGCGGCGGGTGACCAGGAAGCCACCGAACACGTTGACCGCGGCCAGGGCCACGGCCAGGGTGCCCATGATCTTGCCCAGCGGGGTGACGGTCAGGGCGGCGGCCAGCATGGCGCCGACGATGACGATCGCCGAGATGGCGTTGGTCACCGCCATCAGCGGGGTGTGCAGCGCGGGGGTGACGTTCCATACCACGTGGTAGCCGACGTACACAGCCAGCACGAAGATGATCAGGTTGTAGATCCCGTGGGAGATCAGCATTTCTTCCATCGTCTTTCACCGGTCTCTAGGCCGGGCAGGAGCCCGGCGGGTTCTTCTTTATTAAGGAGGGCTCAGCCGTTCTTGCGCACGGCCTGGCCGTCGCGGCACATCAGGCAGGCGGCGACGATGTCGTCTTCCAGGTTGACCTTGAAGCCTTCGGCGGAGAGGGTCAGCTTGAGGAAGTCGAGCAGGTTGCGCGCATACAGGGCCGAGGCGTCCGCCGGGACCATGGCGGCCAGGTTGGTGTGGCCGACCAGGGTCACGCCGTGCTTGACCACCACCTGTCCGGCTTCGGTCAGCGGGCAGTTGCCGCCTTGGGCCGCGGCCAGGTCGATGACCACCGAGCCCGGTTTCATCTCCTGCACGGTGGCTTCGTGCAGCAGCGTCGGCGCCTTGCGGCCCGGGATCAGCGCGGTGGTGATGACGATGTCGGCCTGCTTGGCGCGCTCGTGCACCGCCTTGGCCTGGCGCTCCATCCACGAGGCCGGCATGGGGCGGGCGTAACCGCCGACGCCTTCGGCGCACTCGCGCTCCTCGTCGGTCTCGTAGGGCACGTCGACGAACTTGGCGCCGAGGGATTCGATCTGCTCCTTCACCGCCGGGCGCACGTCCGAGGCCTCGATCACCGCGCCCAGGCGCTTGGCCGTGGCGATGGCCTGCAGGCCGGCGACGCCGGCGCCGAGGATCAGCACACGGGCGGCCTTAACGGTGCCGGCGGCGGTCATCAGCATGGGCATGAAGCGCGGGTAGTGGTTGGCGGCGAGCATCACCGCCTTGTAGCCGGCGATGTTGGCCTGGGACGACAGCACGTCGAGGCTCTGCGCCCGCGAGGTGCGCGGGGCGGCTTCCAGGGCGAAGGCGGTGATGCCGCGTTCGGCCATGCGCGCGATGTTGTCGTTGTCGAAGGGGTTGAGCATGCCGATCAGCACGGCGCCCGGCTTCATCTGCGCCAGTTCCTCGGCGCTGGGGGCGACCACCTTGAGCACCAGTTCGGCGCCCAGGGCGTCGGCGGCGGAGCCGATCTTCGCCCCGGCGGCCTCGAAGGCGCTGTCCGGCTGACAGGCATTGATACCGGCGCCACTCTGAACGATCACCTGGTGGCCTTGGCCAACCAGTTTCTTGATGGTTTCAGCGGTGGCGGCGACCCGTGTTTCACCGGCATGGGTCTCGAGAGGGACACCGATCTGCACTCACAAATCTCCTGCGTGATCCTTGAGTAGTCCGGCGCCGGAAGGCGGCCGGGTTGTCGAACTGGCAACGCATGCCGCGAAAGGGCGGGTCCAGAACCCGCTGGGCGTCGGCATTGTGCAATCGAGCCACTGGGTCGGCAAGAAGTTCTGAAGTAGTACTGAAAAAGGACTACAAGTCACGTTGGGACCCGTAGTTCCCCCGTCCCGGCAAGGGGCGCGTGCGCCCTGGCTTTTAGCCTAATTGCCTATTGTGACCGGGGGAAAACGCTATCCCTGGTGTGAATGTTTGCTCATCAGAACCCCCGGCAACCCGGTGAGAGGCCCGTCAATCCTGCCTCAGGCGTATCTATAGGTGTTAATTAATGTTTTTAATCCGAAATATGAGTGATCACTGATGCCTGGAATTCCGTAGCAGATTTTTTACATTGACTACAGAGTCAGAAAATCCCTGGCGACCGCCTCACGGCGCATGTTCCCTGGCTTTCGGGCGGGCGTCGGGGCGGGTCCTGAAAAACAGACTAGTCCAAGGCTGTGCAGGCGGGTGATGAAAAAAAAGAACGGCCACCCTCGGGTGGCCGTTGCCTGGCTGCGACAAAGCAGCGCGGTGAATGGGCCGGCTGCGCGCCGGCGAATGGCTCAGCCCTGGTCGGCGAGCACCTTGGGCAGCTGTTCGGCGAGCTTGGCGTTGTTCAGCGGGGCGCGGATGAAGCCGTGCTGGGTGCCGTCCGGGCCGATGATGACCAGGTTGCCGCTGTGGTCGACGGTGTAGTTGGGCTTGCTGGTGTCGGCCGGGATGTAGGGGATGCTCATGGCGTTGGCCAGCTTCTGGATGGCCTCGTCGCTGCCCACCAGGCCCTGGAAGCCGGCGTTGAAGAAGCCCAGGTATTCCTTCAGGCGCGCCGGGGTGTCGCGGTGCGGGTCGACGCTGACGAACACCACCTGCAGCTTTTCGCGCGCCTCGGGGGCCAGCTTGCCCTGCAGCTCGCGCAGCTGCGCCAGGGTGGTGGGGCAGACGTCCGGGCAGAAGGTGTAGCCGAAGAACAGCAGGCTCCAGCGGCCCTTGAGGCTGGCGGTGTCGAACGGCTTGCCGTCCTGGTCCTGGAAGGTCAGCGCCGGCACCTCGCGGCTCTGCGGCAGCAGCACGATGCCGGCGTCGAGCAGCGCGGCGGGGTCGAGGCGGTGTTTCTCGGTGAGCACCTTCTGCACGGTGAGGCCGAGGATGACGGCGACTATGGCTACCAGGATGAGGACGGTCTTGTTGACTCGGGACATGGGGTTCTCGTGGTCGGGAGCGGGTGGAAGAGCGTTCGCGAGCAAGCTCGCTCCTACAGGTCGGTCCTGCGGGGCTCTTCGTAGGAGCGAGCTTGCTCGCGAACCCGGCCGTTACATCGCCAGGCGCACCGGCAGGTAATGGTCCACCAGCAGGGCGATGAACAGCAGGAACAGGTAGGCGATAGAGTACTTGAAGGTACCGATGGCCGCATGGGGCTTGCTGTCACGGTACAGCGCCCAGGCCCAGTCGAGGAAGCGCGCGCCCAGGGCCAGCGCGGCCAGCAGGTAGATCAGCCCGCTCATGTGGATGGCGAAGGGCATCAGGCTCACGGCGAACAGCACCAGGCTGTAGAGCAGGATGTGCAGCTTGGTGTAGCGCTCGCCGTGGGTCACCGGCAGCATCGGGATCTCGGCCTTGGCGTACTCGTCCTTGCGGTGCAGGCACAGGGCCCAGAAGTGCGGCGGCGTCCAGGCGAAGATGATCAGCACCAGCAGCAGCGGCTCGGCCGACAGGTGCCCGGTCACCGCCACCCAGCCGAGCATCGGCGGGGCGGCGCCGGCCAGGCCGCCGATCACGATGTTCTGCGGCGTGGCGCGCTTGAGGAAGCCCGTGTAGAGCGCCGCGTAGCCCAGCAGCGAGGCCAACGTCAGCCAGGCGGTGAGGGCGTTGGTGAAGGTCAGCAGCAGGCTCATCCCGGCCAGCGCCAGGAGCAGGGCGAAGCCCAGGGCCACGCTGGGCGAGAGCCGCCCCTCCACCAGCGGGCGGCGGTGGGTGCGCGCCATGATCGAGTCGATGCGCCGGTCCACCACGTGGTTCACCGCCGCCGCCGCGCCGGCGCACAGGCCGATGCCCAGGTTGCCGAACAGCAGCACCGTCCAGGGCACGCCGCCGCGGGTGGCGAGCAGCATGCCGATCAGCGAGGTGATCAGCATCAGCAGGACCACCTTGGGCTTGGTCAGCTCCAGGTAATCGCGCCAGCCGGGTTGGCTGCGGGTGCCGCTCAGTACGCTGGCCATGTTCGACTCTCCGTTCGTTGAATGAGGTTCAGCCTTGCGAGGGATAGGCCACCGGCCGCTCCAGCGCCGGCAGTGTGCGCGCTCTGCCGGCCGCAGCGACCTTGGCGACGCTGACCGGCGCGCGCAGGCGGTAGTTGACCAGCACCAGGCTCAGCAGCAGGCAGGCGCCGCCGCCGTTGTGCGCCACCGCCACCGGCAGCGGCAGGTGCAGCAGCACGTTGCTGATGCCCAGGCCGACCTGCAGCGACAGCGCCAGCAGCATCAGCGCGGTGGGGTAGATCAGGCCGACGCGCTGCATGCGCCAGGCCAGCACCAGCAGCACCGCCACCACGCAGAAGGCGCCCATGCGGTGGGTCATGTGGATGGCCGTACGGGCGTCGCTGTCGAGCTGCCCGCCCAGGTAGTTGGGGCCGATGTGCTGGGTCAGGTGGAAGCCGTTGGCGAAGTCCATCTGCGGCCACCACTGGCCGTGGCACATGGGCAGGTCGATGCAGGCGACCGCCGCGTAGTTGCTGCTCACCCAGCCGCCCAGGGCGATCTGCAGCACCACCAGGGCCAGGGCGAAGGCCGCCAGGCGGCGCGGCGCGCCGGCGCGTTGCAGCGGTTGCACGGCGCCGGACAGGCGCAGGCTGAGCAGGAACAGCAGCGACAGGGTGGTGAAGCCGCCGAGCAGGTGCGCGGTGACCACCTGCGGCCACAGCTTGAGGGTCACCGTCCACATGCCGAAGGCGGCCTGGGCGATCACCACGCCCAGCAGCAGCAACGGCAGGCGCAGCGGCTGGCCGTCGCGGCCGCGGCGCAGCAGGGCGTGTACCGCGAGGCCAGCGATGAGCAGGCCCAGGGTGCCGGCGAAGTAGCGGTGGATCATCTCGTTCCAGCCCTTCTGCGCTTCCACCGGGGCCTCGGGGAAGTGCTGCTCGGCGTGGGCCAGCTGCTCCTCGCTGCTGGGCACGTGGATGAAGCCGTAGCAGCCGGGCCAGTCCGGGCAGCCCAGGCCGGCGTGGGTGAGCCGGGTGTAGGCGCCGAGCAGCACCACCACCAGCGCCAGGGCGGTGGCGAAGGCGGCGACGTAGAAGCCGGGTTTACGCGGTGTGTTCGTCATGCACAGCCCCCGTTCTTGTTGTTGTCGTGGCCTGCGCTCAGCCGATGTGGGAGAGCTTCAGCAGCAACTGCAGGTCGCCGAGGATCTGCTTGCCGTTGGCGCCGGCGGCGTAGCGCAGCACCAGGTTGCCGTGGGGGTCGACGATCCACAGCTGCGGTGCCTGTTCGCCGGCGGCCGGTTGCAGGGCGTAGCGCTTCAGGCGCGGGTAGTCCTTGTCCAGCTGTGCCTGGAAGTCCGCCGGCAGCGCCTGGGCGGCGGCCAGGGCGTGCTCGGCGCGGTTGGCGTCGCGGTTCAGGCCGATGTTGATCTGCCGCGCCAGGTACACCAGCTGCTGGCAGTCGGCGGCGCAGGTAGCGGGGGCGGTGACCAGCAGTTGCCAGCGGTCGCTCGCGGCGTCGGCCCGCACGCCCAGGTCGGCGGGCGTGCTGCCGTTGGCGATCAGCTCGCCGTGGTAGCTGCGGCTTTCCGGCACCCAGAAGCGGAACTTGTACATGCCGGTGGCCAGCAGCATCGGGCCGAATACCACGGCGAGGATCAGCAGCAGCTGCAGGCGCCCGCGGTTGCGGCGGCGCAGCTGGGTTTCATCGAGGGTCAGGCTGGTCATGGGTGGGCTTCTCCCGTGCGCGGCGGATGCCGAGGTAGAGGTAGAGGGCGAACAGGGCGGTGGCCATGGCGAACCACTGCACGGCGTAGCCGGTGTGGCGTTCCGGGGCCATGGCGACCACCGGCCAGTTGGTCTCGAAGGCGGCGTCGCCCGGTTCCAGGCGCAGCTCCAGGGCCAGGCCGTTGCGGTCCAGGGCCTGCCAGGTGGCGTCCGGGTCGACGCGGGTGATCAGTTGCGGCCAGGCCTGCTGCCGCGCATCGGCCAGTTGCAGGCCGCCGGGCGGCGGGACGTAGGCCCAGGCGTCGAGCAGCAGGTCGCCGGCGGGCGTGTCGAAGGCCGGCGGCACGCGGCGGTTGGGCCAGGGCAGCCAGCCGCGGTTGACCAGCAGCCACAGGCCGCTGGCCTTGTCGTGGAAGGGTTGCAGCACCTCGACGCCGGCGGCGCCGTCGCGGGTGCGGTTGTCCAGCAGCAGGGTATGTTCGGCGTCCAGGCGGCCCTGCAGGCGCACCCGCACGTAGGCGGGGTTGGCCAGGCGTTCGAGCTGCGCGGCGGGAATGGGCGCGGCTTCGCGGCGCGCTTCGGCGGCGGCCAGCAGCACGCGCTTCTCGGCGGCGCGGGAAAGCTGCCAGCAGCCCAGGGCGACCAGCAGCGGGAGCAGCGCCAGGACCACCAGGGTCGGCGCCAGGCCCGGCCGGAAGACCGCCGCCACGCCGTGGCGCGGGCGGGAGTCGATGGCGTGCTGGCTATACTGCAAGTTACCCCCTCAGCAATCGGAGCCAGGTCATGCTCAAGGCCGCGATCGTCGTTCTGCTGCTGGCCACCGTGGCCAGCCTGTTCAGCGGGTTGTTCTTCCTGGTCAAGGACGAGGGCCACGGTTCCCGTGTGGTCAACGCCCTTACCGTGCGGGTCATCCTCGCCGCCCTTACCCTCGCCCTGGTCGCCTGGGGCTTCTACTCCGGGCAACTGGTCACTTCCGCTACTTTCTGACTTCCTGCTCTTGCTCTTCGTAGGAGCGAGCTTGCTCGCGAACCAGCCCCGCTGCGGAGCCGTTCGCGAGCAAGCTCGCTCCTACAGGGCGTGCCGCCTCAAAGCACGTACACGAAGATGAACAGCCCGATCCACACCACGTCGACGAAGTGCCAGTACCAGCTGGCCGCCTCGAAGCCGAAGTGGTGCTCGGCGTCGAAGTGCCCGCGCAGGATGCGGATCAGCATGATGCTCAGCATCAGCGCGCCTATGGTCACGTGGGCGCCGTGGAAGCCGGTGAGCATGAAGAAGGTGGTGCCGTAGATGCCCGAGCCGAGGGTCAGGCCCAGTTCGCTATAGGCCTCGTGGTACTCGTGGGCCTGCAGGAACAGGAAGGCCACGCCCAGCGCCACGGTGATCGCCAGCCACAGCTTCAGCGGGCCGCGGTGGTTCTTCTTCAGCGCGTGGTGGGCGAAGGTCACGGTGAAGCTGGAGGTGACCAGCAGGATGGTGTTGATCAGCGGCAGCTTCCACGGCTCGATGACTTCCTTGGGCGGCGGGAACAGCTTGTTGTCCGGGTTGCTCAGCAGCGGCCAGGTGTACTGGAACTCCGGCCAGAGCATGTGGGCGATGCCCTTGTGGCCCTCGCCGCCGAGCCAGGGCCCGGCGAAGTGGCGGATGTAGAAGAGCGCGCCGAAGAAGGCGGCGAAGAACATCACCTCGGAGAAGATGAACCAGCTCATGCCCCAGCGGAACGAGCGGTCCATCTGCGGGCTGTAGAGCCCGGAGCGGCTCTCCTTGATCACGTTGCCGAACCAGCCGAACAGCATGTAGGCGACGATCAGCCCGCCGGCGAAGAGGATCCAGGGCCCGTGGGAGGCCTCCTTGCCGGCGCTGTAGTCGTTCATCCAGGTGCCGACGCCGAACAACGTGGTGAGCAGGCCGATGGTGGCGATGATCGGCCATTTGCTCTGCGCGGGAACGTAGTAGGGATCGTGGGTTGCCATTCTTGTTCTCCTGGGCCGGTCAGCGGTCGTTGCTGGCCACCGGTGGCTTGCGTGCGGTGATGTCGAACAGCGTGTAGGCGAGGGTGATGCGGTGGACCTCCGCCGGCAGGTCGCGGTCGACGATGAAGCGCACCGGCATCTCGATGCGCTCGCCGGGCTGCAGGACCTGCTGGGTGAAGCAGAAGCACTCGGTCTTGTGGAAGTAGCGCGCGGCCGTGGAGGGCGCGATGCTGGGGATGGCCTGGGCGGTCATCGGCTTGTTGGTGGGGTTCTGCGCGACGAACAGCATCTGGTTCACCGCCCCGGGGTGCACCACGATCATTTCGCTCTCGGGGCGAAATTCCCAGACCATGTCGATGTTGTTGTTGGCCACGAAGTCCACCTTCACCTGGCGCGCCATGTCCACCTGCTGGAGGCCGCCCTGGTAGGCGCTGCCGGAAGTCTTGCCGTTGATGCCCAGGGCCTTGCACATGACGTTGTAGATCGGCACCAGGGCGAAGCCGAAGGCGAACATGGCCACCACCACCACCAGCAGGCGGGTGACCAGCTTGCGCGTCTCGATATTGCCGTCGCTCATGTCGGGTCTCCTGTAGGAGCGAGCTTGCTCGCGAACCAGCCCCGCTGCGGAGTCGTTCGCGAGCAAGCTCGCTCCTACGAAGGGCGGTTCACTTCACTTCCGGCGGGGTGCTGAAGGTGTGGTAGGGCGCCGGCGAAGGCACCGTCCACTCCAGGCCTTCGGCGCCGTCCCACGGCTTGGCCGGGGCCGGCTTGCCGCCGCGGATGGTCTTGATGACGATGAACAGGAACAGCAGTTGGGTGGTGCCGAACAGGAAGGCGCCGATGGACGAGACCATGTTGAAGTTGGCGAACTGCAGGTTGTAGTCCGGAATCCGCCGCGGCATGCCGGCCAGCCCCAGGAAGTGCATGGGGAAGAAGGCCATGTTCATGCCGATGAAGCTCAGCCAGAAGTGCAGCTTGGCCAGGGTCTCGTCGTACATGTGCCCGGTCCACTTGGGTATCCAGTAGTACACCGAGGCGAAGATGCCGAAGATCGCCCCGGGCACCAGCACGTAGTGGAAGTGCGCCACCACGAAGTAGGTGTCCTGGTACTGGAAGTCCGCCGGAGCGATGGCCAGCATCAGCCCGGAGAAGCCGCCGATGGTGAAGAGGATGACGAAGGCCACGGCGAACAGCATCGGCGCCTCGAAGGTCAGCGAGCCCTGCCACATGGTCGAGGCCCAGTTGAACACCTTCACCCCGGTGGGCACGGCGATCAGCATGGTGGCGTACATGAAGAACAGTTCGCCCACCAGCGGGATGCCGACCACGAACATGTGGTGCGCCCAGACGATGAACGAGAGGAAGGCGATCGAGGCGGTGGCGTAGACCATCGAGGTGTAGCCGAACAGCGGCTTGCGGCTGAACGCCGGGATGATCGCGCTGACCGCGCCGAAGGCCGGCAGGATCATGATGTACACCTCGGGGTGGCCGAAGAACCAGAACACGTGCTGGAACAGCACCGGGTCGCCGCCACCGGCCGCGCTGAAGAAGCTGGTGCCGAAGTGGATGTCCATCAGCATCATGGTCACACAACCGGCCAGCACCGGCATCACCGCGATCAGCAGGAAGGCGGTGATCAGCCAGGTCCAGACGAACAGCGGCATCTTCATCAGCGTCATGCCCGGGGCGCGCAGGTTGAGGATGGTGGCGATCACGTTGATCGCGCCCATGATCGAGCTCATCCCCATCATGTGCAGGGCGAAGATGAAGAAGGTCACGCTGTGCGGGGCGAAGGTGGTGGACAGCGGGGCGTAGAAGGTCCAGCCGAAGTTGGGGCCGCCGCCGGGCATGAACAGGGTGCTGACCAGCAGGCCGAAGGCCGCCGGCAGCAGCCAGAAGCTGAAGTTGTTCATGCGCGGCAGGGCCATGTCCGGCGCGCCTATCATCAGCGGCACCATCCAGTTGGCCAGGCCGACGAAGGCCGGCATCACCGCGCCGAACACCATCACCAGGCCGTGCATGGTGGTCATCTGGTTGAAGAAGGCCGGCTCGACGATCTGCAGCCCCGGCTGGAACAGCTCGGCGCGGATCACCATGGCGAAGGAGCCGCCGAGGAGGAAGGCGCAGAAGCTGAACCACAGGTACAGGGTGCCGATGTCCTTGTGGTTGGTGGTCAGGACCCAGCGCATCAGGCCCTTGGCCGGGCCGTGGTGGTGCTCGCCGGCGTGCGAATGCTCGGGATGGTCGATCACAGCGCTCATCGCAGGCTCCTCGTTATTTTTGCTTCTGCTTGTAGGCCACCACGTCTTGCGGTGTGACCATGTCGCCGTCGTTGTTGCCCCAGCTGTTGCGCTCGAAGGTGATCACCGCGGCGATGTCCACTTCCGAGAGCTGCTTGCCGAAGGCCGCCATGGCCGTGCCCGGGACGCCGTTGAATACGGTTTCCAGGTGGTGCTCCTTGGGCCCGGTGACGATCTTCGAGCCCTTGAGCGCCGGGAACATCGGCGGCATGCCCTGGCCCTCGGGCTGGTGACAGGCGGCGCAGATGGTGTGGTAGACCTTGTCGCCGCGGGCGACCAGTTCTTCCTTGGTCCATTCCTTGCTGGTCAGCTCCTTGAGCTTGACCGCCTCTTCCTTGCGCTCGGCCAGCCACTTGTCGAAGTCCGGCCTGGACTTCACGTCGACGACGATGGGCATGAAGCCGTGGTCCTTGCCGCACAGCTCGGCGCACTGGCCGCGGTAGACGCCGGGCTCGTCGATCTTGGTCCAGGCCTCGTTGACGAAGCCGGGGATGGCGTCGCGCTTGACCGCGAAGGCCGGCACCCACCAGGAGTGGATGACGTCGCTGGAGGTCACCAGGAAGCGCACCTTGACCCCGGCCGGCAGCACCAGCGGGTTGTCCACTTCCAGCAGGTAGTGCTCATCCTTGGGATCCTTGTTGTGGATCTGCTCCTGGCTGGTGGCCAGGTTGCTGAAGAACTCCACGTCCTGGCCCAGGTACTTGTACTGCCACTTCCACTGGTAGCCGGTGACCTGCACGTCCAGTTCCGGCTCGGTGGTGTCGTACATGTGGATGAGGGTGCGCGTGGCGGGAATCGCCATCACCACCAGAATCAGGAACGGCACCACGGTCCAGAGGATTTCCACCACGGTACTCTCGTGGAAATGCGCCGGCTGCTGGCCGGTGGAGCGGCGGTGGACGATCATCGACCAGAACATGGCACCGAAGACGATGATGCCGATGACCACACAGATCCAGAAAATGGTCATGTGCAGGTCGAACACGTTACGACTGACCTCGGTCGCCCCCGGGGTCATGTTCACCGTCCAGGCGGCGTGCGCCGGAGCAAACACGAGGAGCGACAGCAAGCCCATCCAGGTACGCGGATGTCGCAGCATTCGGGTTCCCCTTATCGTTGTTCTTATCCCGCCGGCAAACGCCAGCGGCCAAGGGAGCGACCGCCAAGACAGCAAACTTTGACCGCCGAGCCTCGGCACGTTCAAGGCAGGCCGGGTTCATCAGGTTCAGGTGTGTCGAATCGGAGTATAGCCAGGGGTTGCGACATAACAACGCAGCGCAAAAAACTCCTCCGCAATTGCGAAAGGTGCTCTCAAAGCCACGCCGCCTGCGGCTTTGCGCTACCATGGTGGCGGCTTGATATGCCCGAACCTCATAAAGGTTGCGTGATTATGACGATCGCGTCTTAGCTCGCCGACCCGCCCGGCTAAGGTCTTTCTTCACTTTCCAAATCGAGTTGTCTTGGAGTTGTCATGAATATCGCAGCACTGCGCGAACTGATTCAGCAGGCCCACCAGCTCGAGACGCGCAACGGGCACCTGGCGCGGCTCATCCACAGCCAGATGGCGGGCCTGCACCCGAGCATCAACCTGAGCGGCGACGATGCCGTCCAGGTGCTCACCCGCTTCGTCCACGCCTATATCGAGCAGGTCCCCGAGTTCCTCGAAGCCGCCACCAGCGTGGCGCGCAACGCCGGCATAGAGGAAAGGATCAAGCCGGTGCTGAAGGTCGCCGAGCACTTCTTCCTGACCCCGCCCGACCTGCTGGCCGGCCACGACGGCCTGGACGCGCTGCTCGACGAGGCCTACCTGGCGCACCGCCTGGTGGAGGAAGTGAACGACCGCTACATCGCCCACTTCGGCCAGCCGCTGATCCCGCTGGACACCACCGTGGCCAACCTGGTGGCGCACCAGCTGATCGGCGAGCCCTTCGCCAACCAGCTGGACGAGGCCGTGCACCACGCGGTGGACTCGATGCTCGACGACAGCGTCTTCGCCAGCCCGGCGGCGCAAGCCTACCGTGCCCGCCTGAGCGACCCGCAGACGGTCACCGCCTGGAAGCAGTGGCCGTGCCTGTCGCGGCGCTTCGGGGTGGAACTGCATCTGAATTGATGCGCCTGGGGCCCCTGTAGGAGCGGGCCCTGCCCGCGATTCGCGCGCAGGGCCCGCTCCTACGGTTCCAGGAAGCACGGCTTTCCGTAGGATGGCGTTGAGCGAAGCGATACCCATCAGCGCAACCGCATGGGTTTCGCAAGCTCACCCCATCCTACGAAGAGCACCTCGGCGCAAGACAGTTGCTCCTGCCATACCGGCGGGCACGGCTCGCTCCTACGAAGAGCGCTCCGGCGCAGCCGGCAAGACAGGACCCGGCCTCCTCAGTCTTCTTCCTGCACCGCCTTGTACCCACTGGCCAGGCGCTGCTGCACGTCCTGCGGCACGGGGTTGTAGTGGCTGGCCTCCAGGGTGAAGAAGCCCTGCCCGGCGGTGATCGCCTTCAGCCGGTTGGCGTAGCCCTCCAGTTCCGCCAGCGGCACCTGGCCGCGCACCAGGGTGGCGCGGGCCGACAGCGGCTCGGTGCCCAGCACCTGGCCACGGCGCCCGGTGAGGTCGGCGGTGATGTCGCCCAGGCGTGCTTCCGGCGCTGTCACCGCGATGTTCACCACCGGCTCCAGCAGCATGCCGCCAGCGTTGCGCAGGGCGTCGAACATGGCCTTGCGCCCGGCGGCCTGGAAGGCGATGTCCTTGGAGTCCACCGAATGGCTCTTGCCGTCGAACACCGTGACCTTCACGTCCTCCACCGGGAAGCCGGCCAGGGGCCCGGCGGCCAGCGCCGCGCGCACGCCCTTTTCCACCGAGGGGATGAACTGCCCCGGGATCACCCCGCCCTTGATGGCGTCGACGAACTCGAAGCCGGCCCCGCGCGGCAGCGGTTCCACGCGCAGGAACACCTCGCCGAACTGGCCGGCGCCGCCGGTCTGCTTCTTGTGCCGGCAATGGCCCTCGGCCGGGCGTGTGGCCGTCTCGCGGTAGGGCACGCTGGGCGCTCGGGTGTTCACTTCCAGCTTGTAGCTGCCGGTCAGGCGTTCCAGCAGGTAGCGCAGGTGCAGCTCGCCCATGCCGCGCAGCACGGTTTCCTGGGTGGAGGCGTTGTAGTCCAGGCGCACGCAGGGGTCCTCGGCCAGCAGGCGCTGCATCACTTCGGCCAGGCGCTGCTCGTCGCCGCGGCGGCCGGCCTCGATGGCCAGGCCCTGCATGGGCGTGGGGAAGTCCAGCGGCGCCAGGCGGATGTGGTCCTCGTCGTGGGAGTCGTGCAGGACCACGTCGAACTCCAGCTCCTCGACCTTGCTCAGCGCGCCGAAGTCGCCGGGGATCAGTTGCGGCACCTCCTCGTGGCGCTTGCCCTGCAGGCGCAGCAGGTGGCCGACCTTGAACGGCTTGCGGCCGTCCCCGGCGAACAGCTGCATGTCACGGCGCACGGTGCCCTGGTGCACGCGGAACACCGCCAGGCGGCCGACGAAGGGGTCGATCACCACCTTGAACACATGGGCCAGCACGTGGGCCTCGGGGTCCGGCTGCGAGCGAAAGGGCCTGGCGCCGCCCTGCTCGTCCAGCCGCTCGAACAGCGGCGGGTTGCCTTCGGCGGGGTTGGGCGCCAGCCGCGCCAGCGCCGCCAGCAGCTCGTCGACGCCGGCGCCGGTGCGCGCCGAGACGAAGCACAGGGGAATCAGGTGGCCTTCGCGCAGGGCCCGCTCGAAGGGTTCGTGGAGTTCCTCCGGCTGGATCGAGCCCTGCTCCAGGTAGCGCGCCATCAGCTCCTCGTCGACCTCCACGACCTGGTCGACCAGCGCCTGGTGCGCCTCCTCCACCGAGGAGAAGTCCGCCTCGCCGGCGGGCGCGAAGAAGCAGTCGGCCACCCGAGTCGCACCGCCGGCCGGCAGGTTCAGCGGCAGCACCTCCTTGCCGAAGGCTTCGCGCAGGTCGGCCAGCAGCGTCGGCAGGTCGACGCGTTCGGCGTCGATCTTGTTCACCACCAGCATCCGGCACAGCCCGCGCTCGGCGGCCCAGTCCATCATGCGGTGGGTATTCAGCTCGATGCCGTTCTGCGCGTTGACCACCACCAGCGCGGTCTCCACCGCCGCCAGGGCCGGCAGCGCGTGGCCGATGAAGTCGGGCAGGCCGGGGGTATCGATGAGCTGGACGTGCGCGCCCTCGTGCTCGAAGTGCGCCAGCGCGGCGGACAGCGAGTGGTGATAGTCACGCTCCAGCGGGTCGGCGTCGCACAGGGTGTCGCCGCGTTCCAGCGAGCCCATCGCGGGGATGGCGCCGCTGCGCTGCAGCAGGGCTTCGGCGAGCAGTGTCTTGCCACTGTCGCCATGGCCGACCAGGGCGACCGTGCGGATCTGTTCGACCGAGTAGTTCGACATGGGGCACCTCCCAGGCAGGGTAACGGCAAGTATAGGTAGCACCTCGGGACTCTCTGGGCAAAAAACAGCCAGGCGCCACGAGCCCAGCGGGCATGCCTGCCGCAGCCGTTTCACCACAGCTTTTCCACAGCTTGCTGAAGCTCGCCTCCACAACCGTTGTGGACAGTTCGGGAGATTCGCCAAGGAAGCTGGCAAGCCTTGCGCCACGGGCCTTCAAGCGCAACGCTGGTGATTTTTCGAGCAGTGCCGCGCAAGCCCCGGCAAGCCTGTCCAGCGGCAGTTTATCCACAGCTTTGTCACAAGCCGTTCAACAGAAGCCGTGGACAGCCCGCGACCATTCGCCGCCGGTTTTTTCCGCGGCCCCCTCGGACAGGGCCATTGGCGAAAAAACCAGCAATGCCTGGCAGGCCCCGCCGCTTCGCTCGTACAGCCATTCACCGACAGCTTTTCCACAGCTTTCCAGCGCCTCGCTCCACAGCCATTGTGGGCAACTCGGCGGATAGCGATGGGTCAAGGCAAGTGCTTGAAAATCAAGGCATGCAGGAAAAATCAGGACAAAAAACGTACAGCCGCGCGCAGGCCCCGCCGGGCCTGGCGCGAAGGTATTCATTCACACTTTATCCACAGCAAGGCCAACAGATTCCGGGGGCAGAATCCAGCCCGCCGGACAAACCCCGAGCGCCCTGGCCCGGCCCAGCGGCCATGCGCCCGCCAGCCGCCTGCGCACAGCCCGGCCACAGGCTGCGCACAGGGTTTTCGACAGATTCGGTGGACAACTCAGGCGGCGGCGCCCATTACCTGGCGAATGTCCTGCGCCAGGGCCTCGACGCGCTCCAGCTCGGTGTCCCAGGAGCACATGAAGCGCGCGCCGCCGGCGCCGATGAAGGTGTAGAAGCGCCAGCCGCGCTGGCGCAGGGCTTCCAGGGCCGGCTCGGACATCTGCAGGAACACCCCGTTGGCCTCCACCGGGAACATCAGCTGCACGCCCGGCACGTCGGCCACCCGCTGCGCCAGCAGGCGCGCGCACTGGTTGGCGTGGTTGGCGTAGTGCAGCCAGGCGTCATCCTGCAGCACCCCGACCCAGGGCGCGGCGAGGAAGCGCATCTTCGAGGCCAGCTGGCCGGCCTGCTTGCAGCGGTAGTCGAAGCCTTCGGCCAGTTCGCGGTCGAAGAACAGGATGGCCTCGCCCACCGCCATGCCGTTCTTGGTGCCGCCGAAGCACAGCACCTCGACGCCGGCCTTCCAGGTCAGCTCCGCCGGGGTGGCGCCGAGGAAGGCGCAGGCGTTGGAGAAGCGCGCACCGTCCATGTGCAGGTGCAGGCCCAGCTCGCGGCAGGTGGCGCTGAGCGCGCCCAGCTCGTCCGGGCGGTAGACGGTGCCGACCTCGGTGGCCTGGGTGAGGGTCACCACCCGTGGCTTGGGATAGTGGATGTCCTGGCGCTTCAGGGCGATTTCGCGAATAGCCGCGGGGGTCAGCTTGCCCTGCTCGTCGGTGCGCGCCAGCAGCAGCTTGGAGCCGTTGGAGAAGAACTCCGGGGCGCCGCACTCGTCGGTCTCGACGTGGGCGGTCTCGGCGCAGATCACGCTGTGGTAGCTCTGGCACAGGGCAGCCAGGGCCAGGGAGTTGGCGGCGGTGCCGTTGAAGGCGAAGAACACTTCGCAATCGGTCTCGAACAGCTCGCGGAAGTGGTCGGAGGCGCGCGCCGTCCACTGGTCGTCGCCGTAGGCCCGCTCATGGCCGCGGTTGGCCTCGGCCATGGCGGCCCAGGCCTCCGGGCAGATGCCGGAATAGTTGTCGCTGGCGAATTGCTGGGAAATGTCGAACATCGAAAGCTGCCTCGGGAAGATAAAAGTCATCCACAGGCAGCGTAGCGAAATCGCAGCTTTTGTAGGAGCAACAGTCTTGCCGGCTACGCCGAGGCGCTTTTCGTAGGATGGGTTGAGCCTTGGCGAAACCCATGCGGCCGGGGTGATGGGTATCGCTTCGCTCAACGCCATCCTACGACGGCTCGCGAAGGGGGCCGTTCGTGCCACCGGGGCGTCCGGCGTGGCCGGGAATCCAATCGCGGACAAAGTCCGCTCCTACGCCCGTGCTTTCCTGGAACCGTAGCAACTGTCTTTCAGGCTGCGCCGAGGTGCTCGTCGTAGGATGGGTTGAGCTTGCGAAACCCATGCGGTGGTGATGATGGGTATCGCTTCGCTCAACGCCATCCTACGGCGGGGGCTGTTCGGCGTGGCTGGGGGAATCCATCGCGGACAAAGTCCGCTCCTACGCCCGTGCTTCCCTGTAACCGTAGGAGCGGACTCTGTCCGCGATTCGGCGGAAACGCCGGAGGCGGCCGGTCAGGGCAACGCCGTCAGCTTCATCTGCTCGACGATAGGCACGAACAACTGCCGCATGGACTGGGTGCTGCCGCCATTGGGCTTGTCCGGGCTGCTCAGTGTCAGCACGTAGCGCCCCTTGATCAGCCCGGTCAGGCTGGACTCACCCGCCTCGCCCTTGGCCGGCGCGACTACGCCCAGGGGATCGCCCATGCGGGTGGTGTCGATCACAGGCAGGTAGTCCTCGCCGCCGAACTTGTCGGCAGTGCCGTTCTTGATCGCGGTCTCGCGGGTCTTGTTCAGCAGCGTCAGGCTGGAGTGCGTCATGTCGCGCAGCTTGTCCTGCACGCCGCGGTAGGCGATGGCCTGATCGCTATTGGCATCCTGGGCCGGGGCCGGCATGCCGGTGTCGATCAGGCTGATCTCCAGGTGGCGGCTGCCGTCGGCGGTGCCGTACACCAGCTTGGCGTCGTTGTAGCCGCATTCGCGGGAGATGAACGGGTAGCCGTACATTTCCTTGCTCGGCGGCAGGGCCTTTTCCAGCGGGTGGCCGGTGCAGCTGTCGGCCGGCGCCGCGGCGGCCGCGGCCTTCTCGGCCTTGGCCTTGTCGTCGCCACCGCCGCAGCCGTGGAGGGTCGCGCCGAGCATCAGGGCGCTGAGCAGGATCAGGGAGCGTTTCATGGCGTCCTCGGGTTTGACAGTGGCGGCATTCTAGCCGCTGGGCGGCGCGGCGTGCAGCAGTGGCCCGGTGGCAGCCAGGTGCATTTTCAGGTCGGGAGCGGACATCTTTTCCCCGGCCAGGCAGCCGAGAATCGGCGGCAGCGGCATCGCCATTCGAGGAGCCCCGGCATGGCCATCAGTGTGTTCGACCTGTTCAAGATCGGTATCGGCCCCTCCAGCTCGCATACCGTCGGCCCCATGCGCGCCGCCGCCCTGTTCGTCGGCGCCCTGCGCGAGCGCCAGTTGCTGCCCCGCGTCGACCGCGTCGAAGTGAAGCTCTACGGTTCGCTCTCCGCCACCGGCGTCGGCCACGGCACCGACCGCGCCGTGATCATGGGCCTGATGGGCGAATGGCCCGACCGCATCGAGCCCAGCCAGATCGCCCCGCGCATGGCCGAGCTGCTCGGCAGCGGTGAACTGCTGCTGGCCGGCGAGCGGCGCATTGCCTTCGACTGGGTGCGCGACATGCGTCTGCTGGAGGAGAACCTGCCCTACCACCCCAACGCCATGAGCCTGGTCGCCTACGAGGGCGACGCTGAGCTGTACGCCGACACCTATTACTCCATCGGCGGCGGCTTCGTCGTCGATGCCGAGCAGGCTGCCGCCGGTTCCCTCGACCAGGACGCCACCCGCCTGCCCTACGACTTCAACAGCGCCGCCGAGCTGCTGCAGCTGTGCCGCCGCCACAACCTGCGCGTCTCCCAGCTGATGCTGGCCAACGAGCGCATGTGGCGCAGCGACACCGACACCCGCGAGGGCCTGATGCGCATCTGGCGCGCCATGCAGGACTGCGTGAACAACGGTCTCAAGGCCGAGGGCATCCTCCCCGGCGGCCTCAACGTGCAGCGCCGCGCCGCCCGCCTGCATCGCAACCTGCTGGAGATCGGCAAGCCCAACGTCATCGGCTCCACCCTCAGCGCCATGGAGTGGGTCAACCTCTACGCCCTGGCGGTGAACGAGGAGAACGCCGCCGGCGGGCGCATGGTCACCGCGCCCACCAACGGCGCGGCCGGGATCGTCCCGGCGGTGCTGCACTACTACATGCGCTTCAACCCCGATGCCAGCGAGCAGGACGTCGTGGACTTCTTCCTCGCCGCCGCCGCGGTGGGCATCCTGTGCAAGAAGAACGCCTCCATCTCCGGCGCCGAGGTGGGCTGCCAGGGTGAGGTCGGCTCAGCCTGCGCCATGGCCGCCGCCGGCCTGGCCGAAGTGCTCGGCGCCAGCCCCGAGCAGGTGGAGAACGCCGCCGAGATCGGCCTGGAGCACAACCTCGGCCTGACCTGCGACCCGGTCGGCGGCCTGGTCCAGGTGCCCTGCATCGAGCGCAACGCCATCGCCGCGGTGAAGGCCATCAACGCCGCGCAGATGGCCCTGCGTGGCGACGGCCAGCACTTCATCAGCCTCGACCAGGCCATCCGCACCATGCGCGACACCGGCGCCGACATGCACGACAAGTACAAGGAAACCTCCCGCGGCGGCCTGGCCGTCAGCATCATCGAGTGCTGAGGAAACCGCCATGCACGACACCGCCCCGGCCCACGTGAACTTCCTGCTGCAGGACGGCTTCGACCTGTTCGCCCTGGCGCTGGCCCTGGAGCCGCTGCGCCAGGCCAACCTGCTGGCCGGCGCCAGCTGCGCCGTCTGGGCCCTGCTGAGCCTGGACGGCGGCCCCGCCAGGGCCAGCAGCGGCCTGTGCGTGAACTGCGACGCCAGCCTCGCCCAGCGCCCGCCGGCCGACCTGCTGCTGCTCTGCGGCCCGGAAGGCTGCCGCCCGGCGAGCGGCGAGGGCGACTGCGCCAGCGCCCTGCTGCAACTGATCGGCCGCAGCCAAGGCCCGGCGCTGGCCCAGGCCGTGCGCACCATCCTCGACGACGAACGCAACCTGGGCACCCTCCAGGCCTCCACGCCGCCCCACGCCGGCCTGCAGCGCGCCATCGCGCTGATGCGCGCGCACCTCACGCGGCCCCTGGGCATGCCGCAGCTGGCGGCCACCCTGGGCCTGTCGCGGCGCCAGGTGGAGCGCCTGTTCCAGCGCTACCTGCAATGCACGCCGGCGCGCTACTACCAGCGCCTGCGCCTGGCCCACGCCCGCCAGCTGCTGCGCGGCAGCGCCCGGCCGCTGGCCGAGGTGGCGCGGGCCTGCGGCTTCCCCTGCCAGCAGCATTTCACCCGCTGCTACCGCGAGCACTTCGGCCGCCCGCCGACCCAGGAGCGGCGCCAGGCAGCGCTGCACTAGCCCTTTCCCCGGTTGCACCACAGGCCCGCACGTGTCGGCAGCACGTTGCGGGCCTCTTTTTTTGCGCCCACGACACCGAGAAACGCCGCCGTAGGATGGGTTGAGCGAAGCGATACCCATCAGGCCATGGCGATGGGTTTCGCAAGCTCAACCCATCCTACGAAGAGCGCCCCGGCGCGGGCCGAGCGGATACGTCCAAGTTCGGGTCGGATTCGTGCAAAAGAGCGTCCCGGCCTTCTGCTGCAATGCCTTCCAACGACGGGCCAGAAAGGCGCGTCGACCGACAAGAAGCAGCGAGGAAGAACGCCATGCAAATGCCCCAGACGATCCGCATCCGCAACGGCCAGAAGGTCCGCCCGACCTTCTCCGGGCAGGAATACGCCAACCGCCAGGCCAGACTGCGCGCCCACCTGGCCGAGGCGGGCATCGATGCCGCGGTCTTCACCTCCTACCACAACATCAACTACTACTCCGACTTCCTCTACTGCTCCTTCGGCCGCCCCTACGCCCTGGTGGTCACCCAGGACGCCGTGGTCAGCATCAGCGCCAACATCGACGGCGGCCAGCCCTGGCGCCGCACCCAGGGCACCGACAACATCGTCTACACCGACTGGCAGCGCGACAACTACTTCGCCGCCATCCAGCAGGCCCTGCCCAAGGCCCGGCGCATCGGCGTGGAGTTCGACCACCTGAACCTGCAGAACCGCGACAAGCTGGCCGCCCGCTACCCCGAGGCCGAGCTGGTGGACGTGGCCGCCGCCTGCATGCGCATGCGCATGATCAAGTCCGTCGAGGAGCACGCCATCATCCGCCACGGCGCCCAGGTGGCCGACATCGGCGGCGCCGCGGTGGTCGAGGCGCTGCACGACCAGGTGCCGGAATACGAAGTGGCCCTGCACGCCACCCAGGCCATGATCCGCGAGATCGCCAAGCGCTTCCCCGACGGCGAGCTGATGGACACCTGGACCTGGTTCCAGTCCGGCATCAACACCGACGGCGCGCACAACCCGGTGACCTCGCGCAAGGTGAACAAGGGCGACATCCTCAGCCTGAACTGCTTCCCGATGATCGCCGGCTACTACACCGCCCTGGAGCGCACCCTGTTCCTCGACCACTGCTCCGACGAGCACCTGCGCCTGTGGGAGGTCAACGTCAAGGTCCACGAGGCCGGCCTGAAGCTGATCAGGCCCGGCGCGCGCTGCTGCGACATCGCCCGCGAGCTGAACGAGATCTACCTGGAACACGACCTGCTGCAATACCGCACCTTCGGCTACGGCCACTCCTTCGGCACCCTCAGCCACTACTACGGGCGCGAGGCCGGCCTTGAGCTGCGCGAGGACATCGACACGGTGCTGGAGCCGGGCATGGTGGTCTCCATGGAGCCGATGATCATGCTCCCCGAGGGCCTGCCGGGCGCCGGCGGCTACCGCGAGCACGACATCCTGATCGTCACCGAGCAGGGCGCCGAGAACATCACCCGGTTCCCCTACGGGCCGCAGCGCAACATCATCCGTAAATGACCCCGGGAGCCGCGTGCGCACAGCACGCGGCTTCTTCGCTTGCAGAACGAGCACCACCGTCCCCGGGGCGGTGCCACGACCGATAAGAACAAGAGGCTGCGCCGGGCGTATCCGCGCCAGCCACGACTTACCCGCTGCCGAACTTCCATTTCGATAACAACAGAGGTATGGGCAATGGTCACCTTCACGCACGGCGCCAGCGGCGCTCCCGACACCCCCACGCAACACTGCGCCCAACCGGCGGGAGGCGCACAATGAGCCTCTCCCAGCAACCCCTGGCCTACGGCCGAAGCGCCATGAACGCCCCCGTCTCCGAGGAACGCCGCGTCCTGCGCCGGGCCGCCAGCGCGGCCTTCATGGGCAACTTCGTCGAGTGGTTCGACTACGCCGCCTACGGCTACCTGGCGGCGGTCATCGCCGTGGTGTTCTTCCCGCAGACCGACAAGGTCTCCGGCCTGCTGGCGACCTTCGCGGTGTTCGCCCTGTCGTTCATCGTGCGGCCCATCGGCGGCATCGTCTGGGGCCACATCGGCGACCGCTTCGGCCGGCGCAACGCGCTGTCGCTGTCGATCCTGATCATGTCCGGCTCGACCTTCTGCATCGCCCTGCTGCCCGGCTACGCCCAGGCCGGCCTGGCGGCGCCGGGGCTGCTGCTGGCCATCCGCCTGGTGCAGGGTTTCTCCGCCTCGGGCGAATACGCCGGCGCCTCGGCCTTCCTCGCCGAGTACGCCCCGGAAGGCAAGCGCGGCTTCTACACCTGCCTGGTGCCGGCCAGCACCGCCGCCGGGCTGCTGGTGGGCTCGCTGTTCGCCGCCCAGCTGTACGCGCACCTGGACAGCGCCCAGCTGCACGAATGGGGCTGGCGCCTGCCCTTCCTGCTGGCCGCGCCCCTGGGCCTGATCGGCCGCTACATCCGCCTGCACCTGGCCGACACCCCGAAGTTCCGCGAGATGGAAGCGGCCATGGAGCAGAAGCAGGGCCAGCACCGCGCGCCGATCCGCGAGCTGTTCGGCACCCACCGCAAGCACCTGCTGGTGGCCGTGGGCGCCACCTGCCTGAACGCGGTGGCCTTCTACCTGATCCTCAGCTACATGCCGACCTACCTGTCCGCGGAGATGGGCATGAGCGAGAGCGATTCCTTCCTCGCCTCCACCGTGTCGCTGGCCACCTACATCGGCTTCATCTTCCTGATGGGCAAGCTGTCCGACCGCTTCGGCCGCAAGACCATGCTGGTGGCCGCCTCGCTGCTGTTCCTGGCGCTCACCGTGCCGCTGTTCCGCCTGCTGGGCGACCAGGGCTTCGCCTTCATCCTGCTGATCCAGATCGGCTTCGGCCTGATGCTGGCGATGAACGACGGCACCCTGCCCTGCTTCCTCGCGGAAATCTTCCCCACCCGCGTGCGCTACACCGGCTTCGCCTTCAGCTTCAACACCGCCAACGCGCTGTTCGGCGGCACCGCGCCGTTCATCGCCACCTGGCTGATCAGCCTCACCGGCAACAAGCTGGCGCCGGCCTGGATGCTGGTGGCCGCGGCGGCGGTGGCGCTACTGGCGATGCTCTGCGTGCGGGAGACGGCGCACCGGCCGATGGAGGATTGAGGCAGCCGCGCCATCCGTAACGAAAAGCCGTGCCCCCGGGCACGGCTTTTCGCGTTTCAGGCCCCCAGTGGGCTCTGCTTGCGCTGGCCGCGCGGCGAGCAGCCGAAGAAGCGGCTGTAGCACTTGGAGAAGTGCGCCGGCGAGGTGAAGCCGCAGGACAGGGCGATTTCGCGGATCTGCGCCTCGCTGCGCAGCAGCAGGTCGCGGGCGCGGTTCAGGCGCAGTTCCAGGTAGTACTGGCTGGGGGTGCGCTGCAGGTACTTGTGGAACAGGCGTTCCAGCTGGCGCACCGACACCTCGTTGAGCTGCGCCAGTTCGTCCAGCTCCAGCGGCTCCTCCAGGTTGGCCTCCATGATCGCCACGATCTGGCTCAGCTTGGGCTGGGCGCTGCCCAGCTTCTGTCGCAGGGGGATGCGCTGCTGCTCGCGGGAGCCGCGCATGCGGTCGCACAGCAGCAGCTCGGCGGCGCGGGTGGCGATCTCCACGCCGCCCGGCTCGCGGGCGATCAGCTGCAGGGTCATGTCCATGGCCGCGGTGCCGCCGGAGCAGGTGTAGCGGTCGCGGTCCAGCTCGAACAGCTGGTTGGAGATGACGATGCCGGGGAAGCGTTCCTTGAGCTGCTCGATGTCTTCCCAGTGGATGGTGCAGCGGTAGTCCTTGAGCAGCCCGGCGCTGGCCAGCAGGTGGCTGCCGGTGCAGATGCCGCCCAGCGGCACGCCCTGGCGGGCCAGCTTGCGCAGCCAGTCGAGCAGGCGCCGGTCGCATTTGGCCGGGATGGGGTTGGAGCCGACCACGAAGAGCGCGTCCAGGCGCGGCACCTCGTCGATGCCGTGGTCCGGCACCACGCGCATGCCGTTGCTGGCGCGCACCGGTTCCAGGTCCGCGGCTATCTGCAGGGTGCGGTACAGCGGCCGGTGCGCCGCCAGGTTGGCCATGCGCAGGGTTTCCACCGCCGAGGCGAAGCCGATGGTGGTGAAGTTGGGCACCAGCAGGAAGCCGAAGGTCCTGGTGGCGGTGGCCGCAACGGCGTCGGGTTGGTGTTCGCGACCGTTGGTCGGGACAGCGCTGAGCATTATCGATACCTCCACTGCGCTGGCTGGCGCGGCGTTTTCCGCGGGGCGGGGCGACGGCAGTCAGGGCAGCCTGCTTTTCTTGTTCTTCTGCGACATGCGCCGGGGGCGCTGGCGGCCTCCAGCTTACACCCTTGGCGATGTCGCGCCGACGCCTTCGCGGCCGCCGCGGGCCCGGCGCAGACGAAGCAGGGACGGGCGGTGCAGCGCGCGGGTAGGTTTGGGCATTTTGACGTCGCAAACAGGCAAATGGGGGGGCTGGCTATTGCGCACAATCGATTGCAACTGGCTAATACCGACCTCTTCGCGCCGAGCCCCGCCAGGCTCCCGGCGCGGGCGGTCAGGGCAGCCTCCACCCACAAGCGACGCGCCTGTCGCACGGAGACCGCGATGTTCAGCAAGCATGACCAGATCCAGGGCTACGACGACGAACTCTTCGCCGCCATGGCCGCCGAGGAAGAACGCCAGGAAGACCACCTGGAGCTGATCGCCTCGGAGAACTACACCAGCAAGCGCGTCATGCAGGCCCAGGGCAGCGGGCTGACCAACAAGTACGCCGAAGGCTACCCGGGCAAACGCTACTACGGCGGCTGCGAGCATGTGGATAAAGTCGAGCAGTTGGCCATCGACCGCGCCAAGCAGCTGTTCGGCGCCGACTACGCCAACGTCCAGCCGCACTCCGGCTCCTCGGCCAACTCGGCGGTGTACCTGGCGCTGCTCAACGCCGGCGACACCATCCTGGGCATGAGCCTGGCCCACGGCGGCCACCTGACCCACGGCGCCAAGGTCTCCTCCTCCGGCAAGCTGTACAACGCCGTGCAGTACGGCCTGGACACCGCCACCGGGCTGATCGACTACGACGAGGTCGAGCGCCTGGCCGTGGAGCACAAGCCGAAGATGATCATCGCCGGCTTCTCCGCCTACTCGCAGATCCTCGACTTCCCGCGCTTCCGCGCCATCGCCGACAAGGTAGGCGCCTACCTGTTCGTCGACATGGCCCACGTGGCCGGCCTGGTCGCCGCCGGCATCTACCCGAACCCGGTGCCCTTCGCCGACGTCGTCACCACCACCACCCACAAGACCCTGCGCGGCCCGCGCGGCGGCCTGATCCTGGCGCGTAAGAACGAAGAGCTGGAGAAAAAGCTGAACTCCGCGGTCTTCCCGGGCGGCCAGGGCGGCCCGCTGGAACACGTCATCGCCGCCAAGGCCGTGTGCTTCAAGGAGGCCCTGCAGCCCGAGTTCAAGGCCTACCAGGAACAAGTGGTGAAGAACGCCCAGACCATGGCCCAGGTGTTCATCGAGAACGGCTACGACGTGGTTTCCGGCGGCACCCAGAACCACCTGTTCCTGCTCAGCCTGATCAAGCAGGACATCACCGGTAAGGACGCCGACGCCGCCCTGGGCCGCGCCTTCATCACCGTGAACAAGAACAGCGTGCCGAACGACCCGCGCTCGCCCTTCGTCACCTCGGGCCTGCGCATCGGCACCCCGGCCGTGACCACCCGCGGCTTCAAGGAAGGCGAGTGCCGCCAACTGGCCGGCTGGATCTGCGAGATCCTCGCCAACCTGGGCGACGAAGCCGTGGAAGGCCGCGTGCGCGAGCAGGTCAAGGCGCTGTGCGGCAAGTTCCCGGTGTATGGCAAGTAAGCCTTAGCCGAGAACGACGAAAAGCCCGGCATTTGCCGGGCTTTTTCGTTTCACCTTCGGATAGCCCCGCGCAGCCTGCGAGCCCAATCGCGGACGGAGTCCGCTCCTACGCCTCCGGGGAAGCACGATCGTAGGAGCAACTGTCTTGCGGGCCGCACCAAGGCGCTCTTCGTAGGATGGGTTGAGCTTGCGAAACCCATGCGGCCATGGCGATGGGTATCGCTTCGCTCAACCCATCCTACGATTGTCAGGCGCCCCCGTAGGAGCGGACTCCGTCCGCGATTATCCGTCGTTGGAAGCGACGGATCAGGGCTGCGCCGGCACATCCCGCAGCGCATTGAGCTGCCGCGCCAGCGTCTCCGCTTCCACCTGGCTGTCGAAGCCCTCCAGCATCACCCGGCCGTCGCGCACCGGCTCGGATACCTGCGGCAGCATGCGCAGGCGGCCGTCGATGACCACCGCCAGGGCCTTGCCCTGCTGCTTTTCGGTCAGCCGGGCCAGGCGCTTGCTGGCGTCGGGGGCGAAGGTTACCAGCACGCCGGGGCGGCCGCCGTTGCCCAGCACCACCTCGGCGCGCTGCACGTCGCGTTGGGTGAGTTCGGCGCGGGCCACGACCAGCACCGCCTGGCCCTGCGGGTCGGCCAAGGTGCGCGTGCTGGCGGTGGGCTTGTCGGCGGTGGCGTGGATGTCGAAGCTGTGCTGCGGCAGGACTGGCGGCGCGCCGGCGCAGGCGCCCAGCAGGGCGAGGAGGCAGAGCAGGATCAGGCGTTTCATGGGTCGACGATGGGGTCAGGCAACAATGGAATCGGGCCGAATGCCGGTTGGACAACGACACGCGCCGGTCATTGCGTACCGGCCGGCGCATGATAACGCCGATGGCGGCCCGGCAGGCGTGGCCGAAGTCAACGAAGGGGCTGGCGCGGGCCCTTCGCTGGCAGTGACGGCCCCGGCCAACTAGGCTCGTCGTGGGGCCGGTCGACGGGCTCGATACCCGCGTTTCCGGCGAGCTGCTATCATGCCCGCCTTTTTTGCCCAGGCCGCGCAAGACGGCCAATCCTGACCGACCGGTCGAGCCGACAAGACGCCCAAACACGGGAGCACGACATGCTGGAAAAGCTGTTCCAACTCAAGGCGCACAATACCAACGTACGCACCGAGATCCTGGCGGGGATCACCACCTTCCTGACCATGGCCTACATCCTCTTCGTCAACCCGAGCATCCTCGGCGAGACCGGCATGGACAAGGGCGCGGTGTTCGTCGCCACCTGCCTGGCCGCGGCCATCGGCTCGTCGATCATGGGCCTGATCGCCAACTACCCCATCGCCCTCGCCCCGGGCATGGGCCTGAACGCCTTCTTCACCTACACCGTGGTGCTGCACATGGGCCACACCTGGCAGGTGGCGCTCGGCGCGGTGTTCCTCTCGGCGTGCATGTTCTTCATCATTTCGATCTTCCGCATCCGCGAATGGATCATCAACAGCATCCCGCTGGCCCTGCGCTCGGCCATCGCCGCCGGCATCGGCCTGTTCCTGGCGCTGATCGCGCTCAAGGAGTCGGGCATCGTCGTCGCCAACCAGGCCACCCTGGTGGGCATGGGCGACCTGGCCAGGCCCGAGCCGCTGCTGGCCATCCTCGGCTTCATCCTCATCGTCGCCCTGGAAGCCCGCCGCGTGACCGGCGCGGTGATGATCGGCATCCTGGTGGTAACCTTTGTCGCCATCGCCCTGGGCGTGACCCAGTTCGGCGGCGTGGTGTCGATGCCGCCGTCGCTGGCGCCGACCTTCCTCCAGCTGGACATCAAAGGCGCCCTGGACATCGGCCTGACCAGCGTGATCTTCGCCTTCCTCTTCGTCGACCTGTTCGACAACTCCGGCACCCTGATCGGCGTGGCCAAGCGCGCCGGGCTGATGGGCAAGGACGGGCACATGCCGAAGATGGGCCGCGCGCTGATCGCCGACAGCACCGCGGCCATGTTCGGCTCGCTGCTGGGCACCTCCACCACCACCAGCTACATCGAGTCGGCCGCGGGCGTTTCCGCCGGCGGGCGCACCGGACTGACCGCCATCGTGGTCGCCGTCCTGTTCCTCCTGGCGCTGTTCTTCGCCCCGCTGGCGGGCAACGTCCCGGCCTTCGCCACCGCGCCGGCGCTGTTCTTCGTCGCCGTGCTGATGGCCTCGGGCCTGGCCGAGATCGACTGGGACGACCTGACCGTGGCCGCGCCGGTGGTGGTCACCGCCCTGGCCATGCCGCTGAC
>Ga0222426_100306_pt1 | contig 41113 bp, 41 predicted proteins | sample 2B50Ametagenome_FD_180087 | JGI IMG/M metagenome (GOLD analysis project Ga0222426, IMG submission 180087) | Enriched microbial communities from leaf-cutter ant dump, University of Wisconsin, Madison, United States - 2B50A (version 2) | ecosystem: Environmental > Terrestrial > Nest > Insects nest...
GGGCTATTTCGGCGGCTGGACGGACCTCCTGATGCAGCGCTTCATCGAGATATGGTCCTCGATGCCGGTGCTCTACATCCTCCTCATCATCGCCGCCATCCTGCCGCCCGGCTTCTGGATCCTGCTCGGCATCATGCTGCTCTTCTCCTGGGTCGGCTTCGTCGGCGTGGTGCGCGCGGAATTTTTGCGCGCACGGAACTTCGAATATGTCAGGGCGGCGCGGGCGCTCGGCGTCGGCAATGCGACGATCATGACGCGGCACCTCTTGCCGAATGCCATGGTCGCCACCCTTACCTTCCTGCCCTTCATCCTCTCCGGCTCGATCACCACGCTGACCTCGCTCGATTTCCTCGGCTTCGGCATGCCGCCGGGCTCGCCGTCGCTCGGCGAGCTGATCGCGCAGGGCAAGGAGAACCTCCAGGCGCCGTGGCTCGGCCTTACCGCCTTCGTCGTCATGTCCCTCATGCTGTCGCTGCTGATCTTCGTCGGCGAGGCGACGCGCGACGCCTTCGATCCGAGGAAGACCTTCCGGTGAGCGCTCCCGAAACCATCCTCTCCGTCCGCGACCTCTCCGTCGCCTTCCACCAGGGCGGCAACACATCGCTCGCCGTCGACCGCGTCTCCTTCGAGATCCGGCGCGGCGAGGTCGTGGCGCTGGTCGGCGAATCGGGCTCCGGCAAGTCGGTGACGGCGAACTCGATCCTGAAGCTCCTGCCCTATCCCGCCGCAAGCCATCCCTCCGGCGAGATCCACTTCAACGGCAAGGACCTCCTGAAAGCCTCGGATGCGGAGCTGCGCACGGTGCGCGGCAACGACATCACCATGATCTTCCAGGAGCCGATGACCTCGCTCAACCCGCTGCACTCCATCGAGCGGCAGATCGGCGAGATCCTGAAGCTTCACCAGGACATCGAGGGTCCCGCCGCGCGCGTGAAAATCCTCGAACTGCTCAACCAGGTCGGCATCCGCGAGCCGGAAAAGCGGCTTGCCGCCTATCCGCACGAGCTGTCCGGCGGCCAGCGCCAGCGCGTGATGATCGCGATGGCGCTCGCCAACCGGCCTGAACTGCTGATCGCCGACGAGCCGACCACGGCGCTCGACGTCACCGTGCAGGCGCAGATCCTCGAACTCCTGAAGAACCTCAAGGAAGAGCACGGTATGTCCATGCTCTTCATCACCCACGACCTCGGCATCGTGCGCAAGTTCGCCGACCGGGTCTGCGTGATGACCAGGGGGCAGATCGTCGAGACCGGGCCGGTCGAGGCCATCTTCACCAACCCGCAGCACGCCTATACGCGCCACCTGCTCGCCGCCGAGCCGAAGGGCGCGCCGCGGCCCGCCGACGACAGCCAGCCCGTCGTCATCGAGGCGGAGGACGTGAAGGTCTGGTTCCCGATCAAGGCCGGTTTTCTCCGCCGCGTGGTGGACCACGTGAAGGCCGTCGACGGCATCGACCTCAAGCTGCGCGCCGGCCATACGCTCGGCGTCGTCGGCGAATCGGGCTCCGGCAAGACGACGCTCGGCCTTGCTCTGACGCGGCTCATCTCCTCGAAGGGCCGCATCGCCTTCGTCGGGCAGGACATCGCCGGGCGCACCTTCGCCGAGATGCGGCCGCTGCGCCGGCGCATGCAGATCGTCTTCCAGGACCCCTACGGCTCGCTCTCCCCGCGCATGTCCGTCGCCGACATCGTCGCGGAGGGCCTGAAGATCCACGAGCCGTCGCTTTCCGAGGCCGAGCGCGACCATCGCGTCGCCGCCGCGCTGGAGGAGACCGGCCTCGACCCCACGACGCGGTGGCGCTACCCGCACGAATTCTCCGGCGGCCAGCGCCAGCGCATCGCGATCGCCCGCGCCATGGTGCTGAAGCCCGAATTCGTCATGCTGGACGAGCCGACCTCCGCGCTCGACATGAGCGTGCAGGCGCAGGTCGTCGAGCTTCTGCGCGACCTTCAGGCGAAGCACAACCTTGCCTATCTCTTCATCAGCCACGACCTCAAGGTCGTGCGCGCGCTCGCCAACGACATCATCGTCATGCGCAGCGGGCGCGTGGTGGAGAAGGGACCGGCAAACGACATCATCGAGCGCCCGGGCGAAGCCTATACGAAGGCCCTGATGGCCGCCGCCTTCAACCTCGAAGCCGTCCGCAGCGAGACGATCAGCCAATAGCAGCAGGAACCAGCATGCCGACGAAAAGCCCGGTCATCATCGATCTCAAATTCGACCAGGAACAGGTCGCCGCCGCCCTCAAGGGCGCCTTCCCGGACCGCGAGGTGATCAACCTCCTCCATCCGGCAAGCCGCAACCGCGACCTTTCCGGCATCGACTATGCCGTGGTCTGGAAGCCGGGCGCCGACCTCTTCTCCCGGGCGAAGGACCTGAAGGTCGTCTTTTCCGGCGGCGCGGGCGTCGACCATGTGCTGACGCTGCCCGGCCTGCCGGACGTGCCGCTGGTGCGCTTCGTCGATCCCTCCCTGACGACGCGCATGAGCGAGTGGGTCGCCCTGCAATGCCTCCTGCACCTGCGCCAGCACCGGGCCTACGAGGCGCAGCGGCAAAAGCGCGTCTGGCGCGAGCTCGCCCAGCCGGAGGCGAAGGAGTTCACCGTCGGCATCATGGGCTTCGGCGTGCTCGGGCAGGATGCGGCGGCCAAGCTGAAGACGCTCGGCTTCAACGTCATCGGCTGGTCGAAGAGCGGCCGCAAGGTCGAGGGTTTCGAGACCTATGATGAAAACGGGCTCGACGCCTTCCTGGCGAAGACCGACATCCTCGTCGGCCTGCTGCCGCTGACGCCGGAAACGAAGGGCATCTTCAACACGGGCCTCTTCACCCGCCTTTCCCGCAAGGGCCCCTTCGGCGCGCCGGTCTTCGTCAACGGCGGGCGCGGCGGCAGCCAGGTGGAGGCCGACATCGTCGCGAGCCTCAACGACGGCACGCTGCACGGCGCCTCGCTCGACGTCTTCGAGCAGGAGCCGCTGCCGCTCGAAAGCCCGCTCTGGTCGATGGACAAGGCGTTCCTGACGCCGCATGCCGCCGCCGCCTCCGATGTCGGCGCGCTCTTCCGCCATGTCGGCGAGCAGATCGAGCGGCTGGAAAGCGGCAAGCCGCTGGAATATCTCGTCGACCGCAGCGCGGGTTACTGAGACGTTCAGGGCCGGCGATAGCCCGTCGGCTGCTCGTAGAGCCAGCCGATGCGCGCGATGGCGGCGTCGAGGTTTTCGCGCGCCACGCTCATCGTGTGGCCGTTGGCGTGGACGATGGTCGCCTCGTCCTCCATGATCGCCACATGCCCCTTCCAGAAGACGAGGTCGCCGCGGCGCAGCTCGCCCCGTTCGATGGGCGTGCCGAGGCCGGCGGCCTGCATGTCGGAATCGCGTGGCGCCGTGCGGCCGGTCATCATCATGGAAAGCTGCACCAGGGCCGAGCAGTCGATCCCGAAGCCCGAGCGCCCGCCCCACAGATAGGGCGTCTCGATGAAGCGGGTGGCGACGGAGACGTAATCCTCGCTCGCCGGCGCGCCGACCGGCAGGCAATGGCCGGCAACGACCGACCGGCCGCACTCCAGCGTGAGGTAGCGCGTCCCGCGCGTCTCGCTCTCGCCGACGACCGTTAGCCGGCTTCCGATCGACAGGGCGAAGGCGGCGGGGTTGCGCAGGTCCGCACCGGTATAGGCGAAGGTGCGGGGAACGGCGACGACATGGGTCGGCGCGCCCGTCCCGGACGCCAGCGCCGTCTCGCGGACATAGCCGACATAGCCGTCGAAGGCGGATTTCACCCAGGCCCAACCGTCCGTCCGGTCGAGCACCGCAACGGTCTCGCCGAACAGCACCTGCGTGTCGATGCCGGCCGCCTCGTCCGGCCGGGGCCGCAGCGGCGCGACGGGCTCGGACACCGTTGCCGGCATGCCGGAGACGTAGCGGGCGGCGTCGACGGTGCCGCGCAGGGCCTCCTCGGCGAGGTCGGGGCGGTAGGCATTGAGGCGGCGGTCGGGCAAGGCGGTCATGGTCTTCTCACGGAGCGAGCTTGCGGCCTCCGGCGATGATGAGGTCGCCGAGGCGTTCGAGATAGAGCGCGCCGTCCACGGTGCGCTTGATGACGACGTTGCGCCGGTCGCGCTCGTCGCGCATCCGCGTCACCAGCCCCTGCTCGCCCATCGTGTCGAGCGCGCGGGTGATGACCGGCTTGGTGACGCCGAGCCTGGCCGCCAGCCCCCGCACGGTATGCGGCGGCGGCACGAGGTATATTTCCAGGAGGATGGCAAGCTGGCGCAGCGTCAGGTCGCGCCCGTCCTCGTGGACCTGCTGCAGCGTCACCTCATGCCAGAGGCCGAGCGCCTGCGATGGGGTGAGATCTACCGGCACGGCTCCTCCGGGCAAATGGCTGTCGTTACGCTACCGTATCGTTCGTCCGAAGGAAAGCGTCCCGTCAGGCGGTCGCCTTGCGCAGGTGGTGGTAGAGCGCGCGGATCGCCTGCGCCTCGCCGCCGACCGGCGAATGCGGCCGCTCGGCCTGCGCCCAGGCGTAGATGTCGAAATGCACCCAGCGCCGGTTGCGCGTGACGAAGCGCTTCAAGAACAGCGCCGCGGTGATCGAGCCGGCCATGCCGCCCGCGGGCGCGTTGGTGAGGTCGGCGATGCGGGCGGAGACGTCCTTGTCGTAGCCGGCATAGAGCGGCATGCGCCACATCGGATCGTCCACCGAAAGGCTCGCCTCGGCAAGGTCGTGGGCAAGGTCGTCGTCGTCGGTGAAGAAGGGCGGCAGGTCCGGGCCGAGCGCGACGCGCGCCGCGCCCGTCAGCGTCGCCATGTCGACGATGAGGTCGGCTTCCTCCTCGTCCGCATAGGCGAGCGCATCGGCAAGGATCAGCCGGCCCTCGGCGTCGGTGTTGTCGATCTGCACGGTGAGGCCCTTGCGGCTCCTATAGATGTCGCCGGGGCGGAAGGCGTTCGCCGAGATGGAATTCTCGACGACGGGTACGAGGACCCGCAGATCCACCTTCAGCTTGGCGTCCATGATCATCAGGGCGAGGCCCATGACGTTCGCCGCCCCGCCCATGTCCTTCTTCATCAGCAGCATGGAAGAGGCGGGCTTGATGTCGAGGCCGCCCGTGTCGAAGGTCACGCCCTTGCCGACGAGCGTCACGCGCTTGTGGCCCTTCTTGCCCCAGCGCAGCTCCAGGAGGCGCGGCGCCTGCGCGGCCGCGCGGCCGACCGTGTGGACGAGCGGAAAATTCTCCTTGAGCAGATCGTCGCCCGCGATGACGGAGACCTTCGCCTTGTAGTGCTCGCCGAGCGCGCGGAAGACGTCTTCCAGCGCATCCGGGCCCATGTCGTTGGTCGGCGTGTTGACGAGGTCGCGGGCAAGGAACACGCCGGCGAGCTGGCGCTTGATGTCGGCGGCGTCCGCGTCCGTCGGGATCAGCAGCGTCGGCGCCTCGGCGGCGGCGGCCTTGTAGCGCTCAAAGCGGTAGCTGCCGAGGCCGTAGCCGAGCGCGAGGCGATTGGCCGTCAACGGTGCGGTCTCGATATGCCAGTCGCCGGCCGGCAGGGTGCGGGCGAGCTTGCCCGTCAGGAACGGCGCGTCGGACGGGTTCTTGCCGAGGCCGAAGAGCGCGCCGCCGAGATGCCCGTCCGCCGTCGGCACCATCAGCAGCGCGCCCGATTCGGCCTTGAAGCCGGCCTTCTTCGCCCAGTCGAGGGCGATCGGGTCGATCGACCCGGTCTCGATATGGGCCGGCGTGATCGCGAAGATCGGCAGCGTCTTGCCGCCCTTCGTGTTGAAGGGAGAGGGCCGGTCGATGAACTGGAAGGGGGCCATGGCGGAACCTTTGCAGACGAGCTTGAGAATCAGGCGATTAACACTCTGTTAGGGTTAACAGATTATTGCTGGAGCGGAGATTGCGGCGTGATTCCTTGACCGCCGCGACATGCGGGAAAATCGCTTCGGGGACTGATCATGGCCGCTTGCCCTAAGGGTTCGTCACTTCGTCCGGCGCTCCTTGCGAGCGCGGGCCTCCTCATCGGCCTGTTCCTTGCGGGCTGCGCGGGCAAGAGCAACATGACCACGGGGTCCATCCCGAAGTCCGAGCCGGTGGCCGCCATGAACGCGACGCAGCTTCGCGGGGCCGCCGAGCGGATCGGCGAGGCCTACGAGAAGAACCCCAAGGACCGCAATATCGGCATCCAGTATGCGAGCGTCCTGCGCATGAACGGGCGCAACGACCAGGCGCTCGCCGTCATGCAGCAGGTCGCCATCGCCAATCCGAACGACCGCGAGGTGCTGGCAGCCTACGGCAAGGCACAGGCCGCCGCCGGCCAGCTCCAGCAGGCGCTCGACACGATCCTGCGCGCCCAGACGCCGGACCGGCCGGACTGGCGGCTGAAATCGGCCGAAGGGGCGATCCTCGACCAGCTCGGCCGCTCGAGCGAGGCACGCCAGCGCTACCGCGCCGCGCTCGACATCCAGCCGAACGAGCCCTCGGTGCTCTCCAACCTCGGTATGTCCTATCTTCTGGCACGCGACCTGAAGACGGCCGAGACCTACCTGCGCTCGGCCGCCCAGCAGCCCGGCGCCGACAGCAGCGTGCGGCAGAACCTTGCGCTGGCCGTCGGCCTGCAAGGCCGCTTCCAGGAGGCGGAGACCATCGCCCGGCAGGAGCTGACCGCCCAGCAGGCCGAGGCGAACGTCGCCTACCTGCGCGCCATGCTGAGCCAGCAGAACGCCTGGAAGAAGCTCGCCGCCGAGGACAACAGCACCAACTGATCTCCAAGCGTCCCTCCCAAGACGCCAACGCCCCGGCCGAACCTCGGCCGGGGCGTTTTCCGTCATGTCCTCTGGGATTGTTCAGAAGCGGTCGGCGACCTGGATGCCGGCGGGGCCGAGGATGACGGCGACGAGCACCGGCAGGAAGAACAGGATCATCGGCACCGTCAGCTTGGGCGGCAGGGCGGCGGCCTTCTTCTCGGCCTCGTTCATGCGCTGGTCGCGGCATTCTTGCGCGAGCACGCGCAGCGCCTGGGCGAGCGGCGTGCCGTAGCGTTCTGCCTGGATGAGGGCTTGCGTGACCGATTTCACCGTGTCGAGGCCGACGCGCGTGCCGAGGTTCTCATAGGCCTGCCGGCGCTCCTGCAGGAAGGAGAGCTCGGCCGTGGTCAGCACCAGCTCCTCGGCAAGCTCGGAGGAGGCCATGGCGATCTCGTCGGCGACGCGCTTGAAGGCGACCTCGATGGAAATGCCCGATTCCACGCAGATCAGCATCAGGTCGAGCGCATCCGGCCAGGCGCGGCGGATCGACTTCTGCCGCTTCGTCACCTGGTTGGAAACGAAGATGTTCGGCGAATAGAAGCCGATATAGGCGATGACAACGGTGGCGAGGATGCGCATCGGCAGCGGCTTGTCGCCGAGGAAGCCGAGATAGAAGATGTAGAAGACGGCAAGCGCCAGGAACACGAAGGGCAGCACGAAACGGGCGAAGAGGAAGATGTTCAGCGCGTTCTGCGAACGGTAGCCGGCCTGCCGCAGGCGGTTGACGGTGTTGGCGTCGACCAGCGCCTCGCGCAGGTTCAGCCGCTCGACCACCTGCCGTACGGAGGTGTTGTGCTGGGCGCGCAGCGAGGCCTTGCTCTGGCTCGCCTCGGCATTGAGGCGCGCCCTTTCACGCGCCCGCATCTGCTCGCGCTCCAGCGCCACCGCCTTCATGCGCTTGTTGAGGTCTCCGCGCTCGAAATAGGGCGCCGCCAGCGTGTAGAAGGTCGCCAGCACCGCGATTATCACGAAGGCGGGAAGCAGGATGGCCGGATTGGTAAGCGTTTCAACCATGGCCGCCCCCTAGATGTCGAAGTTGATCATGTTGCGCATCACCAGGATGCCGATGGACATCCAGATGCCGGAGATGCCGAGGATGAGGTGCCCGCGCGGATCGTGGAAGAGGACCATGATGTATTCCGGCGAGGTCAGGTAGACGAGGAAGGCGACGATGAAGGGCAGCGCGCCGATGATGGCGGCCGAGGCCTTGGCTTCCATCGACAGCGCGTTGACCTTGGCGCGCATCTTGCGCCGCTCGCGCAGCACGCGCGACAGGTTGCCGAGCGCTTCGGAGAGGTTGCCGCCCGCCTGGCTCTGGATGGCGATGACGATGGAGAAGAAGTTGACTTCCTGCAGCGGGATGTTGGTGAACATGCGCGCGCAGGCCTCCGGCACGCTGAGGCCGACCTGCTGGGCCTCGACGATACGGCGGAATTCCGAGCGGACCGGCTCCTGTCCCTCGGCGGCGATCAGCCGGAGGGCATCGGTGAGCGGCAGGCCCGACTTGATGGAGCGGACCATGACGTCGAGCGAGTTGGGGAATTCCTCGAGGAACCTGTTGAGCCGCCGCTTGACGAGGAAGCCGACGACCCAGCGCGGCAGCCCCGCCGCCACGATGAAGGCGGCGCCGAGCGAGACGAGGAGGCCCGCGCCCGCCAGAAGCGTCAGCACGAAGGCGAACAGGCCGAAGATCGCGCTGAAGATGTAGAACTTCGTGACGGTCAGCGACAGACCGGCCTGCGACAGCCGCGCCTTCATCGTGGTGGCGACGCGCTTGGTCTGCTCGCGCTGCTTCTTTTCGAGGTCCTTCAGCGAATCCTGCACCGACTTGCGGCGCTTGGAGAGTTCCTGCATGCGGTCGCGGGCAGCCTTGGCCTTGCCCTGGTCGGTCTCGGCGGCCTGCACGCGGCGCACGCGGCTTTCCGTCTTCTTCTCCGCCTCGATGCGCGAGAACAGCAGGCCGTAGGCGAGGCCCGCGGTCGAGAGCACCGCCAGCGCGAAGATCGCAACGATGTTGATATCCAGCCCGAACATCCGCGCGCCTATCTGCCCTTACGGCTTTTCCATCGCGTCGAGCGTTGCCGCAAGGCGCTTGTCCTCATTGAAATAGCGGGCGCGATCCCAGAAATGCGGCTTGCCGATGCCGGTGCCCGTGTGCTGGCCGACGATGCGGCCGTTGGCGTCCTCGCCCTGGATCTCGAAGCGCATCAGGTCCTGCGTGACGATGACGTCGCCTTCCATGCCGACCACTTCGGTGATGTGGGTGATGCGGCGCGAACCGTCGCGCAGGCGCGAGGCCTGGATGATGACGTCGATGGAGCCGGCGATGATCTCGCGCACGGTCTTGGCCGGCAGCGTGTAGCCGCCCATGGCGATCATGGACTCCATGCGCGAAAGGCATTCGCGCGGCGTGTTGGCGTGGATCGTGCCCATCGAGCCGTCGTGGCCGGTGTTCATCGCCTGCAGGAGGTCGAAGACCTCCGGTCCGCGCACTTCGCCGACGATGATGCGCTCGGGACGCATGCGCAGGCAGTTCTTGATGAGGTCGCGCATGGTGATCTCGCCCTCGCCCTCGATGTTCGGCGGGCGGGTTTCGAGGCGCACCACATGGGGCTGCTGGAGCTGGAGTTCGGCCGAGTCCTCGCAGGTGATGACCCGCTCGTCCTCGTCGATATAGCGCGTCAGGCAGTTGAGCAGCGTCGTCTTGCCCGAGCCCGTGCCGCCCGAGATGACGAGGTTGCAGCGCACGCGGCCGATGATCTGGAGAAGCGTCGCGCCTTCCGGCGTGATGGAGCCGAAGCGGACGAGCTGGTCGAGCGTCAGCTTGTCCTTCTTGAACTTTCGAATGGTGAGCGCGGTGCCGTCGATGGCGAGCGGCGGGGCGATGACGTTGACGCGCGAGCCGTCGGGCAGGCGCGCGTCGCAGATCGGGCTCGATTCGTCGACGCGGCGGCCGACCTGGCTGACGATGCGCTGGCAGATGGAGAGGAGCTGGGCGTTGTCGCGGAAGCGGATCTCCGATTCCTGCACCTTGCCGGCGACTTCGATATAGGTCTTGCCAGCGCCGTTCACCATGATGTCGGCGATGTCGTCGCGCGCAAGCAGCGGCTCCAGGGGGCCGTAACCGAGAACGTCGTTGCAGATGTCGTCGAGCAGTTCCTCCTGCTCGGAGATCGACATCGCGAAGTTCTTGATCGTGATGATGTCGTTGACGATGTCGCGGATTTCCTCGCGCGCGCTCTCGGTATCGAGCTTGGCGAGCTGCGACAGGTCGATCGTGTCGATGAGCGCGGAAAAGACCTGGCTCTTCGTGTCGTAGTAATCCTCGGTGCGGGCCACGCGGCGGCGCGCGGCGGGAGCCGGCGCCGGGGGCGCGACCGGCGCGGGCGCCGGCTCGAAGACGGGCTGCGCCGGCGCGGCGGCGGCCGCCGGCCGCTCCACCGTCATGGTCGGGGCGGACGCGGGCATGGCGACGGGCGCCTGGCCCGCCGTGCCGCTCTTGCCGAAACCTTCATTGCCGCGTTTGCCGAACATGCCGTTTCATCCAGTCTGTTGCATCGCCCCCGGGTTCTCCCGGGACTTACTTGCGGCCGAGGAGGCCCAGCATCTTGCCGAGCCCGGCCTTCTTGGGTTTCTTCACCGTCGCGCGGCCCGTCACCAGATGGGCGATCTGCGAGAAGGTCTCCGCGGTCGGCGACTTCTTGTCCATCTCCGCGATCATGCGGCCGCTGTTGGCCGCCGTGCCGAAGAGCTGCGCGTCGAAGGGAATGATCGCCACCGGCTCCACGCCGAGCGGATCGCAGAAATCGGCGGGCGCGATTTCCGGGCGCTTGGGCATCCCGACCTGGTTGAGGACGAGGTGCGGCGGCTTGTCGTTCGGCCGGAGCTTCTTCAACGCATCCAGCATGTTCTTGGCATTGCGCAGGTTCGCAAGGTCCGGCACGGCGGTGATGATCAGCTCGTCCACCTCGGAAAGCAGCGTGCGCGTCCATTCCGACCAGGCATGCGGCACGTCGAGCACCGTGACCGGCGCGCTGCGCTGGAGCACTTCGAGCACCGGCTGGAAGGAGCCGCGCTCGAGGTCGTAGGCGCGGTCGAGCATGGAGGGCGCCGCCAGGAGCGACAGGTGCTCGGAGCACTTCGTCAGCAGGCGGTCGAGGAAGACCTCGTCGAGCCGGTCCGGCGCGTAGATCGCCTCGGAAATGCCTTGCGGCGGATCCTGGTCGAAATCGATATTGGCCGTGCCGTAGGGCAGGTCGAGGTCGGCGAGGATCACTTCCGTCTGGAAGAGGCTGGAAATGTCGAAGGCGCAATTGTGCGCGACGGTCGAGGAGCCCGCACCGCCCTTGGCGCCGATGAAGGCGACCGATCGGCCGAGCGGTTCGGCCTCCGGGTCGACGAAGATCGCCGCCATGGCGTTCAGCACCTCGGCCATGCCGACGGGGCCGACCATATATTCGGAAATGCCGTTGCGGATGAGCTCGCGGTAGAGCGGGATGTCGTTATAGCGACCGACGATGATGACCTTGGTGGAGGGATCGCACACCTCGGCGAGCGGGGCGAGCTCCTCCATGATGCCGCGCGGCTCGGTCGAGGTCTCCAGGATGAGGAGGTTCGGCGTCGGCGCGGAGGCGAACATGTTGGCCGCCGCCGCGATGCTGGCGCTCGATATCTTGAGGCTGACCTTGGCCATGCGCCGGTCCTGCCCGCAGCGCTCCATGGCGCGCAGCATCGCCTCGCTCTCGCAGAAGGCGTGGACGGAGATGCGCGGCAGCGGGCGCACGGATTCGAGGTCGGTCGGGCGCACGGCCTCGTCCGCCGTCTCCTGCGCGGCCTCGCTGGTGAAGGTGTAGTCGACCGTGCTCATGGCGTCACATGTCCTTCAGTTCGGTATAGGCGTCGCGGTAACGCTGCAGCGCATTGCCGCGCTGGGTGGCGTCGGCCGGCGTCATGCGCCGCGGACCGAGGAGGTCGTTGGGATCGGCGATCTGGGCCGCGAGGTTGTTCTGCGTGGCGCAGCCGAAATTGTAGTAGTTTTTGTTGGCGGACGTGTTGACCACCAGGTCCTCCGGCCACTGGCCGCAGGCCGGCGTCGAGGCCGTGATGGCGTAGTAGCTGAGGCGGATGGGCGCTGCCTCCGCCGGATCGCCGGCGACATAGCTTTCCATGACGATCTTGCGGGCGGGAACGCCGCGGCGGGCGACCAGCCTGCGGATCTCGCGGCTCGTCACGGCGGTCGCCGCCGCATTGCGCGCGTCGCCCGGAACGAGGATGCGGAAGATGCCGGAGGCGCCCGTCGCATAGCCATCGACGAAGCCGGCGATCACCTCGCTCTGGCCGCGGGTCAGGCGGGAGGCGCCGGTGGCGATCGGGATGTCGATCGTCTTTTCCTGCTCGCCGACGACGATGGGATGGCGCGTGCGGTAATCGTCCGGCAGCGCGCCCGTCGTCGAGCGGTCGGGGTTCGCGCAGCCTGCGGCGAGCGCGGCAACCACCGCCATCGCCAGGAGCGCGGCGGTGCGGCCGGTCTTGCTGGTGCTGTGCATTTCATTTGCCATTGGCTGGGCCCGTCCCTTCGTCACGTCGCACCCGATCATTTGTAGATGAAGCCCACGCTGCCTTCGTAGCGCTGGGCGGGCAGGTCGCTCTTGCGGCCATAGATCTGATTGACCTGGCCGAGGAAGACGCTCGCCGCGTCGCTGGCCGGGTTGAAATTGTCGTCCGGCCGCGCAAGCGCGTTGCGGTTCACCGGCTTGACGAGATAGGGCGTGGCGATGATCACCAGCTCCGTCTCTTTGCGATTGATGGATTTATTGCGGAACAGTGCTCCGAGAACAGGAACCTTGGAAGCAACCGGCGTGCCGGACACGGATTGCTGCACGTCATCGCGAATGAGCCCAGCCAGCGCTATGGAGCCACCGGATGGCAATTCCACCACGGTCTCTGCATCGCGGCGACGATACTCGGTTACCGTTGTTCCGTCCGAGGCGGTCATCGGCTCTGACACTTTTGTCTGGATTCTTAACCCAATACGACCGGAGGATAGAACAGTTGGAGTGAAACCCAGCGAAATACCGTACTGGTAGGTCGTCGTTGAATAGCCGCCATTTCCGTCCGAGATGGTATAAAGGCGCTCGCCACCAGAATTAAACGTTGCCGATTGACCCGAAACAGCTGTCAGAGTTGGTTCGGCCAACGTACGTATTGCATCAGCCTGTTCCAACGCGCTCATCATAGTTCCAAGGCTGAGTCTCCCAATCTGGCCTGCAATTGTGGCCTCACTTGCTTTGCCAAGAGCATTGGCGGTAGCAAACTCCAAAGTGGAAAGCCCCGAATCGGAATTAGTAGCTCGACTGAAAGCACTGTCGAAACCGAGCTGCTTGAGGACTTCGCGGCGGATTTCGGCGACCGTCACCTTGAGCGTGACCTGGTCCTCACCCTCGACCTGCAGCATGTTGACGACCTGCGAGCTCTGGCGCGCCTCGCCGAAGATGGCCGCATCGCCGTTGTTGCCCTGCGCTGTGATGTTGCGGGTCGTCGCTTCGCCGCCCTTCAGGAAGATTTCCGCAAGGCTCACCGCCTGCGCGGCATCCTGCGGCGTGCGCACGGAACCGCTGAGCACGATGTTATCCGAGATGATCTCGACCTGGATGTCGGAATCGGGGATGAAGCGGCGCAGGTTCGCCTGAAGCCCGCTCACGTCGCGCTCCACGTTGAGGTCGATGCTGACGATCTCCTCGCCATTGGGGCCGAAGACGAAGATGTTGGTCTGGCCGACTTCCTTGCCGAAGAGGTAGATGCGCCGCGAGGTGCGGGTGACGGCGTCCGCCTTGACCGGATCGGCGACGAGGATGTCGTGCGCGTCGCTCGGCAGGTCGATGACGAGGGCCTTGTTGAGGCCGAGCCTCAGCGTCTTGCGCGCGCCGGGGCCGCTCTCCTGGATGCGGATGATGGAGCTGGTGGCCGCCTCGGCAACCGAAACGGGGGCGCCGGTGACGATTGCCGCCGGCAGGCCGGAAAATGCGAGGCAGAAGCTCGCACCGCCTGCGACAGAAGCCTGAAAAGTCCTTGCGATTCCAAACACGGGGGTCAGCTCCTGATCACTTCTGCGTTGCGGACGTGGCGCCGGTGACGATCTCGCCGGTCTTGATCACCTGCACGACCGGCGAGCCGTCGCCGCCGGAAAGCAGGTAGTCGGCTGCCGTGTTATCGGGCTCCTGGGCGTCGGCGACGCTGCGCAGCGCCAGCGACAGGCGCTCTGCCATCTGCTGGGCGACGGCCATCACCTTGGTCTGGTCCGGCGTGAGCTCGAGCGTTGCGGTGGTGCCGACGACGGCCTTGGAGCCGTCCGGGTTCTCCTGGATCTGCTGGTCGATCGCCAGAACGCGGACATTGGAGAGCACGGTTTCGGTGAGATAGGCGCCGGTGCCGTTCTTGCGCACCATGGTCACGTCGACGCGGTCATTCGGCAGGATGAAGCCGCCGGCGCCGGTAGCGACGGAGATTTCCGTCGCGACGGCGCGTTTGCCGGCCGGCAGCAGCGAGGACATGATGCGGCTCGAGGAATCGGCGATCTTCTCCTGGCGGATCGGCTCGCCGTTGAAGATCGGCATGCGCGCGATGGCGCCGTTCAGCTTGTCGACGGCATCGGGCCGGTTCTGGTCGGTGATGAAGCCTTCGACGATGGAGCCCTGCGGCCAGGGCGCCCAGGCGACGACATCCGGATTGAGCCGCGCGCCGACCGGCAGGCTTTCCTTGGCGACGAGCACGTTGATGGTGGGCTCGCGCTCAACGACCTTCTGCATCTCGATCGACGGCTTGCCGCCGCGCGCGATCTGAAGGGCGAGCAGCCCTGCCACGCCCGCCGAAACGACGGCCACTGCCAGAATGATGATTCGCGCCGGTTTCATGTGGTTTCCCTGAGCTGCGGAGTCTCCTATCCGCCCAGATTGACCGGCAATGGTGTAATTATGGTTAATAAGCGCCTTACGGCTATGGTTAACGCCCGGTTGACGTCAGCCGCCGAGGACGGCGAGCATCAGCGGCGAGGACGGGTAGGCCGCAAAGGCCGCAACGCCGATGGCGATGCCGTAGGGCACCTTCTTGGCGGTCAGCAGATGCTGGGGAACCGGCAGGCCGCTCGCCAGGATCGTGTTCGTGTGCGAGCGCAGCGACAGGATGGCGAGCGTCAAGAGGCCGCCGAAGAAGGACACGTAAATCAGGAACTCGACCAGCGAGAAGGTGAGGCCGAACCAGACGGCGCTCGCCGTCAGGAGCTTCGCATCGCCGCCGCCCATGGCGTTGATGGCGAACAGCGCAAAGCAGGCCGCAAAGACCGCGGCCCCCGCCGCAAGGTGCATCGCGATCTCCGTAAGGCCGAGGCCCGCGAGCGGCGCGACGACGAGGAAGGCGGCGATGAGGATAGCCGAGACCCGGTTGGGGATGAGCATCGTCAGGAAGTCCGAGCAGGCGGCAAGCGCAAGGCACAGCGGGAAAACCACGAAGATGATGGCCTGTGTCACGGCAGTCTCCTGTTTTCCAAGATGATGCGCCTGATCGGTTTCGGAATGGATAATGCGCGAAAGACAGAAAGCCGCCTCGCAGGCGGCTTTCCAATGTAAACAGTTGCCTGCTAGCGAATTAGTCCAGCGTGGTCTTGTTCACTTCGGTCGTCATCTTGGTGCCGAGCTTGCTGAACGTCTCGTTCAGCGAGCCGCCGAGTGCGGTGGCGCCGGTGATGAGGGCAACGGAAATCAGGGCGGCGATCAGGCCGTATTCGATGGCGGTTGCGCCAGACTCGTCCTTCATAAGGCGAGCGAAAATCTTGGTCATGGTATTCTCCTAGCTCCACGATGTTGGTTCAGCACGTCCGCCAACTGTTTCCGTTGTTCGGATGGATGCAACCTACAGGCAGGCCATTTCCATCGACTTAAAGAAGTCAGTTAATGGAACCCTAACCGGCAGAGGCCGGATTTATGGTTACCATCCGGTCAATTCGGCCTTATCGGCCCGTTTTTTGCGGCTTTTGCGTATAGCCCGGCTTTTGGCCGCCAATAAGCGTCAGGGTTGAAACGGGAATACGATCCCTTGCTTTAAACCTTCATTCACCATTCCCGGCGATGCTATCGCCAATTCATTGTCGGGATGACTGTTTATGGGACGCCACTGGACATTCGCTGCTGGGGCAGCAACGCTTGCGACAGCCGCACTTGCCCTCCTTTCGGCAACGGGCACGGCCTTCGCCGAGGAACAGTTCATGCGCGTCTATATGGACCATGCGCGCGTCCTCAGGCTCGACCGTCCGGTCAGCAAGGTGATCGTCGGCAATGCCGAGGTCGCCGACGCGACGGTGGCCGATGCGCACACCATCGTGCTGACCGGCCGCAACTTCGGCACCACCAACCTCGTCCTGCTCGATGCCGACGGCAATGCCATCGTCGACGAGCGCGTCCTCGTCTCCATCGACGAAGGCAACACGGTACGCGTCTTCCGCCAGACGGACCGCTCTGTGCTGTCCTGCACGCCGAATTGCGAGGTCCATGCCAGCAAGACCGCCAACGGCGGTTGAGGCCCGTCCCGCATTCGGCGTCCGGATGCGGGAAACCGTTCAATTCCTCCTTGCCTTGCACACGAAATGTAAAGGGTCTGCCGGCTAATCTCGCCATATCCAGCATTTGGGAATGGATCGCGATGTCGCTCGGTCATGACGCAATTCCTCGCCGCCGGCCTATGAAGGACCTGCGCGAGCGTTTCCTCGCCCGCCGCGACGGTTCGGCGGCCATCGAGTTCGCGCTTCTTGCGCTGCCTTTCTTCATCATGGTCTTCGCCTCCATCGAGACCTTCGTGGCCTTCACCGGCGAGCAGCTCCTGGCGAACGCCACCGACACCATGGCGCGCAAGATCCGCACCGGCGCGATCACCTCCACCATGTCCAAGGAGGATTTCCGCAAGGCCTTCTGCGAGGAGATCAAGATCCTGATGCCCTGCTCGGCGACGGAGGCGGCCAAACCCGACAAGCTGTGGATCGACGTGCGCAGCTTCTCCTCCTATGCGCAGATCCCGAAGGCCGTTCCCATCACCGACGGCGACCTCGACACCACGTCGTTCAAGTTCGAGCCCGGCGGCAAGAAGACAATCAACATCGTACGCGCCTATTATCGCTGGGACGTGGTGACGGACCTCGTGCGCCCCATGCTCTCCAGCGTCCGCTCCGCAGACGGCTCCCGGCAGAACTACCTGATGGTCGCGACGGCCGTCGTCCAGAACGAGGATTACCAGTGATGGGCGCTCCTGCCGAAACCGGACGGACCGGAAAGACGCTGCCCTGTGGCGGCCTTCTCCTGCGGCTTCGCCGCTTCGTCGACGATCGCCGCGGCGTCGGCGCCATCGAGTTCGCCATCGTCGCGCCGATTCTCATCATGGCCTATATCGGCGCCTTCGAGATTTCCGTCGCCGTCGCCACATCGCGCAAGGTCAGCCGGGCGGCAAGCACCGTCTCCGACCTCCTGACGCAGAGCAAGACGACGACGGCGGCGACGCTGGACACGATGAAGGACGTCGTGAAGAACGTGCTCGCGCCCTATGCGATCACCGGCTACTCGCTCAAGATCACCGGCATCGCGGTGGATGCCGACGGCAAGGCGACGGTCGCCTGGTCCCGCGACCAGAAGGCCGGCAAGCCCTACGGCTCGGGCGACGCCGTCACGCTGCCGTCGAACATGGACGCCAAAAGCACCTTCATCGTGCGCACGGAGCTGGTCGTGCCCCATTCCATCCTCCTGATGGCGCCGGGCCTCAGCTCGCAGATCAACGAGGTCAACCTTTCCAAGACGAGCTATTTCCGCCAGCGCGTGGGTGACGCGATCGCCTGCAGCGGCTGCTGAGGCCGACCGGCCGGCGCGGCGATTTTCCTTGAACCCTTCGCAGGGCCTGTGCGATGTCACGCGGATGCGGACAGACGACAGGTGATCCATGGCGCGGGCCTTCCTCTTCGTTCTCGATTCCTTCGGCATCGGCGGTGGGCCGGATGCGGCCGCCTTCGGCGATCTCGGCGCCGATACGCTCGGCCATATCGCGGAATTCTGCGCGGCGGGCGCCGCCGACCGGCCCGGCGTCCGGCAGGGGCCGCTGAAACTGCCCAACATGTCGGCCCTCGGCCTGCTGCACGCCGCGCGCGCCGCAACCGGCCGCTTCCCGCCCGGCATGGACGTGCCGCAGCGCGTCTTCGGCTATCACGGGGCGGCAAGCGAGGTCTCCAACGGCAAGGACACCCCGTCCGGCCACTGGGAGATCGCCGGAACGCCCGTCACCTTCGACTGGGGCTATTTCCCCGCCGAGGGCGACGCCTTCGAGCCCGAGCTGGTGGAGGCGATCGTAAGGCAGGGCAATGTGTCCGGCATCCTCGGCAATTGCCACGCCTCGGGCACGGACATCATCGCCCGCCACGGGCTGGAGCATATCCGCACCGGAAAGCTGATCTGCTACACCTCCTCCGATTCGGTCTTCCAGATCGCCGCGCATGAGACCCATTTCGGCCTCGACCGGCTGCTTTCCTTCTGCGAGACGGTGCGGAAAATCCTCGACGAGCGGCCCGGCGGGCGCATCGGCCGGGTCATCGCGCGGCCCTTCCTCGGCGAGACGCCGCAGACCTTCGAGCGCACCGGCAACCGGCGCGACTATTCCGTGCTGCCGCCCGAGCCGACCCTCCTCGACCGGCTGACGGAAGCCGGCCGCACGGTGCACGCCGTCGGCAAGATCGGCGACATCTTCGCCCATCAGGGCATCGGCACGCTCACCAAGGCGAACGGCAACATGGCGCTCTTCGACGCGACGCTGCGCGTGATGGACGAGGCGAAGGACGGCGACCTCGTCTTCACCAATTTCGTCGATTTCGACATGCTGTACGGCCACCGCCGCGATGTCCCCGGCTATGCCGCGGCGCTCGAAGCCTTCGACCGGCGCCTGCCGGAAGTGGACCGCAAGCTGAAGCCCGGCGACATCGTCATCCTCACCGCCGACCACGGCTGCGACCCCACCTGGCGCGGCACCGACCACACGCGCGAGCGCGTGCCGATCATGAGCTTCGGCCCGGGCATCCGCTCGCGCCTCATCGAGACCCGCACCACCTTCGCCGATATCGGCGAGACCGTCGCCCGCCATCTCGGCATTGCGCCGGGCCCGCACGGAAGGAGCTTCCTGTGACGAAAACCATGCCCAAGGCGGAGCTGCATTGCCATATCGAGGGCGCGACCCCGCCGGCCCTCGCGCTGGCGCAGGCGGCGCGCTACGGCGTCGACACCTCCGCCTTCATCCGGGACGGCGAATATGCCTGGCACGACTTCACCAGCTTCGTTCAGAGCTACGACGCGACCGCCAATCTCTTCCGCACGGAGGAGGACTATGCGCTGCTCGCCGAGACCTATCTTGCGGAAATCGCCGAAGCCGGCGCGATCTACAGCGAGCTGATCGTCTCGCCCGACCAGGGCGATGCCGTCGGCATCGGCGCGGACGCCTATGTGCGCGGCCTTGCCGAGGGCGCGGAGCGGGCAAAGGCGAAGACCGGCATCGAAACGCGGCTTCTCATCGTCGGCATCCGCCATTTCGGCCCGGAGCGGGTGGTGAAGGCGGCCGAATATGCCGCACGCCGGCCGCATCCGCTCGTCACCGGCTTCAACCTTGCCGGCGAGGAGCGCATGCACCGCGTTGCCGATTTCGCCCGCGCCTTCGACATCGCCCGCGATGCCGGCATCGGCATCACCATCCATGCCGGCGAGCTCTCCGGCGCCTTCAGCGTGCGCGACGCGCTCGACCATGTCCGCCCCTCGCGCATCAGCCACGGCGTGCGCGCCATCGAGGACGCCGACCTCGTGAAGCGGCTGGCGGACAAGGGCACGGTGCTGGAGGTCTGCCCCGGCTCGAACGTCGCGCTGAAGGTCTTCGACAGCTTCGGGAGCCACCCCTTGCGGGCGCTCCATGCGGCGGGCGTGCGCGTCACGCTCAATTCGGACGACCCGCCCTTCTTCCACACCTCGCTTGCCCGCGAATACGAGGTCGCCTCCACGCTCATGGGCTTCAGGGACGATGAGATCCTCGGCATGACGCGGACGGCCATCGAGGCGGCCTTCGTCGACGAGCCGACGCGGCAGAGGCTGCTTTCCGCCCTCTAGCTGGGGATGTTGCCCTCTGCGGGCTCTCCTCTCTTGCGGGGGGCCGCCGTTCCGTGGAAAAAGAGGCGTTTACTCAATTCCGGAAGGTTGGCCATGGACGGCGTCACAGTCATCGATCACCCGCTCGTGCAGCACAAGCTGACCATCATGCGCAAGAAGGAAACGTCGACGGGCAGCTTCCGCCGCCTGCTGCGCGAGATCTCCACGCTCCTCTGCTACGAGGTGACGCGCGACCTCGAATTGACGACCGCGCGCATCGAGACGCCGCTGGAGGAGATCGACGCGCCGGTCCTCGAAGGCAAGAAGCTGGTCTTCGCCTCGATCCTGCGCGCCGGCAACGGCCTGCTCGAAGGCATGCTGGAGCTTGTGCCGTCCGCCCGCGTCTCGCATATCGGCGTCTACCGCGACCACGAGACACTGGAGGCGGTGGAATATTTCTTCAAGGCGCCCGACAGCATTGCCGAGCGCCTCGTCATCGTCGTCGATCCGATGCTGGCCACCGGCAATTCGGCCATCGCCGCCATCGACACGCTGAAGAGCCGCGGCGCGACGAACATCCGCTTCCTCTGCCTGCTCGCCGCGCCGGAAGGCATCAGGAGCTTCCGCGCCCATCACCCGGACGTGCCGGTCTACACCGCCTCCATCGACCGCCAGCTCAACGAGAAGGGCTATATCGTGCCCGGCCTCGGGGACGCGGGCGACCGCATGTACGGCACGAAATGATAAAAGGCCGGCTTTTGATGGCGCGGCAAGGTCAAGCGCTCCAGCCGGCCACGAGCTGCGGTTAGGCAGACAAAGCCACGGCGTCAGCGCCGGCGGGTATGCGCATCGGCGATGACGGATCGGTCGCCGCACGCCATATTGCCTCGACGACATCGGCCGATCGGGTGCAATCCGCGTGCTGCTGCTGCTCCCATGCGGCGAAGACGCCCGCAACGACCGAGGCATAGGCATCAGGGAAGCCGCCTTGGTCCTGCACGCGGGACCGGGCGGTGTCGCCGAAGCGTGTGTCGGGAGCACGCCCCGGCAATACAATCCGGACACGCACATTGAATGGTGCGAGTTCCAACGCGACGGATTCCGTGAATGCGTTCACCGCCGCCTTGCTGGCGGTGTATATCGAGAGCAGCGGTAGCGGCTTCAGCGTCACGCTTGAACTGACATTGACAACAACCCCATCCCCGCGCTCTCTGAATTGAGGCAACACCGCCTGGGTCATCGCGATCGTTCCGAACGTGTTCGTTTCGAAGAGATCGCGCATCGTTTCGATGGACGTCGCTTCGGCTGCGTTCAGCCAACCGATGCCTGCGTTGTTCACCAGCACGTCGATCGGACCGGCCGCATCGATCGCCCTACGGATGCTCTCGGGATTTTTCACGTCCAGTGCGACAATCTTCAGGTTCTCCGAACGCGGCAGGATGCCTTCATCGGGCGTCCGCATCGCCGCCACGACTTTCCAGCCGTTATCGAGGAAGAATTTTGCGGTGTCCCGCCCGAAGCCGGACGAGCAGCCGGTGATGAAAACAGACTTCATATTCGTTTCCCATGCCTGAATTGATCGTGTGAGGGTAGACGGGACGGTCAGTATTTTCCATAATGAGAAATCCAATAATCATTATCGAGAGTATCGTTTTGAGCGATCCTTTGGCAGAGATCGTCGCCCTGTTGCAGCCGGGCGCGCCCTATTCGAAAGTCGTCAGCGGCGCTGGCGCATGGCGCGTCGACCGCGAGGAAACGGGGCAGCCATTTTATTGCGTGATCCTGGAAGGGGCGTCGCGTCTTGCGGTGTCGGGCAACGAGGCGCTTCTTCTTCAACGCGGAGATTTTGTTCTTATTCCCGCGGCCTATTCTTTCAGCATGTCGGGCCTTGAGGAAGAGAGCGAAACAGGTATCGACCCGCTGACCGTCACCATGCTTCCCGCCGAAACCAGACACGGAAATCCAGGTGGCCCCGTCAACGCGCGGCTGCTCGTCGGACACTTCACCTTCGGATCGCCAGACGCGATGCTGCTGGTCTCGCTGATGCCGCAACTCGTGCATATCCGCGGCGATCAAAGACTTTCGACCATCGTTCAGCTTCTGACCGACGAAGCCCGCGCCGAGAGGCCCGCGCGCGAGATGATCCTGGCGCGCCTGCTGGAGGTCCTATTGCTGGAAGCCCTGCGCTCTACAGTCGGCGAAACAGCACCGCGCGGAATTCTCCGGGGACTGGGCGACCGCCGTCTGGTGACCGCCATCCGCCTGTTGCATGAAGACCCCGGGAAAGAGTGGACCGTAGAGCAACTGGCCCGTGAGGCGGCGCTTTCCCGCTCGGCCTTCTTCCATCGGTTCCGCCGCGTGATGGGCGTTACCCCGATCGAATACCTGACCTCATGGCGCATGGCTCTCGCCAAAAACCTGCTCGGGCGAGGAAACGCGGGAATGCACGAGATAGCCGAGCAGGTCGGCTACGGTTCCGCCAGCGCCTTCAGCACGGCCTTCACCCGTTTCGTCGGGTTGCCGCCATCGAAATACGCCGAACAACAGATTGCCGGTACCCCCCGGCAACCGGCGTTCAAGCCGCCCTTTCCTTTTCAGGCCTTGCCCGATTCCCAGCCGAGCATCGCGCGCTTGCGCGTGAGGCCCCAGTGGTAGCCGGTCAGCGCGCCGCTCTTGCCGAGCGCGCGGTGGCAGGGCACGACGAAGGAGATGGGATTGCGGCCGACCGCCGCGCCCACCGCGCGCGAGGCGGTCGGCTGGCCGAGCTTTTCGGCGATGGACGAATAGGTGACGGCGCAGCCCATGGGGATGCGCAGCAGCGCCTCCCAGACGCGGACCTGGAAATCCGAGCCGATCAGCACGACGCGCAGGGGCGCCTTCGGGTCCCACCGCTTCGGATCGAAGATGCGTTCCGCATAGGCGGCGGTCGCCTCGACGTCCTCGACGTAATGGGCGTTCGGCCAGCGGGAGGCCATGTCCTCGAAGGCATCCATGCCGTCCGGCTCGTCGGTGAAGGCGAGGCCGGCAAGGCCGCGGTCGGTGATCATGACGAGCGCGCCGCCGAAGGGCGAGGGGTGCAGACCGTAGCGGATCGTCAGGCCCGCCCCGCGCGCCTTCCATTCGCCGGGCGACATGGCCTCGTGCGTGACGAAGAGGTCGTGCAGGCGGCCGGGGCCGGAAAGCCCCACCTCGAAGCTCGTCTCCAGGAGCGGCAATTCCTCCTGGCGCAAGAGCCGCTTGGCATGGTCGAGCGTGACGGCCTGCAGGAAGGCCTTCGGCGAGAGGCCGGCCCAGCGGGTGAAGGTCTTCTGGAGCTGCGTCGGCGACTGGCCGAGCCGGCCGGCGATATCGTCCAGCCCCGGCTGCTCGCGATAATCCTCCGTGATCATCTCGATGACCCGGCGGACGGTCGAATAGTCGTCGCCTTCGGGCGTGATGTCGGTTTTCAAGGTCGCGGCAATGTTCATTGGTTTTCTCCTGTGCCGCCAGAAAAGCACGCCGCCAACGCGCCCGCCACCCGTTTCCTGCACGCCTGCTAGTAGCCGCGTTTTACCCGCGCGAGTGCACCTGAAAAGGCGGAAGCGAAGCGCTCGCGGTCGTCGAGCGGCAGGAAAGTGCCGACATCGGTCTCATGCCCGCTGCCGCGCACATGCATGGCGGTGATGCCGATCTTCGGCTTGCGCGAGACGAGGAAGCGCGCCCAGAACGGGTTGAAGACGTGCTCCGTCTCCCGGCCGGACGGGCTGATCTTGCGGATCGAGATGTTGGTGCGCGAGAGCGAGACGATCTCGCGGGCCTTCGCCGCCCGGTTGTTCAGCCAGAAGGCGCCGAAGAGGATGAGGAAATCCGCGCCGAAGAACAGGACGATCGGCCAGGCGCCGGACAGCAGGAAGACGGCCATGCGCGCGACGCTGAGCGCACCGGCGATGAGGAAGAACACGCGGTGCCCGTTGCGCCCGAGCGAGCGGTAGGGATGCAGCTCGGCGGAGAAGACCGGACGGTCGTTCATCGAGAAGTCGGCGTTGCCTTGCGTCATGACCAATGACTATAGAAGCATCATGGAAAACGGAAAGACCAAAAAGAAAACGCCCGCCGCCGCAAGGCCCCGAAAGGCGCCGGCGCGGCCGAAGAGCCTCTATTCGCAGGACGAGCTCAAGGAGATCTTCCGGCGCTTCTCCATCCAGCGACCGGAGCCGAAGGGCGAGCTGGAGCATGTCAATCCGTTCACGCTGGTCGTCGCCGTGGCGCTCTCCGCCCAGGCGACCGATGCCGGCGTCAACAAGGCGACGCGCGCCCTCTTCAAGGTCGCCGACACGCCGGAGAAGATGCTGGCGCTCGGCGAGGAGAAGGTGCGCGACTACATCAAGACGATCGGCCTCTACCGCAACAAGGCCAGGAACGTCATCGCGCTCAGCCGGATGCTCGTGGAGAAATTCGGCGGCGAGGTGCCGCGCACCCGCGAGGAGCTGGTGATGCTGCCGGGCGTCGGCCGCAAGACGGCGAACGTGGTGCTTTCCATGGCCTTCGGCCAGGCGACGCTGGCGGTGGATACCCACATCTTCCGCATCGCCAACCGGCTGCGCCTTGCCCCCGGCAAGACGCCGGACGAGGTGGAGGAGAAGCTGATCCGCATCATCCCGGACGAATATCTCTACCACGCCCACCACTGGCTGATCCTGCACGGGCGCTACTGTTGCAAGGCGCGCCGGCCGGAATGCGAGCACTGTATCATCGCCGACCTCTGCAAGTCGCCGGAGAAGACCTCAGACGTGCCCGCGCCGCTCGTCGAGCTGCCGCCGCAGGCCGTCGGGACTACGGACTGACGGAGGAGGCCGCAAAACCCGGGTCCTTCCGGGAAAGTGCCTTGTGGAGATGCACCATCAGGTCGGCGGCGAAGAGCGGCGTCAGGAGGTTGACGACGGGGATCGCGAGGAAGGCCGCAATCATGAGGCCGGCAAGAAGGACCGTCGCGGCATGCTTGGCGCGGAAGAGGCGCGCTTCTTCCGGCGGGCGATGGCGCATCGCCGCGAATTCGAAGAATTCCCGGCCGAGCAGGTAGCCGTTGACGACGAAGAAGGCGACGAGGTTCACGCCCGGCACGAACAGCAGGAAAAGCGCAAGAAGGTTGCCGGCGATGACGATGCCGAGGAACTTCACCGAGCCGAGAATTGCCGGGCCGAGCGGCAGCGCCGTACCGGGCTCGTCGGCCGGATAATCGCGCTTCTCGATGACCTCGGCGACGTCGTCGAGGAAGAAGCCAGCGATGATCGCCGTCACCGGCGCAAGCAGCAGCGCAAGGCCGAGCGCCAGCCCGATGCTGGCGAGGATGCCGAAAATTAAGGTGAGCCAGCCGGCCCATTGCGGCAGGTCCGGCACGAGTGCGCCCTGGAGCCACGGCCAGGCGAAGGCGATGAAGCTTTCCCGCAGCGCGAACCAGACGATGACGAGGGCAAGCACGGTGAGCCCGAGCACCTTCCAGAAGACGCGCCGCGTCTCGGGAGCGAAGAGATTGGCGAGCGAAAGCCGCGCGGCATCGAGGATCATCGAAAACTCCTGTTCGACCAGCATATGGGATGCGGAAAAGCGGCCGGCAAGGCAGGCGGCGGCAGTCTCCATTAAGCGCGTGTTAAACCGCCGCTTCTAGACTCCCGCGCACACATGCCCGCAACCGCGCGGGCCAAAAATCAGGGAACTGTCATGCGCAATGTCCGGATCAGCAGGCTCCTGCCCGCGCTCTTCCTTCTGATGGTGGTCCTCGGGGGCCTTCAGGGCGTCGTCGCCTTCCGCTCGCTCTCGGCGATGACCGGCTCGATCGAGCGGATCGGCAGCGAACGCATGCCGCAGCTAAGCGGCATCCTGCAGCTCAGCCACGCCTTCTCCGATCTCAACGCCACCTATTCCGAGCACCTCTTGTCGATGGATCCCGACGAGATCGGCCGCATCGAGGCGCGGATCAAGGAGCGGGCGGACGCCTTTGCCGGCATGGTCGATTCCTACGCCGCGGCCAATGCCGGCGATGCGGACGCGGCCGCCGAGATCGACGGCATCAAGGCGGCGCTGAAGACCTATCTCGACGAATCCGCAAAGCTGATCCAGTTCTCCGCCATCGCCGCCAAGGGGCCGGCGCTGGAGGTCTACAAGGGCCCGATGCAGGCGAGCGCCGACGCGATCACCGCCTCGCTCAACGACCTCGTCGCCCGCACGCAGAAGGTGACGGAGGAAACCATCCTCGACGCCCGCGCCGAGGAGGGCTCCGCCTTCCTGCTCACCTGGGCTTCGCTCGCCGCCGCCATGGGCATTGCCATCGCCGCGATCTTCCTCGTCAACCGCCGCGTCGTGAAGCCGCTCAACGGCCTTGCCGGCGCCATGAAGCGCCTTGCCGAGGGCGACACCGCCGCCGCCATTCCCCATGCCGACCGCACGGACGAGATCGGCGACATGGCCGGCACCGTCGCCGTCTTCCGGGACAATGCCGCCGAACGCCAGCGCCTCGAGCGCCAGAGCGAGGACGACCGGCGCCGCGCCGACGGCGAGCGCCAGGCCCGCGAGGCCGAGCGCACGCGCGACAGCGGCCGCGTGCAGGAGGCCGTCGCAAGCCTTGCCGAAGCGCTCGGCAAGCTCGCCTCGGGCGACATGACCTGCCGCATCGAAAAGCCGTTCGACGGCGATCTCGACCGCCTGCGCGAAGACTTCAACGCCTCCGTCTCGCGCCTCAGCGATGCGCTGCGCGAGGTCGGCGAGAACGCACGGGCGATCGATGCCGGCGCCAGCCAGATCCGCGCCGCCGCCGACGACCTGTCGCGCCGCACCGAGCAGCAGGCCGCCTCCGTCGAGGAGACCGCCGCCGCGCTCGAGGAGATCACCACGACCGTCAAGGATTCCACCAAGCGGGCGGAAGAGGCGGGCGCCCTCGTCGCCCGCACCCGTTCGGGCGCGGAAAAATCCGGCGAGATCGTGCGCCGCGCCGTCGCGGCCATGCAGGAGATCGAGAAGTCCTCCAGCGAGATCACCAACATCATCGGCGTGATCGACGAGATCGCCTTCCAGACGAACCTGCTGGCCCTCAACGCCGGCGTCGAGGCCGCCCGTGCAGGCGAAGCCGGCAAGGGCTTTGCGGTCGTCGCGCAGGAAGTGCGCGAACTCGCCCAGCGCTCGGCGCAGGCCGCCAAGGAGATCAAGGCGCTGATCACCACCTCCGGCGAACAGGTCAAGAGCGGCGTCTCGCTCGTCGGCGACACGGGCCGCGCGCTCCAGACCATCGTGACCGAGGTGCAGGAGATCAACGGCCACGTCCAGGCCATCGTCGAGGCCGCCCGCGAGCAGTCGACCGGCCTTCAGGAGATCAACACCGCCGTCAACACCATGGACCAGGGCACGCAGAAGAACGCCGCCATGGTCGAGGAGACGACGGCGGCAAGCCACGGCCTCGCCTCGGAAGTGCAGGCGCTGAACGCGCTGATCGGCCGCTTCAATGTCGGCGCCGGCGCTGCAGCCGGCCGCACGATGCATGCGCCGCACCTCCACGTCGTGCCCGCCGCCCCGACGCCGCCTGCCATGGCCGCACCCGAGCCGAAGGTCGCCCGCAAGTCCCCCGGCCAGTGGAACGTCAAGCCCGCCTCGAACACCTCCCGCCCGGTCGGTTCCCCGGCCCTCGCCCTCAGCGAAAAGCTCGCCGGCGCGCTCGGCGTGCGGCAGGAGACGGGTGCGGAAGGGGACTGGGAAGAGTTTTGAGGCTGGCGGAGACGGACGTTTCGTTTGTTCCTCGGGCGCACCTCACCCTTCGTCATCCTCGGGCTTGACCCGAGGATCCACGAAAAACGGCGTGCGGCGGGATGGATGCTCGGGTCAAGCCCGAGCATGACGGCGGAGGCGTTGAGGCCTTCCAAAAGCGAAGCCAGCCGCCCTGCTAGCCCTCTTCCGGCGGATAGACATGCGTCATGCCGCGAAAATCGCGCAGGCGGAAGCAGCCGTCGTCGGCCTCCTCGACGGCCATGGAATCCGCTCGCACCTTGCCGTGGCCGCCCGGAATGTCGAGGATATAGGCCGGCTGGCAGAGGCCGGAGATACGGCCGCGCAGGCTCTCGACCAGCGCCCTGCCCTCGGCGAGCGTGAGGCGAAAATGCGCGGTGCCGGGCGCAAGGTCCGGATGGTGCAGGTAATAGGGCTTTACCCGGTTCTCGACGAAGGTCCGCATCAGATCGGCGAGCACCGCCGCGTCGTCGTTGACGCCCTTCAGCAGCACCGTCTGGCTGATCATCGCGATGCCGGCATCGACGATGCGGGCGATGGCGGCGCGGGCCTCGGCGGTGAATTCGCGCGGATGGTTGGCATGGAGCGCCAGATAGGTCGCCTTGCCGGAGGCCTTCAGGGCCTCGACCAGCGCGGCGTCGATGCGCGCGGGATCGACCACCGGCACGCGGGTGTGGAAGCGCACGACCTTGACATGCGGGACGGCGGACAGCCGCTCCATGATGGCCTGCAGGCGGCGCGGCGAAAGGACGAGCGGATCGCCGCCTGTCAGGATCACTTCCCAGATTTCCGGCCGCCCGGCGATATAGCCGATGGCCGTATCGAGCGCCTTTGCCGAGAGGGTGCCGAACCCTTCCGGCCCGACCATCTCGCGACGGAAGCAGAAGCGGCAATAGACCGGGCAGACATGCACGGCCTTCAGGAGCACCCGGTCCGGATAGCGGTGCACGATGCCCTCGACCGGACTGTGCGCGAGGTCGCCGATCGGATCGGCGCGCTCCTCCGGCAGGGTGGTGAGCTCGGCCGCGTCGGGAATGAACTGGCGGGCGATGGGATCTTCCGGATCGCCGCCGTCGATCAGCGAGACGAGCGCGGGGGTGACGGCGACGGCATAACGCGCGGCGACGGCGGCCATGCCGGCCTGCTTCTCCTCGGGAACGAGGCCGGCGGCGCTGAGCTCGCCGATCGTCGTCAGGCTGCGCGCGGCGGTCATGGCGCGGTCTCCGCGACGGGGGCCCAGAGCACCTGGTCGATGCGCGTGGCGCCGGTCGCCAGCATGACGAGCCGGTCGAAACCGAGCGCAATGCCGCTCGCCTCGGGCATGGCGGCAAGGGCGGCGAGGAAATCCTCGTCGAGCGGATAGGTCTCGCCATAGACGCGGGCCTTCTCCGCCATTTCCAGCTCGAAGCGGCGGCGCTGCTCGGCCGCGTCCGTCAGCTCGCCGAAGGCATTCGCCAGTTCCACGCCGCAGGCATAGAGCTCGAAACGCTCGGCGACGCGCCGGTCGTGCGCGGCGGGGCGGGCAAGCGCCGCCTCGGCCACGGGATATTCGCAAAGGATAGTGGCGCGGCCGAAGCCGAGCGCCGGTTCCACCTTCTCCACCAGCACCCGGCTGAAGAGGTCGGCCCAGGTATCGTCTTCCGCAACGCGAAGACCCGCCGCCTGCATGGCGGCGGCAAGGCGGCCGCGATCCGTCGCGCCGTCCGGCTCCATCGTCGAGAGGAGGTCGATGCCGGCATGACGACGGAAGGCCTCGGCCACCGTCAGCCGCTCCGGCGGGAGCGTAGGGTCGCAGGTCGCGCCGCGCCAGACGAGCATCGGGGCGCCCGCCACCTCGGCGGCAAGCGCGAGGATCAGCGCGCAATCCTCCATCAGCACGTCATAGGCCTCGCCCGCGCGATACCATTCCAGCATGGTGAACTCGGGATGGTGCAGGGGCCCGCGCTCGCGGTTGCGGTAGACATGGGCAAAGCAGGCGATGCGCTTTTCGCCTGCGGCCAGCAGCTTCTTGCAGGCGAATTCCGGCGAGGTGTGGAGATAGAGCGGCGTCTTCGTGCCGGCATGGCCGATGGCGGCCGTCTCGAAGGCGTGCAGGTGCGCCTCGTTGCCGGGCGAGACCTGGAGCGTTGCCGTATCGACCTCGATGAAATCGCGCATGGCGAACCATGCCCTGAGCGCCGCCTGGATGCGGTTCCTTGCAAGCAGGAACGGCCGGCGATCGGCATGGACGTCGGGCGTCCACCAGGGCGAGGGCTTGCGGTTCATGGCTTTTCCGTGACGGTTTCTTCGGCCTTACCGGCGGTAAGTCTGGTCTTTTGCCGGAATATAGGATAGTTGCGGCCCCGAAAACGCTTTTTCCAGCGCTCGGGAAGACGCCTTGCGAGGGTCCTCTACGACGCGATCCATTCAGTTACAAGGAAGACTTATGGTAAAGATCATCGCTTCTTCCGTCCGCAAGGGCAATGTGCTCGACGTCGACGGCAAGCTCTATGTCGTGCTGACGGCGCAGAACTTCCATCCGGGCAAGGGCACGCCGGTCACCCAGATCGACATGCGCCGCATCTCCGACGGCACCAAGGTCTCCGAGCGCTACCGCACGACCGAGCAGGTCGAGCGCGCCTTCGTGGAAGACCGCGAGCACAACTATCTTTACGAAGACGGCGACGGCTACCACTTCATGAACCCGGAGACCTACGACCAGCTCACCATGTCCTCCGAGGACATCGGCGACCTGAAGGTCTATCTCCAGGAAGGCATGACCGTGGTGCTCTCGGTGCACGAGGGCATCGCCATCGCCATCGACCTGCCGCGCCACGTCACGCTCGAGATCGTCGAGACCGAGCCGGTCGTCAAGGGCCAGACGGCCTCCTCCTCCTACAAGCCGGCGATCCTCTCGAACGGCGTTCGCACGCTGGTGCCGCCGCACATCACGGCCGGCACGCGCGTCGTCATCGCGACGGAAGACGGTTCCTACGTGGAACGCGCCAAGGACTGACGAAGCGGTTCAGGCGGCCCCTCATCCGCCTGCCGGCACCTTCTCCCCGCAGGCGGGGCGAAGGAAAGGATGCACGGCTTGTCCACAAATCCCTTCTCCCCGCTTTCGGGGAGAAGGTCGCGGCAGCGGGATGAGGGGCTGCCCCGGTCTCCTCACCTTCCAGGAAGGGAATCCCCCTCATGACGACATTCGACGTGCTGACGGTCGGCAACGCCATCGTCGACATCATCGCGCGCTGCGACGACAGCTTCATTGCGGACAACGGCATCATCAAGGGCGCGATGAACCTCATCGACGCGGAGCGGGCGGAACTGCTCTATTCGCGCATGGGCCCGGCGCTCGAAGCCTCCGGCGGCAGCGCCGGCAATACGGGCGCGGGCGTTGCGAGCTTCGGCGGCAGGGCCGCCTATTTCGGCAAGGTCGCGAGCGACCAGCTCGGCGACATCTTCATCCACGACATCCGCGCGCAGGGCGTCCATTTCGAGACGAAGCCGCTCGCGGGCACCCCGCCGACCGCCCGCTCGATGATCTTCGTGACGCCGGACGGCGAGCGCTCGATGAACACCTATCTCGGCGCCTGCGTGGAGCTCGGCCCGGAAGACGTGGAAGAGAAGGTCGTCGCCGAGGCCAAGGTCACCTATTTCGAAGGGTATCTGTGGGACCCGCCGCGCGCCAAGGACGCGATCCGCGAATGCGCGCGCATCGCCCATGCCCATGGCCGCGAGATGTCGATGACGCTTTCCGACAGTTTCTGCGTCCACCGCTACCGCGGCGAGTTCCTCGACCTCATGCGCTCGGGCACGGTCGACATCGTCTTCGCCAACAAGGCCGAGGCGCTGGCGCTCTACGAGACGGAGGATTTCGAGGAGGCGCTGGCGCGCATCTCGCAGGACTGCCGGCTCGCCGCCGTGACGATGAGCGAGGAAGGCTCCGTCATTCTCTCGAAGGGCGAGTGCACGAAGGTGGAGGCGATCAGCGTGCCGAGCGTCGTGGACACGACGGGCGCGGGCGACCTCTATGCCGCCGGCTTCCTCTACGGCTATACGGCCGGGCGGTCGCTTGCCGATTGCGGCCGGCTCGGCAGCCTTGCCGCCGGCCTCGTCATCCAGCAGGTCGGCCCCCGCCCGCTGCTGTCGCTTGCGGAAGAGGCCCGCAAGGTCGGCCTTATTTGAAGGCCTCGCCCGGATAGGCGCCCCAAATCTCGGCCTGCGCGACCCATCCGCTCGTGCCGTCCACCTCGGCGCGGCACCAGTCGCCGTTGCATTCGCCGACCTTGACGACGACGCCCGGCTGGAGCCTGGCGACGACGGCGCTGTTGGAGGAGGCCTCGCGGCGCATGTTGACGAAGATATCCTCGCCCTTGCCGCGCATCCACGGCGCGGTCAGGGCGGTGCGCTCGCCGGAGAGCAGCGCCTGGTTGACCCAGCCCTCCGTGCCGTCCGCATCGCGGATGCGGCGCCAGTTGTCGTATTCCTGGACGATTTCCACCGGCACGCCGGATTTGAGATAGCGCCAGGCCACCGCATAATCGACGCTGGGGCCGACGCGCAGGTTGACGCTTTTCGCCTTGAGGCTGACGAAGCGGGGCAGCGGCAGGCCGCTCGGCCCCTTGGCCGCCTGGGCATGGGCGAATTCGATGCCCGCGACGGAAACGAGGATGCCCGCGAGGGCGACAAGGCTGAGACGCACGACGAGGTTACGCATGGAAAATCCGCACAAGACTGAAAAGGGCATCAGGCTGCCGGGCCGGTCAGCGGTGGCAAATCGCGGGAACCGCCAAGAGGGCGGATTGTCTTCGCGACCGGGTCTGGTAGAAAATGCCCCTGATGAAGCAATCCTTGCCCAACTTGGTTAAGGACCCGTCAACAAGACGCCGGAACATCCCATGACGCAGAAGAAAAAACCGAAGGTCTACATCACCCGCCGCCTGCCCGAGGTGGTGGAGACCCGGATGCGCGAGCTGTTCGACGCCGAACTCAACATCGACGACACCCCGCGCAGCCAGCCCGAGCTCGTCGCCGCCGTCAAGAGCGCGGACGTGCTGGTGCCGACGCTGACCGACCGCATCGACGCCGCGCTGATCGAGCAGGCCGGCCCGCAACTGAAGCTGATCGCCTGCTTTTCCAACGGCGTCGACAATGTCGACGTGGAGGCGGCCGCGCGAAAGGGCATCACCGTCACCAACACGCCGAACGTGCTGACCGAGGACACGGCCGACATGACCATGGCGCTGATGCTCGCCGTGCCGCGCCGGCTTGCCGAGGGCGCGCGCATCCTCACCGACCGCAAGGGCGAATGGGCCGGCTGGTCGCCGACCTGGATGCTCGGCCGGCGCATCTCGGGCAAGCGGCTCGGCATCGTCGGCATGGGCCGCATCGGCACGGCCGTCGCCAAGCGCGCCAAGGCCTTCGGCCTTTCCATCCACTACCACAACCGCAACCGCGTGCGCCCGGACACCGAGGACGCGCTGGAGGCGACCTACTGGGACAGCCTCGACCAGATGCTCGCCCGCGTCGACATCGTCTCGGTCAACTGCCCCTCGACGCCCGCGACCTTCCATCTGCTCTCGGCCCGGCGGCTGGAGCTGATGCAGCCGACGAGCTACATCGTCAACACGGCCCGCGGCGGCATCATCGACGAGGCGGCGCTGATCAAGTGCCTGCGCGAGGGCCGCATCGCCGGGGCCGGCCTCGACGTCTTCGAGCACGAGCCCTCGGTCAACCCCAAGCTCCTGAAGCTCGCCGCCGAGGGCAAGGTCGTGCTGCTGCCGCATATGAGCTCGGCGACGATCGAGGGGCGCATCGACATGGGCGAGAAGGTGGTGATCAACATCCGCACCTTCTTCGACGGCCACCGCCCGCCGGACCGCGTGCTGCCGGGGCGGGTGTAGAAAAGACCCCTCCCTAAATCCCTCCCCACAAGGGGGAGGGATTTACCGTGCAGCGCCCTTTGCGGGAAAATGGAACGGAAGAGCAAGCCTCCAGGCAGAGAGGGCCTTTAGCCCTTCCGCCGCCGGTATTTCAGCGTCTCGAACCGCGCCGCCAGCCCGTCGTAGAGCAGCAGCCGGCCGACCAGCGGCTCGCCGGCGCCCGTGACCAGCTTGATCGCCTCCATCGCCATCAGCGTGCCGATGACGCCCGTCAGCGCGCCGACGATGCCGGCTTCGGCGCAGGCGGGCACGACGCCGGGCGGCGGAGCGGACGGGAAGAGGTCGCGGTAGCCGGGGTTCAGCGCACCGTCCGGGCCCGCCTCGTAGGGCTTCAGCACCGTCAGCGAGCCGTCGAAACGGCCGACGGCGCCGGTGACGAGGGGGATGCGCGCGGCCTCGGCCGCGTCCGCCGAGGCATAGCGCGTGTCGAAATTGTCCGAACCATCGATGAGGAGATCGTAGCCGGCAAGGAGGCGCAGCGCGTTTTCCGCCGTCAGCCGCTCGGGCATGCCGGAAAAGCGCACATGCGGGTTGAGCCGGGCGACGGCGGCTTCGGCGCTATCGATCTTCGCCGTGCCGAGGCCGGCGGTGTCGTGGATCACCTGGCGCTGGAGGTTGGAGAGCGAGACCGTGTCGTCGTCGAGGACGCCGATATGGCCGATGCCGGCGGCGGCGAGATACTGGATGACCGGCGCGCCGAGGCCGCCGGCGCCGACGATTAGCACATTGGCGGCCTTCAGTTTCTGCTGCCCCGCCCCGCCGATCTCGGCGAGCACGATGTGGCGGCGGTAGCGGTCGATCTCTTCGGGGCTCAGGGGATCGGTCATGACAGGATGCCTCCGTTCGCGACGGTGAGGAATTGCGCGCGCTCGCCGAGCGCATCGAACATCGCCCGATCCGTGCCGGTCATGAAGGCCTGGCCGCCGAGCGCATCCACCCGGTCGAACAGCGCCGCGCGCCGGCCTTCGTCGAGATGGGCGGCGATCTCGTCGAGAAGAAGCACCGGGGCATGGCCCGTCATGCCGGCGACGAGGCCGGCATGGGCGAGGATAAGGCCGACGAGCAGCGCCTTCTGCTCGCCCGTCGAGCAGCGCTCGGCCTCCATGTCCTTCTCGCGGTGGCGGATGAGGAGATCGGCGCGGTGCGGCCCTTCCAGCGTGCGGCCGGCGGCCGCATCGCGGTAGCGGCCCTCCTGCAGCAGGGCGAGGTAGATCTCCTCGATCTCGTAGGCCGGCCGCTGCCACTCCTCGTCGAGGAAACCGGAAAGGCGCATGGTGGCGGAGGGGAACGGCCCGTCGTCGCGCGCGGCCTCGACGAGGCCGGAGAGGAGGCCGACGAGCTCGTGGCGGGCATGGGCCATGGCGATGCCGAGCTCGGCCATCTGTTTTTCCAGCGCCGTCAGCCAGGCGGGATCGGGCCTTCCTTCGGAGAGCAGCCGGTTGCGGCCGCGCATCGCCTTCTCGAAATCCGCCGCCCGGCGCCCGTGGCCCGGATCGAGCGAGAGGACGAGGCGGTCGAGGAAGCGGCGGCGGTCGGCCGAGGGGCCGGTGAAGAGCCCGTCCATCGACGGCGTCAGCCAGAGGACGCGCAGGTGCTCCAGCAGTTCATCGACCGCCCGCGCCGGCGTGCCGTTGAGGCGGAGCTTGCGCGCCTGGCCGTCCTCGCCGCCTTCCGTGCCGGTGCCGATATCGACCTCGCCCATCATGCCGTCGACCGTGGCGAAGACGGAAAAGCCGCCCTCGCCCCCGGCGCGCGGCACGTCGCCATAGGCCGCGCGGCGCAGGCCCCGGCCGGGCGAGAGGAAGGAGACAGCCTCCATGAGGTTCGTCTTGCCCGCCCCGTTCTGCCCCGTCAGCACGACATGCCGGCCGTCGAGCGCAAGCGACAGGCCCGAATAGTTGCGGAAATCCGTGAGCTTGAGGCGGGAGAGGGAGACCTTGTGCGGCATGGGCTGAGAGCTAGAGCATTCGTGGGGATCGGGCAACAGCAAAGCCGGAACGGCATCGCGCGGACGGGCGGGCGGTTGCCGGCGCGGGCGGGAGGCGGTAAGCGGAGGGCCCGCCCGCGCCTTGCGTCCCCCCCTCCCAGCCAGCAGGTCCTCCGCCTTGTCCTCTTCCCCCCGTCCCGTCTTCGACCGCAGCTTTGCCGCCTTCCTCTTCGACATGGACGGCACGATCATCAACTCCATCCCCGCCACCGAGCGGGTGTGGACGCGCTGGGCGCTGAAGCACGGGCTGGACGTCGCCACCTTCCTGCCGACCATGCACGGCGTTCGCGGCATCGACACGATCACGCGGCTCGGCCTGCCCGGCGTCGACCCCGTGACGGAAGCGAAGGAGGTGGAGATGGCCGAACTGGAGGACGTGGACGGCATCGTGCCGATCGACGGCGCGATCGCCTTCCTTTCCGCCCTTCCGGCCGGGCGCTGGGGCATCGTCACCTCCGCGCCGGTGGCGCTTGCCCATCGCCGCCTTGCCGCCGCCGGCATCCCGCTGCCGGCGGTCATCGTGACGGCCGACGACATCACGAAGGGCAAGCCCGCGCCGGACGGCTATATCCTCGGCGCCGGAAAGCTCGGCGTCGACCCGGCCGACTGCCTCGTCTTCGAGGACGTGCCGGCCGGCATCCTGGCGGGCGAAGGCGCCGGCGCCCATGTCGCGGTGATGACGGCGACGCACCACCACCCGATCGAGACGAGCCATCCGCGGCTGAAGAGCTACGAGGGCGTCACGACCCGGGTGAACGCCGACGGGACGCTGGTGCTGCTGCAAAGCGGCGACTGACGCCTCAGGGCTTGATGCCGGAGAGCACCGCATCGACCACCGCGTCGATCTCGGCATCGGAAACCTCCAGCCGCTCGGTAAGCAGCCGCCCCCAGGCGAAGCTGGAAAGCAGCTCGGGGACCAGTGTGGGCGGCACGTCCGCCCGCACCTCGCCGCGTGCCTGCGCCTTCTCGATGATCCTGCCGCTCTGTTCGCGCCGCTCCGCCATATAGGCCGAAAGCGCGGCGAGCGCGGCGGGCTCGCCCTGCGCCTTGGCGACGAGGCTACGGAAGACCTCGCCGCTGCCGCCTTCCCGCCATGTCTGCAACAGGCCGGAGAGATAGGCGCGCAGGTCGTCGCGCACATTGCCCGTGTCGGGGTGGATGAAGTTGATGCGCTTACGGTTGTGGTAGACGTCGAACAGCAAGGCGGCCTGCGAGGGCCACCAGCGATAGATCGTCGGCTTTCCGGCACGCGCGCGCCGCGCCACCGCCTCGATGGAGAAGCCGCCGAGCCCGTTTTCCAGAAGCACCGCCTCCGCGGCCGCGAGAATCGCGTCCTGGCTCGCCGGATTGCGCGTTGCGCCGATGGAGCGGCGGGCGGGGCTGGTTTCGTCTGTCTCGGTCATGGCCTTTTCCTTTTTTCCGCTTCTAGCACGGAAGGGGCTTGAACGGAACGTTTCGTTTCTATATAAACGAAACGTTCCGTTTTCATAAAGGTTGTTCCCATGACCAGTCCCGCTCCCCGCAAGCTCTCGAAACTGCACCTCGCGCTCGCCCTGCTCCTGCCGGTCTATCCGCTGATCACCGCGATCCTCTATATCGTGCTGCCGCTCACCGACGGCTGGACGACCTGGCAGCGCACGGCGCTGATCGCACCGATCATGGTCTTCGCGATGGTCTTCGTCATCACGCCCTTCGTGCAGAAGCGCTTTGCGAACTTCATCCTGCGCGCGGCATGAAAAAAGCCGGGGTGCTCTGCACCCCGGCTCCATCTGGAAGACGCGTCCCGAAGGTGTTCACCCCTCGAAGAACTCCTTCATCCGCGCGAAGAAACCGGCAGATTCGGGGTTGTTGTCCTTGGAGGAGATCTCCTCGAATTCCTTCAGGAGCTCGCGCTGGCGCTTGGTGAGCTTCTGCGGCGTCTCGATCTGGATCTGGATATAGAGGTCGCCGACCTGCGCGGAGCGCAGCACCGGCATGCCCTTGCCCTTCAGGCGGAACTGCTTTCCGGCCTGGGTGCCTTCCGGCACCGAGACGCGCGACTTCGTGCCGTCGAGCGTCGCCACGTCGAAGGTGCCGCCGAGGGCCGCCGTCGTCATCGAGATCGGCACGGCGCAGTAGAGGTCCGCCCCGTCGCGCTGGAAGAACTCGTGCGGCTTGACCGACAGGAAGATGTAGAGGTCGCCCGCCGGCCCGCCGCGCAGGCCCGCCTCGCCCTCGCCGGCAAGGCGGATGCGCGTGCCGTCCTCGATGCCGGCCGGGATGTTGACCGACAGCGAGCGCTCTTCCGTGACGCGGCCCTGGCCGTGGCACTTCGTGCAGGGGTCGCTGATCGTCTGGCCGCGGCCGTGGCAGGTCGGGCAGGTGCGCTCGATGGAGAAGAACCCCTGAGCGGCGCGCACGCGGCCGGCGCCGTGGCAGGTGGCGCAGGTCTTCGGGCTGGTGCCGGGCTTTGCGCCCGAGCCGGAACAGACGTCGCAGGTGATCGACGTCGGCACGCGGATCTGCGCGGTCTTGCCGGCATAGGCCTCTTCCAGCGAGATCTCCATATTGTAGCGAAGATCGCCGCCGCGCTCGCGACCGCCGGAAGAGCGCCGCTGGCGCCCGCCGCCCATCATCTCGCCGAAGATGTCCTCGAAGATGTCGGAAAAGCCGCCGCCACCGAAACCGCCGCCGCCGAAGCCGCCGCCCATGCCGCCCTGCTCGAAGGCGGCATGGCCGTAGCGATCGTAGGCCGCGCGCTTCTGCGGGTCCTTCAGCATCTCGTAAGCTTCGTTGACGTCCTTGAACTTCTGCTCGGCGGAGGCATCGCCCGGATTCTTGTCGGGATGGTATTTCATCGCCATCTTGCGGAAGGCGCTTTTCAGCTCCTTCTCGTCGGCGGTCTTGGAGACACCCAGCGTCTCGTAAAAATCAGCTTTTGCCATTCGGGTCACGTCCGTTTCGCGGGAACGGTCTTGTTATTGCGGAACTGCCTTGCGCTACACATGCGAAAAGGCGGAAGCCGGGGCGAAGGAAAGGCCATGATGTCGCCACCGCGGTAAACGGGAGTGATCATGGTGCCTTGTTTCCCTTCGCGCTGACTTCCGCCTTTTTGCTATCCGTTGCACCGGCCGCGCCATGCGCGGCCGGCAGTTCAGGAGGCTTTAGGCCGACTTCTTGCGGTCGTCGTCGTCCTTGACTTCCTCGTAGTCGGCATCGACGACGTTGTCGCCGGCCTCGTCCGTGGAGGCGCCGGCCTCGGCCTGCTGCGCCTCGTAGATGGCCTGGCCGAGCTTCATGGAGACTTCCATGAGCGTGTTGGTCTTGGCCTTGATGTCCTCGGCGTCGGGCTCGGAAGCCTCGACGGCGGTCTTGAGGGCGGCAATCGCATCCTCGATGGCCTTGCGGTCATCGGCGGAGACCTTGTCGCCATAGTCCTTCAGCGACTTCTCGGACGAGTGGACAAGGCTTTCGGCCTGGTTCTTCGCCTCGACGGCCTCGCGGCGCTTCTTGTCGCTTTCGGCATTGGCCTCGGCGTCCTTCACCATCTTCTCGATGTCGGCGTCGGAGAGGCCGCCGGAGGCCTGGATGCGGATCTGGTGCTCCTTGCCGGTGCCCTTGTCCTTGGCCGAAACCTGCACGATGCCGTTGGCGTCGATGTCGAAGGTGACTTCGATCTGCGGCATGCCGCGCGGGGCCGGGGCGATGCCGACGAGGTCGAACTGGCCGAGCAGCTTGTTGTCCGCGGCCATTTCACGCTCGCCCTGCGAGACGCGGATGGTCACGGCCGACTGGTTGTCCTCGGCGGTCGAGAAGGTCTGGCTCTTCTTCGTCGGGATCGTCGTGTTGCGCTCGATCAGACGCGTGAAGACGCCGCCCAGCGTTTCGATGCCGAGAGACAGCGGGGTCACGTCGAGAAGGAGGACGTCCTTGACGTCGCCCTGCAGGACACCGGCCTGGATGGCGGCGCCCATGGCGACCACTTCATCCGGGTTCACGCCCTTGTGCGGCTCCTTGCCGAAGAGCTGCTTGACGGTTTCCTGCACCTTCGGCATGCGGCTCATGCCGCCGACGAGGACGACTTCGTCGATCTCGCCCGCCGTGACGCCGGCATCCTTGAGGGCTGCCTTGCAGGGCGCGACGGTGCGCTGGATGAGGTCGTCGACGAGCGCTTCGAACTTGGCGCGGGTCAGCTTCATCGTCAGGTGCTTCGGGCCGGAAGCGTCCGCCGTGATGAACGGCAGGTTGATTTCCGTCTGCTGCGAGGAGGACAGCTCGATCTTGGCCTTTTCGGCAGCTTCCTTGAGGCGCTGCAGGGCGAGCTTGTCGTTCTTCAGGTCGATGCCCTGGTCCTTCTTGAACTCGGCTGCGAGATATTCGACGAGGCGCATGTCGAAGTCTTCACCGCCGAGGAAGGTGTCGCCGTTCGTCGACTTCACCTCGAAGACGCCGTCGCCGATTTCCAGGACCGAGATGTCGAACGTGCCGCCGCCAAGGTCGTAGACGGCGATGGTCTTGCCGTCCTTCTTGTCGAGGCCGTAGGCGAGCGCGGCAGCGGTCGGCTCATTGATGATGCGGAGCACTTCAAGACCCGCGATCTTGCCGGCGTCCTTGGTCGCCTGGCGCTGCGCGTCGTTGAAGTAGGCCGGAACCGTGATGACGGCCTGCGTGATGGTCTCGCCGAGATAGGATTCGGCGGTTTCCTTCATCTTCTGAAGGATCATCGCGGAGATCTGCGAGGGGGAATAGCCCTTGCCGCGGGCATCGACCCAGGCATCGCCGTTGTCGCCCTTGACGATCTTGTAGGGAACGAGACCCTTGTCCTTCTCGACGAGCTTGTCGTCGTAGCGGCGGCCGATGAGGCGCTTGACGGCGAACAGGGTGTTTTCCGGGTTGGTGACCGCCTGGCGCTTGGCCGGCTGGCCGGTCAGCCGCTCACCGTCTTCGGTGAAGGCGACCATGGAAGGCGTCGTGCGCGCACCTTCGGCATTTTCGATGACTTTCGCGTCCTTGCCGTCCATGACGGCAACGCAGGAATTAGTCGTTCCGAGGTCGATACCGATTACTTTAGCCATGTCATTCTCTCCTTGAAGCGAACTGCCGGAACCCATTCAGGCATTCTGTTGGCAGCCCCTAATGGTATGGTCTTGTCGAAAGCGCCGGCCTGAACCGAAGCTTTGCGGGGTATATAAGGACCCCTCCAGACGACTGCAAGACATGGACGAGGCGCAAAGCTCGCAAAATCAGCGCATCCGGGACGGTGAAAGGGTCGCCGGCGGCAATGTGGTGAGCTTGCCGGCGGGCGTCAAGCCGGCAGAATGGCCCGTGCCGCGCCAGACGGGTTTCACGCGGCCGGTCAGCCGCCCATCAGGATGTCGAGAAGCGTCGTGCGGTGCGTGGCCGGCCGGCCCTCGCCGCCGACCTCGGCTGGCGGGGTCATCCCGTCGTCGAAGGATCCATCGTCGAGCGGCACGGTACCGGTCTGCTCGTTGGCGACGGCCGCGCCGGTGTCGGTGGGCCGTTCGTCG
>Ga0222426_100308_pt1 | contig 40984 bp, 39 predicted proteins | sample 2B50Ametagenome_FD_180087 | JGI IMG/M metagenome (GOLD analysis project Ga0222426, IMG submission 180087) | Enriched microbial communities from leaf-cutter ant dump, University of Wisconsin, Madison, United States - 2B50A (version 2) | ecosystem: Environmental > Terrestrial > Nest > Insects nest...
CGATGCCGTTGCCCAGCGACTTGGACATCTTGCGGCCGTGCTCGTCCACGGTGAAGCCGTGGGTCAGGCACTGCTTGTACGGCGCGGCCTTGTCGATCGCCACGCCGGTCAGCAGCGAGGACTGGAACCAGCCGCGGTGCTGGTCCGAGCCTTCCAGGTAGAGGTCGGCGGGCTTGCCGAGGCCGCGTTCGAGCAGCACGCATTCGTGGGTGACGCCGGAATCGAACCAGACGTCGAGGATGTCGGTGATCCTGTCGTAGTCCTTCGCTTCGTCGCCCAGCAGTTCGGCGGCGTCCAGTGTGTACCAGACGTCCACGCCGCCCTGCTCCACCCGGTCGGCCACCGCGCGCATCAGTTCCACGCTGCGCGGATGCGGCTCGCCGGTCTCGCGGTGCACGAACAGCGCGATCGGCACGCCCCAGGTGCGCTGGCGCGAGATGGTCCAGTCCGGGCGGCCTTCCACCATGCCGGCGATGCGCGCTTCGCCCCATTGCGGGAACCAGCCGACGTGCTTGATCGCTTCCAGCGCATCGGCACGCAGGTTGGCCTGCTCCATCGAGATGAACCACTGCGGCGTGGCGCGGAACGCGATGGGCGTCTTGTGGCGCCAGCAGTGCGGGTAGCTGTGCTCCAGCTTGCTGAAGGCGAGCAGCGCGCCGCTCTGCTTCAGCACCTCGACGATGACGTCGTTGGCCTTCCAGATGTGCAGGCCGGCCAGTTCCACGCCATGCGCGGCCGGCGTGGACGGCAGGTAGACGCCGCGGCCGTCGACCGGGTTGAGTTGCGCCGCGGTGTACTTGTCGATCAGGCCGTACTGCTTGCCGACCACGTAGTCTTCCTGGCCGTGGCCGGGCGCGGTGTGCACGGCGCCGGTGCCGTCCTCGGCCGACACGTGGTCGCCCAGCAGCACGGGAATGTCGCGCTCGTCGTAGAAGGGATGCGCGAACAGCAGGCCTTCCAGTGCGGCGCCTTTCACGCGGCCATGCATGGCCAGGTCGGTCACGCCGTAGCGCTGCAGCGCGCGCGCGGCCAGCGCATCGGCGATCACCAGCCAGCGGCGCTTGCCGTCGTGCGCGGGGCCTTCGACCAGCGCGTACTCCAGTTCGCCGCCCAGCGAGACGGCGAGCGAAGCGGGCAGCGTCCACGGCGTGGTGGTCCAGATCGGCACGGCGACTTCGACATCGGCCGGCACGTCCACGCCGAACGCCTCGCCCACTGCCTGCGCATCGCGCGCGGCATAGGCCACGTCCACCGCCGGCGACACCTTGTCGGCGTATTCGATCTCGGCCTCGGCCAGCGCCGAGCCGCAGTCGAAGCACCAGTGCACCGGCTTCACGCCTCGGGTCAGGTGGCCGTTGGCGACGATCTTCGCCAAGGCGCGGATCTCGTTGGCCTCGAAGCGGAAGTCCAGCGTCCTGTACGGGTTGTCCCAATCGCCGATCACGCCCAGGCGCTTGAAGTCCTTGCGCTGCAGGTCGATCTGCGACTCGGCGTATTCGCGGCACTTCTGCCGGAACTCCACCGCGTCCAGCTTCACGCCGACCTTGCCGTACTTCTTCTCGATGGCGATCTCGATCGGCAGGCCGTGGCAATCCCAGCCCGGGATGTACGGCGCATCGAAGCCGGCCAGGTAGCGCGACTTGACGATGATGTCCTTGAGGATCTTGTTGACCGCGTGGCCCAGGTGGATCGCGCCGTTGGCGTAGGGCGGGCCGTCGTGCAGCACGAACAGCGGGCGCCCCTTGGCATTGGCGCGCAACTGCGCGTACAGGCCGTCGCGCTCCCAGCGCGCCAGCGTGTCCGGCTCGCGCTTGGGCAGGTCACCGCGCATCGGGAAATCCGTGGCCGGCAGGTGGAGGGTGGCTTTGTAGTCTTGGGTCACGGGCGTGGTCAACGTGCGGCTTTCATTGGAGAGTCCGCACAAGGATGTGCGGGCTTTTGCTCAGGGATGAGCAGTACGCCGCGCGCCTGCTCGGCGTCGCGGTGCATCTGCGTGGTCAGGCTGGGCAGATCGGGGAATTTCAGTTCGTCGCGCAGCTTGGCGACGAATTCGACTTCGATGTGGCGCCCGTACAGGTCGCCGGCGAAATCGAACAGGTGGGCTTCCAGCAGCGGCTCCACACCGTCCACCGTCGGCCGCGTGCCGAAGCTGGACACCGACGGCCACGGTGCGTCGCCGACGCCGTGCACCCAGGTGGCGTAGATGCCGGACAGCGCGGGCGTCTTCGGGAAGCGCAGGTTGGCGGTGGGGAAACCGAGCGTGCGCCCGAGCTGCTTGCCGCGCACCACGCGGCCGCCGATGGCGTAAGGACGGCCCAGCAGGCGCGAGGCGGTGGCGAAGTCGCCGGCTTTGAGGGCTTCGCGGATGCGGGTGCTGGAGACGCGCTCGCCGTGCCCGTGCACCGGCTCGATCTCGCCGGCGGCGAAGCCGAGTTCGCCGCCCATGGCCTGCAGCAGGGCCAGATCGCCGCCGCGGCGGTGGCCGAAGCGGAACTCCGGGCCGATCCACACTTCACGCGCGGCCAGCCGGCCGACCAGCAGGCTGCGGACGAAATCCTCGGCCGACCGCGCGGAGAGCTTCGCGTCGAAGCGCAGCAGGCCCACCTGGTCGGCGCCCAAGTCCAGCAACCCTTCCACCTTGGCCCGCGCCAGCGTCAGCCGCGGCGGCGGATTGTCCCTGGCGAAGAACTCGCGCGGCAGCGGCTCGAACGTGACCACCACGGCCGGCACGCCCAGCGCGCGGGCGCGCGCCACCGCATGCCGCACCAGCGCACGGTGGCCCAGGTGCAGGCCATCGAAGGCGCCGATGCAGACCACGCTACCGTGCGGGCACAGAAGCCCGCCATCGACGTCACGGAACAGCCTGCTCATGGATTCCTGTCTGAGGGGCCGGCCACGGGAGGCCGGGCCGGGATTGCGTCGCAAGACCTTGAAGTATAGCCGCCCGCGCCAACCTCAATGCCCGCGCAGGTCGCGCGGCCGGATGCCCTGCAGCCACAGCAGCCCGGCGTACAGCGCGCCGCCGGTGCCCACCATGGCCGCCAGGCGCCAGCCGCGTTCCCACCAAGCCCAGGCCGACCAGTCCGGCCAGGCCAGCCGGAAGGCCAGCACCGCCAGTGTCATCGCCAGCACCGCCAGCCCGATCTGCCGCAGGAAGCGGCCCCAGCCGGGCTGGCGGCGGTAAACGCCGGCCTTGCGCAGCAGCCAGGCCAGTTGCAGGGCATTGACCCAGCCGGCGACGGCGATCGCCAGCGCCAGCAGCGCGTGCGCGCCCGGGATCGTGGCCAACGCCTGCGCCCAATTTCCGCCGGCAGCCTGCAACGCCGCCTGCCCGACCGGGGTGGCGTATAGCAAGGCCGCGAACAGCGCCACGGTGCACACCGCGTTCGTCAGCACCGCCACCACCGCCGCCTTCACAGGCGTGCGGGTGTCCTGGCGCGAATAGAAGGCCGGGGCCAGCACCTTCACCAGCAGGAAGGCCGGCACGGCGGTGGACTGCGCGATCAGGCTCCAGCTGCTCATCCGGGTGTCGAGCGCGGTGAAGTTGCGGTACTGGAACAGCGTGGCCATCAGCGGCTCCGCGCACAGGATCAGCCCCGTGCAGGCCGGCAGGCCGATCATCAGGCAGAGCCGGAAGCCCCAGTCCAGCCCCTTCGAATACCCTTCCGGATCAGTGGCGGCATGCCGGCTGGACAGGTGCGGCAGGATCACCGTGCCGATCGCCACGCCGAACATGCCCAGCGGGAACTCCAGCAGCCGGTCGCTGTAGTACAGCCAGGTCATGCTGCCGCTGATCAGGAACGAGGCGGCCATGGTGTTGAACAGCAGGTTGAACTGGACCACCGAGGAGCCGAACAGCGTCGGCACCATCAGTTTCAGGATCTTGCGCACGCCGGCATGGGCGAAATCCAGCTTCGGCCGCGGCAGCAGGCCCAGCTTCGCCAGGGCGGGCAGCTGGAAGCCGAGCTGCAGGATGCCTGCAGCGAACACGCCCCAGCCCAGCGCCTTGATCGAGCCGTCCATCAACGGCGCCAGCCCCAGGGCCGCGGCGATCATCGCCAGGTTCATCAGCACCGGCGACAGCGCCGGGATGGCAAATCGCTGGTAGCTGTTGAGGATGCTGCCGACCAGCGACGCCAGCGAGATGAACAGCGCATACGGGAAGGTGATGCGCAGCATCTCGATGAACAGCGCATGCTTCTCGCCGCCCGGCGCGAAGCCCGGCGCGATCACCTGGGTCAGCCAGGGCGCGGCCAGCAGGACCGCCGCCGTCACCACCAGCAGCGCCGCCAGCAGGGTGCCGGTCACGCGGTCGACCAGTTCCCTGACCGCTTCCGGCCCGTACTTCTCCTTGTACTCGGCCAGCACCGGCACGAAGGCCATCGAGAACGACCCCTCGGCCGACAGCCGCCGCATGAAGTTGGGGATGCGGAAGGCGGCGATGAACACGTCCATGGCCGGGTTCGCGCCGAACACGATGGCGTAGACCTGGTCGCGGACCAGCCCGGAGACCCGGGACAGGAAGGTCATCGAGCTGAAGATGGCCGTGGAACGCAGGAGCCGGTTGCCGCTCATCGCCCCCCCTCCGCCCCGGGACGACCCAGGTTGACGCAACCCATTGAATGCCCCATAATTTCCGGCTCGATTACCCGTCTTCCGTTCAACCCCTGAATTCTCTCAGGTATTCATCAGGAATCCCACCGTGGCCAATATCAAGTCCGCCAAGAAGCGCGCCAAGCAGACCGTCGTGCGCAATGCACGCAACGCCGGTCAGCGTTCGATGCTGCGCACCGCCGTCAAGAAGGTGCTGAAGGCCCTCGACGCCAACGACGCCGCCGGCGCCCAGGCGGCCTTCGCCTCGGCCCAGCCCATCCTGGACCGCCTCAGCGCCCGTGGCCTGATCCACCGCAACAAGGCCGCCCGCCACAAGAGCCGCCTGAACGCCCGCATCAAGGCGCTGCAGGCCGCCTGATCCAGCGGTACACGGACGCGAAGACAGGGAACCCGCCGCAAGGCGGGTTTCTTTTTGCGGGTATCCGGACTCCGGTGCGGGATCGCATCCGGGCGGATGTGCCCGGGGCCGTGACCCCGAATCCATGCGCCTTAGAGCGCGTCGGGGGCGTAGCCCCGACCTACGTGGCCAACCCACGCGCCCGGCAAGCGACCCCATCCAGCACCGTAGGTCGGCCCTACATGGCCGACGCACAGGGACGCTCACGCTCCCGGCAAGCACCGTTCCCTTCCCGGGATAACGTCCAGCGCCGACAAGGCCTTGCCCTATGCCATGCGCCCGGGGAAACGGCTTCGGGGAAAGGCGTCCCCACACTGGAATCCGGACACCCTTTTTGCCCCCACCCGGCAGCAGGCCCCATTGACGGCCAGGCGCGACTCCGGTTCTGATGCGCCGTCTTCCCGTCCGGGAGGACGGGGGATCAATCAACCAGGGGGAAACACCATGAAGCTGCTGCAAGCGGCGGCGCTCGCCGTGCTGTTGGCGACCGCATCCACGTCGGCCCAGGCCGGCAAGATGGCCAAGTCCAAGGAACCGCTGACGCTGGAGCCGGACAAGGCGGCCATCGTCTTCCTGCGGCCGGGCAAGTTCGTCGGCGCCGCCGTGGCCGTGCCGGTGTACGACGTGACCGGCGACGACACCCGGTTCATCGGCATCCTCGATGCCGGCAGCAAGGTGGCCTACCAGGTGCCGGCCGGCGAGCACGTGTTCATGACCACGATCTTCGGCGGCGAGGCGGGCGTCCGCTTCTACAAGGCGAACGTGGAGGCCGGCAAGATCTACTACTTCCGCGCCCACATCATCGAGGGCATCTGGGGCCTGGAGCCGGTCCGCCAGGAAGCATTCGCCGGCAAGGACTTCCCCAACTGGGACAAGGGCACCCAGCTGACGGTCAACAGCCCGAAATCGCTGGCCTGGGGAGAGGCCAACCTGGAAAGCGCCCGCCAGCGGCACAGGGATCTGGAACCGCAGTCGATCAGCGAGGCCAACACCCTGCAGGTGGAAGACGGCCGCTGACGGCAAACCGCCGCGGCCCGCACGAAAAACCCGCCATCCGGCGGGTTTTTCGTGTCAGCCCTGGTAGCCGGCTTCTTCCGCATCCTCGCGCTGGCGGTCGAAGAAGGCCATGACGTCCTTCATGATCGGCCAGGTGCCCTCGCGCGAGATGGCCGAGACCTGGTACCACGGCTGCGTCCAGCCCAGGTCGGCGACGATCTCGCCGGCGCGCGCCTTCGCCTCGTCCTCGAACATCAGGTCGGCCTTGTTGAGCACCAGCCAGCGCGGCTTGGCGAGCAGTTCCGGATCGTGCTTCTCCAGTTCGCGCTCGATGGCGCGGACCTGCTCGACCGGGTCGATGCCCTCCACCCCGCCCTCCATCGGCGCCATGTCCACCAGGTGCAGCAGCAGGCGGGTGCGCTGCAGGTGGCGCAGGAACTGCGCGCCCAGGCCGGCGCCGTCGGCGGCGCCCTCGATCAGGCCGGGGATGTCGGCGATCACGAAGCTGCGGTGCGCCTCCACGCTGACCACGCCCAGGTTGGGGTACAGCGTAGTGAACGGATAGTCGGCCACCTTCGGCGTGGCCGCCGACACGGCGCGGATGAAGGTGCTCTTGCCGGCATTCGGGAAGCCCAGCAGGCCGACGTCGGCCAGCAGCTTCAGTTCCAGCTTCAGCAGGCGCTCCTCGCCTTCCTCGCCGGGCGTGGCCTTGCGCGGGGCGCGGGTCACCGAGCTCTTGAAATGCATGTTGCCCAGGCCGCCCTTGCCGCCCTTGGCCACCAGCAGGCGGTCGCCATGGCGGGTCAGGTCGCCGATGACCTCGTCGGTGCCGACGTTGGTCACCACCGTGCCCACCGGCACCGTGATGGTCAGGTCCTCGCCGGCCTTGCCGTACATCTGCCGGCCCATGCCGTTCTCGCCGCGCTGGGCGCGGAACGTGGTCTGGTGGCGGAAGTCGACCAGGGTGTTGAGGTTCTCGTCGGCCTGCAGCCAGACGCTGCCGCCGTTGCCGCCGTCGCCGCCGTCCGGCCCGCCCAGCGGGATGAACTTCTCGCGGCGGAAGCCGACGCAACCGTTGCCGCCGTTGCCGGCGCTGACCTGGATTTCGGCTTCGTCTACGAGTTTCATGGGAGGGGGAATCGGGAATGGGGGATGGGAACGGCCGAAGCGTACCCGCTTTTGTCCGTCGTTCCCGCAAAGGCGGGAAACCAGCGTCCTGCCCTTCGGACAGGGTGCGGCGACCTGCACGGAAGTCGCCGGGTTCCCGCCTTCGCGGGAATGACGGTTCGGGATTGTCCGGGAATGGCGGACCGAAACGAAAAACCCCGCCGAAGCGGGGCTTTCCGGTGTGCGGCGCGAAGCGAAGGCTTACGCCTCCGTCACCACGCTCACGGTGCGGCGCTTCTTGGCGCCCTTGATCGAGAACTCGACCTTGCCGTCGACCAGCGCGAACAGCGTGTGGTCGCGGCCCAGGCCCACGCCCGGACCCGGATGGAACTGGGTGCCGCGCTGGCGGACGATGATGTTGCCGGCGTCGATCGCCTGGCCGCCAAAGACCTTGACGCCCAGCATCTTCGGGTTGGAGTCGCGGCCGTTGCGCGAGGAGCCTACGCCCTTTTTGTGTGCCATGACTGCTTCTCCTTACTTGTTGATGCCGGTGATTTCGATTTCGGTGTAATGCTGCCGGTGACCCTGGCGCTTCATGTGGTGCTTGCGGCGGCGGAACTTGATGATGCGCACCTTGTCGGCGCGGCCGTGGCCGACGACCTTGGCGGTGACGCTGGCGCCCTTCAGGGCGTCGCCCAGGCTGATGGTCTCGCCATCGCCCAGCATCAGGATGTTGTCGAAGGTGATCTCGTTGCCGGCTTCGGCTTCGAGCTTCTCGACGCGGAGCGTCTCGCCCTTCATCACGCGGTACTGCTTACCGCCGGTGACTACGACTGCGTACATTGGATGACCTCGGTTCTGTAGTTATTTTGTGCCTGCCTCGCCATCGGGGGCGGACAGAAGCGGAATTCTAGTGGATTCATGCGGTTAGGGTCAACCTACCCCCTGTCCGGCCCGGCCACGGGGCCATGCGGACAGGATCCGCCCTCATCCGGCCGCAGGATGTCGGATTGCCTCCGCCCGACCCACCCCCTCCCTCCATGCGAATCATGCACTTATCCGACCGGGCCCGGACCGCTTCCCGGCCCTGCCGCGCCGTCCGGCATCCCCGCCGGTCCGCCGCACCGCTTACCTGACCCGTCCCCCACCCACGGACGGGACCGCGCTGGCGTCCGGGCAATTTGCCCCCACCTATGCAGACCGCTACGCTTTCTCGTTCGCCTTTCCGGACCCCCACCCGATGGCCATGGACTTCATCCGCATCCGCGGCGCGCGGACGCACAACCTCAAGAACATCGACCTCGACCTGCCGCGCGACAAGCTGATCGTGATCACCGGCCTGTCCGGTTCCGGCAAGTCGTCGCTGGCGTTCGACACCATCTACGCCGAGGGCCAGCGCCGCTACGTGGAATCGCTGTCGGCCTACGCGCGGCAGTTCCTGTCGGTGATGGAAAAGCCGGACGTGGACCACATCGAGGGCCTGTCGCCGGCGATCTCCATCGAGCAGAAATCGACCAGCCACAACCCGCGCTCCACCGTCGGCACGATCACCGAGATCTACGACTACCTGCGCCTGCTGTACGCCCGCGTCGGCACGCCGCGCTGCCCGGACCACGGCTACCCGCTGGAGGCGCAGACGGTCAGCCAGATGGTGGACCAGGTGCTGGCGCTGGACGGCGAGCAGCGCTGGATGCTGCTGGCGCCGGTGATCCGCGAGCGCAAGGGCGAGCATGCGCAGGTGTTCGACCAGCTGCGCGCGCAGGGCTTCGTGCGCGTGCGCGTGGACGGCGCGCTGTACGAGATCGACGCGGTGCCGGCGCTGGCGCTGCGGCAGAAGCACACCATCGAGGCGGTCATCGACCGCTTCCGCCCGCGCGAAGACCTCAAGCAGCGCCTGGCCGAAAGCTTCGAGACCGCGCTGAAGCTGGGCGACGGCATGGCCCAGGTGATGTCGCTCGACAATGCCGAGGCGGCGCCGCTGCTGTTCTCGTCGAAGTATTCCTGCCCGGTCTGCGACTACTCGCTGCCGGAACTGGAACCGCGCCTGTTCTCGTTCAACTCGCCGGTCGGCGCCTGCCCCACCTGCGACGGCCTGGGCGTGGCGCAGTTCTTCGACCCCGGCCGCGTGGTCGTGCACCCGGAACTGTCGCTGGCCGCCGGCGCGGTGCGCGGCTGGGACCGCCGCAACGCCTACTACTTCCAGTTGATCGCCTCGCTGGCCAAGCACTACCGGTTCGACGTGGATGCGCCGTGGCAGTCGCTGCCGGCCGGCGTGCAGCAGGCGGTGCTGTACGGCAGCGGCGAGGAGGTCATCACCTTCACCTACCTCACCGAGTCGGGCGGGCGCACGCAGCGCAAGCACCGCTTCGAGGGCATCGTGCCGAACCTGGAGCGCCGCTACCGCGAGACCGAATCGCCGGCGGTGCGCGAGGAACTGGCCAAGTACATCAGCGACCGCCCCTGCCCCGAGTGCGAGGGCGCGCGCCTGAACAAGTCGGCGCGCAACGTGTTCGTCGCCGACCGCGCCCTGCCCTCGCTGGTGGTGCTGCCGGTGGACGAGGCGCTGGCGTTCTTCCGCGGCCTCGACCTGCCGGGCTGGCGCGGCGAGATCGCGGCCAAGATCGTCAAGGAGATCGCCGAGCGGCTGGGCTTCCTGGTCGATGTCGGTCTCGACTATCTGACGCTCGAACGCAAGGCCGACACGCTGTCCGGCGGCGAGGCGCAGCGCATCCGCCTGGCCAGCCAGATCGGTGCCGGCCTGGTCGGCGTGATGTACGTGCTGGACGAACCCAGCATCGGCCTGCACCAGCGCGACAACGAGCGCCTGCTGGGCACGCTGACGCGCCTGCGCGACCTGGGCAACACAGTGATCGTGGTGGAACACGACGAGGACGCCATCCGCATGGCCGACTACGTGCTCGACATCGGCCCCGGCGCGGGCGTGCACGGCGGCGAGATCGTCGGCCAGGGCACGCTGGACGACCTGCTGAAGTCGCCGCGTTCGCTGACCGGGCAATACCTGTCCGGCAAGCGCCGGATCGAGATCCCGAAGGCGCGCCACAAGGCGAACCCGAAGATGACGCTGCACCTGCGCGGCGCCACCGGCAACAACCTGAAGGACGTGGACCTGGACATCCCGTCCGGGCTGTTCACCTGCATCACCGGCGTGTCCGGCTCGGGCAAGTCCACGCTGATCAACGACACCCTGTTCGCGCTGGCCGCCAACGAGATCAACGGCGCCTCGCACAAGCCGGCGCCATACCGCGAGGTGGACGGGCTGGACCTGTTCGACAAGGTAGTCGACATCGACCAGTCGCCGATCGGCCGCACGCCGCGCTCCAACCCGGCCACGTACACCGGCCTGTTCACCCCCCTGCGCGAACTGTACGCGCAGGTGCCGGAAGCGCGCGCGCGCGGCTACTCGCCGGGCCGCTTCAGCTTCAACGTGCGCGGCGGCCGCTGCGAGGCCTGCCAGGGCGACGGCCTGATCAAGGTGGAGATGCACTTCCTGCCGGACGTGTACGTGCCCTGCGACGTCTGCCACGGCAAGCGCTACAACCGCGAGACGCTGGAGATCCTCTACAAGGGCTACAACATCAACGACGTGCTGGAGATGACGGTCGAGGACGCGCTGGCCCTGTTCGAGCCGGTGCCGTCGATCGCGCGCAAGCTGGAGACGCTGATGGACGTGGGCCTGAGCTACATCAAGCTGGGCCAGAGCGCGACCACCCTGTCCGGCGGCGAGGCGCAGCGCGTGAAGCTGTCGAAGGAACTCTCGCGCCGCGACACCGGGCGCACGCTGTACATCCTCGACGAACCGACCACCGGCCTGCACTTCCACGACATCGAGCACCTGCTGGCCGTGCTGCACAAGCTGCGCGACGAGGGCAACACCATCGTGGTGATCGAGCACAACCTGGACGTCATCAAGACCGCCGACTGGGTCGTCGACCTGGGGCCGGAAGGCGGCCACCGCGGCGGCCGGATCCTCGCCACCGGCACGCCGGAGGACATCGCCGCGCACCCGGACTCGCACACCGGCCGCTTCCTCGCCAAGCTGCTGCCCGCGGCAAAGGCGCCCAAGCCGACCAAGCCCGCCGCGATGGCCAAGCCCGACGTGCTGCCGCCGCGCAAGTCCGCCGCCAAGGCCGCCAAGGCCACGAAGAAGAAGGCCGCCCGATGAACCACCCCTACGACGCCGGCCGCAAGCTGCTGGCGAAGATCCCGATCAGCGTGCGCTGGCGCGACATGGACAGCATGGGCCACGTCAACAACGCCAAGTACATCTCCTACCTGGAGGAAGCGCGCGTGCGCTGGATGCTGACCGTGCCGGGCGTATCGATGACCGACCGCATCGCGCCGGTCGTCGCCGCCAACAACATCAACTACAAGCGCCCGCTGACCTGGCCGAACGACGTGGTGGTGGAACTGTACGTGGACCGCCTGGGCACCAGCAGCGTCACCATCGGCCACCGCATCGTGTCGACCAAGGACGACAGCGTGCTGTACTCCGACGGCAACGTGGTGGTGGTGTGGATGGATACGCAGACCGGGCAGAGCGCGCCGCTGCCGGCGGCGATCCGCGCGGCGTCGGAATGACCATCGGCGCGAGGGCGACCGTTGTGGTTGGGTAGTTGTGGTTGTGGGAGCGACGTAAGTCGCGATTGCAGACCGGGTCGAGCCATGCCGAGAACGATTGTTCGCCACGCGGGCGCGCGGCGGCGCGTTCATCATCACGCACCGTGAAGTGCTATCGCGGCGCGGTCGCGACTTACGTCGCTCCTACAGGGGTTGCCTCGCGGGATCAGGGCGCGGTCTGGCGCGCTTCGAAGGTCACCGGCAGCGAGCGGCCGTCGGCCAGCTTCAGGGTGATGACCACGCGGTCGCCGGCGGCGATCGGCTGGTAGGGGCGGTGCAGCATCAGGTGCAGGCCGCCGGGCTTGAGTTCGGCGGTCTTGCCAGGCGCGATGGGAAGCTGCGCGACCTCGCGCATCCGGCTCACGCCGCCTTCGTCGCGGGTCTCGTGCAGGGACACGTCGGCGAAGGACAGGCTCTCCGCGCCCGTCACCGCGACCGGCGCCGCACAGCGATTCTCGATGCGGCCGAAGCCCGCCATCATCGGCGTGGCCACCGGCGTCACGCGTACCCACGCGCCCTCCACGCGCGGCAGGCAGTCGGCCGCGTGGGCGGCGGAAGATGCCGCCAGCAGCAATGCCGGCAACAGGGTCGTCACGATGCGTCGGTCCATGCGCCTATGATAGCGGCCTCACTCCCGGGAGCAGGTGAATGTCCGCCCTCATCGAAACCGCCGACCATGGCGACATCCGCGAGATCCGGCTGGCGCGCGCGCCGGTCAACGCGCTCGACACCGAGCTGTGCCGCGCATTGATCGAAGCGATCAACGCCGCGCTGGACCACGGCGTGCGCGGCATCGTGCTGGCCGGCAACCCGAAGATCTTCTCCGCCGGCATGGACGTGCCCTACCTGCTCTCGCTGGGCGACGACCGCAAGGCCCTGCTGGACGCCTGGCAGGCCTTCTTCGGCGCGGCGCGCACGCTGGCCGAATCGCGCGTGCCGGTGGTGGCCGCGATCACCGGCCACGCGCCGGCCGGCGGCTGCGTGCTGGCGCTGTGCTGCGACTACCGGGTGATGGCGCGCAGCGCCGACCCGGCGCGCCCCTTCGCCCTGGGCCTCAACGAAACCCAGGTGGGCCTGGTGGTGCCGGAAGGCATCCAGCGCCTGATGCGCCGCGTGGTCGGCCCCTACCGCGCCGAGCGCCTGCTGGTGGCCGGCGAGATGGTGCCGGCCGAGCGCGCGCTGGAGATCGGCCTGGTGGACGAACTGGTCGACCAGGCAGGCGTCACCGCCCGCGCGGTCGCATGGCTGCAGCAGCTGCTGGGCCTGCCCCACCACCCGATGCTGCAGACGCGCGCCCTCGCCCGCCGCGACCTGGTCGAGGCGCTGGACCCTGCGTTGATCCAACTGGAACGGTTCGTCGATGCCTGGCATGCGCCGGATACGCAGACCGCGTTGCGCGCGCTGGTGGACAAGCTGAAGAAATAGGGGCGGCCAGTTTTTCAGCCGATGTCGGCCAGAAGTGAAGGATTCCAGAGCGGGCGCCTTCCCCCGGAGCCGTTTCCCGGGCGCATGGCATCGCGCGAGGCCTCGCTGGCGCCGGACGTGATCCCGGGACGGTGGCCTTGCCGGGAGCATGGGAGTCTCATGCGTCGGCCACGTAGGGCCGACCTACGTACTGCGCGGAGGCTTTCCCGGGAGTCGTTTTCCCGGGCACGTGGCATCGCCGCGAGGCCTCGCCGGCGCCGGACATGATCCCGGGACGGGGCTCTTGCCGAGAGCATGAGAGTCCCCCATGCCTCGGCCACGCAGGGCCGACCTACGTGCGCAGGTCGGAGCTACGTCCCCGACATATCCCCGCGACGCATGGATTCGGCGCCATGATCCAGACGCATCCGCCGGGAATGCGATTCCGCATCGGTATCCGGATACCTGGAAACAACCCGCGCCCCGCGAACCTCGCGGGATCGCACGGCGTCACCCGAAGATTCAATGCATAGGTCGGGGCTATGTCTCGACGTGCCCCGCGGCGCATGATTCGGCACCATGACCTGGACACATCGGCAAGGAACGCGATCCCATACCGGAATCCGGATATCCGGAAGGAACCGCGCGCCCCGCGAACTCCGCAGGATCGCAGGTCGCCCGACGGCTCAATCGCCGCGGGCAACCGGCCGGGATGGATCGGCGATCCAGCCGCTCCACGACCCCGGATACACGCGCGCGCCGCGGAGGCCGGCGTGCTCGAAGGCGAGCAGCAGGTGGCAGGCGGTCACGCCGGAGCCGCACATCAGCACGCTGTCGGCGGCGTGCCGGTCGCCGAGCAGCGCGGAAAGCTCGGCACGCAGTTCGTCCGCCGGCTTGAAGCGGCCGTCGCGCAGGTTGGCCGCGAACGGCCGGTTGAGCGCGCCGGGCACGTGCCCGGCCACCGGATCGATCGGTTCGACCTCGCCGCGGAAACGCTCGGGCGCGCGCGCGTCGAACAGCCAGCCGCTGTCTTCGCCGAGCCGGGCGAGGACGTCGTCCGCACCCACGCACTGGCGGGCATCGAACCGGGCGGGATAGGCCGGCGCCGCCGGCACGTCGGGAATGGCCGCGGTTTCCGCGCCGCCCGCCGCGCGCCAGGCCGCGAGGCCGCCGTCGAGCACCGCGACCCGCGCGTGGCCCAGCAGCTTCAGCAGCCACCACAGGCGCGCGGCGGCCATGCTGCCGTCGGCCGCGTCGTACACGACCACCTGGTGGTCCGGCGCGATGCCCCATTCGCCGAGCCGGCGGGCGAAACGGGCGTCGTCCGGCAACGGGTGCCGTCCCTCGCCGGTCTTGCCGAGGTCGGAAAGATCCTCGTTGAGGTCCGCATGGACCGCGCCCGGCAGGTGCGACTGCGCGTACGCGGCGCGCCCCGCCGCCGGCTCCATCAGCGCGAAGCGCGCATCGACCAGACGCAGCCAGGGGTCGCCGAGGGCGGCGGCCAGCGTCTCCGCGTCCACCAGGGTCGTCCAGTTCATGCGAGCCGCTCCAGTCGTTGCCGCAGGTTGAACAGGATGGCCGCGGTCGCGCCCCAGATGCGCTGGCCCGGCCACGCGTATTCCAGCACCGCCCGGCGGCGGCCGCGGTAGTCGACCTCGACGCGGCGCAGGTTGTCGGGGGACAGCAGGTAGTCCAGCGGGACTTCGAACACGTCCGCCACCTCGTTGGGCTCGGGCACCGGCACGAAGGCGGGATCGACCACGGCGACGACCGGGACCACCCGGAAGCCGCTGATGGTGGTGAACGGATCGAGGAATCCCAGCGGCGCCACCTGCGAAGGGGCCAGCGCGATCTCCTCCCGGCTCTCGCGCAGCGCGGCGGCGACCGCGTCGGTGTCGGCGGCCTCGACGCGCCCGCCCGGGAAGCTCACCTGGCCGCCATGGTGGCGCAGGCCGTCGGTGCGCCGCGTCAGCAGCACCTGGGTGCCTTGCTCGCGCGGCACCAGGCCGGCCAGCACCGCGGCCTCGGCCAGCGGGCCGGGCGGCAGCAGGTCGACCAGTTCCTCGTGGTTCCAGCCGGGCGCGCGCGGCACCGTGCCCAGCGGATGCAGCGCGCGGCGCAGGTCGCCGCCTTCGCGCAGGCGCTCGGCCAGCGGCACGCGCGCCCGCTCGCGCACGGGCAGCACGTGTTCCATCAGACGCAGGCGTTCGTCATCGTTCATCTGCGACCAGCGCGCGATTTCCGAAGTGGTGCGAAGGCAGCCCTCGCACAGCCCGTCGTCGTCCAGTTTGCAGACGCCGATGCACGGGCTGAGCACGGCGCGGAAAGCGGTATTCATTTCTTCTGGCACCTGCGGAGGGTAGCGCGGAAACGCCTCCCGCCGCTGAAACGCACTGCGCCGGCACGGGGCCGGCGCAGGAGTGCGGTACGTTGCCCCGCTTGCGGCGGGGATGATGCTTGAGCCTGGGCGCTGGTTTTTTTGCCTGCGCTGATGGCTTCGAGGGGTTTGGCGGTGGGCTCTTGCTTTCGCGGAGAGCCTCCAAAAGCCAAGGCGCTGGATCCCCGCCTGCGCGGGGATGACGCAATGGCAAGGGCGTCCGCGCGAAGCGCGGACGCGCCATTGCGTCACTTGACGCTGACGAGCTTGATTTCGAAAACCACCGCCACGTTCGGCGGGAAGCCGGTGCGCGGGTCGGCGCCGTAGGCCTGGTCGGGCGGCAGGGCCACTTCCCACTTGGCGCCGGCCGGCATCTGCAGCAGCGCTTCGCGCATGGCCGCCATTTCGACCGCGCTGACCTTCAGGTCCTTCATCTGCTGCGCCGGGCGGGCTTCCGCCGGACGCTGGCCGAACGGGTACGGGCCGGACACCAGCAGCTCGACCGTGCTGGCCTGCGTGGGCTTGGCGCCGTTGCCGTTCTCCAGCACCTTGTAGGCCACGCCGCTGGGCAGGGTCTTCACGCCGGCCTGGCCCTTGTAGCTGCCGATGAACTGGTCGCTCTTGGTCTTGTTCTCGGCCGCGACCTTGTCGTACTCGGCCTTGGCCTGCTGGGCGCGGGACTGCTCGCGCTTCTGGAAGGCTTCCAGCGCCGGCTTCAGCTGCTCGGCCGTCAGTGCCGGCTTCTGCTTGGCGTAGGCGTCCTGCAGGCCCTTGACCACGGAATTGATGTCCAGCTGTTCGCCACGCGCGGTCAGCTCGGCCAGGTTGTTGCCGTAGTCGTAGCCGAAGTAGTAGCTCAGCTTGCCCTTCTCGGACGAGACGTCCTGGGCCAGGGCGCTACCGGCCATGGCGAATGCCGCAACAGCGACCGCAATAGAACGCAACTTCATCAACACACTCTCCGGGATGGCGACGGCGGCATACCGCCTGGAATGGACGCGCTAGGATAGCCGCCGGGGCGCTTAACCGCCACTGACGACAGGCGGCTCTGACCGGACCTCCCGGCCGGAGTTCCCTCTTCACCCGGAATTTACAAAAAAGCAGAAAAAACCCATGTCCGACAGCCTAGTACTCGTTGCCGACGCGGACGGCGTCCGCCGCCTCACCGTCAACCGCCCCGACAAGCTCAACGCCCTCGACGCCGCCACCCTGGCCGCCCTGCAGGCGGCCTTCGAGGCGGCGGCGGCCGACCCCGCCGTCCGCGTGGTGGTGCTGACCGGGGCCGGCCCCAAGGCCTTCGTGGCGGGCGCCGACATCGCCGAGATGGCGGACCTGCGAGCCACCGAGGGCCGCGACTTCTCCCTGCGCGGGCAGAAACTGATGCGCACCATCGAGACCCTGCCCAAGCCGGTCGTCGCGATGGTCAACGGCTTCGCCCTGGGCGGCGGGCTGGAACTGGCCATGGCCTGCCACCTGCGGATCGCGGCCGACACCGCCAAGATGGGGCAGCCGGAGATCAACCTGGGCCTGATCCCCGGGTTCGGCGGCAGCCAGCGCCTGCTGCGGCTGGCCGGGCGCTCGGCCACGCTGGAGCTTTGCCTGCTCGGCGCACCGGTCACGGCCGAGCGCGCCCTGCAGCTGGGCATCGTCACCCGCGTGGTGCCGGCGGCGGAGCTGGAAGCAGAAACCGGCAGGCTCGCCGCCCAACTGGCCGCCTCCGCGCCGCTGGCGCTGCGGGCGACGCTGGACGTGGTCAACGTCGGCGGCGAGTGCGGCATCGAGGAGGGGCTGCAGTACGAAACCGCGCAGTTCGGCCTGATGTTCGCCACCGACGACATGCGCGAGGGCACGCGCGCCTTCGTCGAACGGCGCAAGCCGGCCTTCACCGGGCGCTGAGCGGCGGCGCGGTCCGGCATGGCCCCCTTTCCCTGCCCGTGCTGCGACCTGGCGCGCGCGCTCTGCGCCCGGCTCGCGGAAGACGACGTCGACGGCGCGATCGACGCCGGCCTGATGGCGTTCCGCCCCTGCGGCTGCGCCGACGGGGACGCGGCGGCCGTCGCGGCCGTGCTGCGGGCGCAGGCCCGCCTGCGCACCGCCTGGGACGCCCGCCGGCGCTACCGGCTGCGGCAGGCTCGCCTGGCCCGCCGCGCGGCGGAACGCGAGGCCCGGCGCCTGGCCGCCGCCGCCCCTGCCGCGGTGGACGGCGAATCCTCCGTGCCCCCGCGGCCCGCGCTGCCCGCCGGCGCCGCCGCGATCCTGGCCCGCGCCAAGGCCAAGGCGGCCGAAAGGATGAAGCGATGACCCACGCGCCCCGGCGCGGCGCCACCCTCACGCGCGCGGAAGTCGTCGAACTGTTCTCGCGCCTGCGCGAACTGAACCCCAGGCCGACCACCGAACTGGAATACAGCACGCCGTTCGAACTGCTGGTGGCGGTGACGCTGTCCGCGCAGGCCACCGACATGGGCGTCAACAAGGCCACCCGGCGCCTGTTCCCGGTGGCGAACACCCCAGCGGCGATCCTGGCGCTGGGCGAGGACGGGCTGAAGAATTACATCTCCACCATCGGCCTGTACAACGCGAAGGCCAAGAACGTCATCGCCACCTGCGCGATCCTGCTGGACAGGTACGGCGGCGAGGTGCCGCGCTCGCGCGAGGCGCTGGAGTCGCTGCCCGGCGTGGGCCGCAAGACCGCCAACGTCGTGCTCAACACCGCGTTCGGCGAACCGACCATGGCGGTGGACACGCACATCTTCCGCGTCGCCAACCGCACCGGGCTGGCGCCGGGCAAGGACGTGCGCGCGGTCGAGGACAGGCTGGTCAAGGTGGTGCCGGCGGAGTTCATGCACGACGCGCACCACTGGCTCATCCTGCACGGCCGCTACGTCTGCAAGGCACGCAAGCCGGATTGCCCGCAATGCGTGATCCGCGACCTGTGCCGGTACAAGGACAAGACGGTCGCCTGAAGCGGCGGCATCGCCTGCCGCTGGCGCGGCCTCATTCCCATGGCGCCTAGTTGCTGTTGCGGGCCAGCCATTCCGCGCGGCCGGCTCGCCCTGTGAGGCACCAGGACGGACCGCCTTCGATGCGAGATCCGATGTCTTCCCGCACAAGGAAAGAATGGCGGCTGGAACCGGCGTGTCCCCGCCCGTGCCTCCGGCAATGCCGGCACGTCCCCGGCGACCGCCACGCCCGCAAGGCGCGCATGCCGGATGGACCACGGCGCCACGAAGGAATCACGACCGCCACCGGTAGACAGGCCTGCCGGACCGGACGCTCTGTCCGGAATGTGATCCGACGTGCGTTTAATCCCTTGAAAGCACACGTAGCACGGGGCGTACGGCGTGCCTGGACCTTCGACCACCACCTTGGGGCGCCGCCTGTGGCGCGCCCGGAGAGCGCACGACGCCATGCCAACGCCTCGACCGCAAGCACGCCTGCACCCGCAACGGACGGATCGCCCCGCGCCGACCCCCGAAGGCGTCTGACCCATGTGCGGAATCGCAGGCTTCGCCGGCGCAGTGCAGGGCGTCCCCGAAGACCGCCTGGCGTTGCAGCGCATGATCGGGACGCTGCACCACCGCGGACCGGACGGCACCGGCACACACGTGGCGCCGGGGGTGGGGCTGGCGCATGCGCGCCTGGCCATCATCGACCTGGCCACCGGCCAGCAGCCGCTGCACGACGGCCATGAGACCGTCTGGACCGTGTTCAACGGCGAGATCTTCAACTACGTCGAGTTGCGCGACGAACTGGAGAAGCAGGGCTACCGTTTCCGCACCCGGTCCGACACCGAAGTCATCGTCCACCTCTACCACCGCGACGGCGACCGCTTCGTCGAAAGGCTCAACGGCCAGTTCGCGATAGCGCTGTGGGACGCGCGGCGGCGGCGACTGGTGCTGGCGCGCGACCGCGCCGGCATCCGCCCGCTCTACCACGCCACCGTGCGCGGGCGCGTATGGTTCGCGTCCGAAGTCAAGGCGCTGCTGGCGGTGCTGCCGGAATGCGCCACGATCAATCCGGACGGCCTGGCGCAGGCGTTCACCTTCTGGGGCCCGTGCGATCCGGACACGCTGTTCGCCGGCATCGACAGCCTGCCGCCCGGCCACCTGATGGCGGTGGAGGCGGACGGCACCCGCAGCCTGAAGCAGTACTGGGACTGGACGTTCCCGCGCACCGGCGACGCGCCGGCGTTCGCCTCCTTCGACGATGCCGTGCACGAGCTGCGCGACCTGCTCGGCGACGCGGTGCGCCTGCAGCTGCGCGCGGACGTGCCGGTCGGCGCCTACCTCAGCGGCGGGCTGGACTCCTCCGGCATCGTCGCGCTGGTCAGGCAGGCCGGCATCGCCGCGGTGCGCACGTTCTCGGTGACGTTCGAGGACGCCGAGTTCGACGAGCGCGAGCAGCAGCAGGCGATGGTGCGGCACCTCGGCACCGACCACACCACCCTGCACTGCACGCGCCGCGACATCGCCGACGCGTTCCCGGCGCTGATCCGGCATACCGAAGCGCCCGTGCTACGCACCGCGCCGGTGCCTCTGATGCTGCTTTCCGCGTGCGTGCGCCAGTCCGGCTACAAGGTGGTGCTGACCGGCGAAGGCGCCGACGAGGTGTTCGGCGGCTACGACCTGTTCAAGGAAGCCAAGGTGCGCCGCTTCTGGGCGCGCAATCCCGACTCACAGTGGCGCCACCTGCTGCTGGGCCGCCTGTACGGCTACCTGAAGCATTCGCCGGTCGGCGCGCCCGGGTTCGCCCGCACGTTCTTCGGCCAGGGCATGGAGCACTTGCCGCGACCGGTGTTCGCGCACGCGCCGCGCTGGACCACCTCGCGGCGGGCGCTCGCCTTCCTGGCGCCGGAGCTGCAGGCGCGCACCGCCGCGTTCGATCCGTTCGCCTTCTACGAACGGCGGCTGCCGGCCGCGATCGGCGAATGGTCGCCGCTGGCGCGCGACCAGTACGTGGAGGCGAAGTCGCTGATGGCCGCCTACCTGCTGTCCTCGCAGGGCGACCGCGTCGCCATGGCCAATTCCATCGAGGGCCGCTTCCCGTTCCTCGACCATCGCCTGATCGAGTTCGCCAACCGGCTGCCGCCGCAGTGGAAGCTGCGCGGCCTGACCGAGAAGCACATCCTGCGCAAGGCGCTGGCGCCGCTGCTGCCGGCGGAGATCGCCAACCGCACCAAGCAGCCCTACCGCGCACCGGACGCCAGCAGCTTCTTCAGCGACGGCCGCCCGGCCGACTACGTCGAGGAACTGCTGTCGGCCGAGCGCATCCGCGACGCCGGCTGCTTCGATGCCGGCAAGGTCCGCCTGCTGTTCGAGAAGTGCCGCAGCGGCCGCGCCGTCGGCTTCGCCGACAACCAGGCCTTCGTCGGCATCCTGTCGACGATGCTGCTGCACGACGGCTTCGTCCGCGACCGCATCCCCCACACCACCACCCTGCCCGCCACCGGAACGGAACGACCATGACCGAGACCGCCATCCGCGAGAAGATCCGCGGCCACATCCTCAACAACCTGATGTTCACCAACGATCCGTCCAGGCTCGCCGACGACGCCTCGCTGCTGGACCTGGGCGTGATCGATTCCACCGGCGTGCTCGAGCTGGTCCTGGTCATCGAGGAGAACTTCTCCATGCAGGTGAAGGACTCGGCGATGGTGCCCGAGAACTTCGACTCGGTGGACAGGATCGTGTCGTTCGTCATGCGCTCGAAGGCGGCATGACCGCGACGGCAGAGCAGCGACTGCGCACGCTCCAGGCGCACTGGCAGGCCGCCCTCGACAAGCCGGAGGAAACGCCGGAGAACACGTTGCGGGCGCTGTGGTCCACGGCCGCGGGCACGCCGCTGTCGGCGGTCGCCGCGGCCGGCATCGCCTTGCCCGAACTGGACGCCGACGCCGTCCGGCGGCTGGACGCGCTGCTGGAGCAGCGCCTGGCCGGCGTGCCGCTGGCGCACCTGACCGGGCGCCAGCACTTCCTCGGCCTGGACCTGCTGGCGGGCCCGGAAGCGCTGATCCCGCGCCGCGAGACCGAACTGCTGGGACGCGCGGCGATCGAACTCGCGCGCGCCGCCGGCGCGCAGGGCCGGGCCGCGGTCGCGGTCGACGTCTGCACCGGTTCCGGCAATCTGGCGCTGGCGCTGGCGCACCACGTCGACGGCCTGCGCGTGTTCGGCGCCGACCTCAGCGAGGACGCGGTGGCGCTGGCGCGCCGCAACGCGGCGCTGCTCGGCCTGGCCGACCGGGTCGAGTTTCGCGCCGGCGACCTGCTCGCACCGTTCGACGACGAGGCCTTCCACGGCGCGGTTGACCTGCTGCTCTGCAATCCTCCGTATATCAGCAGCAGCAAGGTGGGGGCGATGCCGGAGGAGATCTCCGCGCACGAGCCTCGGCTGGCGTTCGACGGCGGTCCGCTCGGCGTGTCGCTGCTGGCGCGGCTGATGCAGGACGGCAGCCGTTTCGTCCGCGCCGGCGGCTGGCTCGCCTTCGAGGTCGGGCTGGGCCAGGGGTCGGCGATGGCGCGGCGCCTGCGCAACGACGGCGCATGGGACGAAGTGCGCGAACTGATGGATGACGGCGGGGCCGTGCGCGCGTTGCTGGCGCGACGCTCGGACCGCGTGACGGGAGACAACGGGTGAGCGGATTCGGCTGGGAAGCGCTGGACATCGACTACGAACGGGAAGCCGAACGCATCTGCGCGCGCCTGCGCGAGACCGTGGCGCAATCGCTGCGCAGGCGCGGGCTGGTGGTCGCCATCTCCGGCGGCATCGACAGTTCGGTCTGCGCCGCGCTGGCGGTGCGCGCGCTGGGCCGCGAGCGTGTGCATTGCCTGATCCTGCCCGAACGCGACTCCGACCCGGACAGCGCCGCGCGCGCGACCCTGCTGGCCGAGACGCTGGGCGTGGGCGTGGACACCTTCGACATCGCGCCGGCGCTGGAGGCGATCGGCGCCTACGCCGCGCGCGACGCCGCCGTGCGCACCGTGCTGCCCGAGTACGGCGACGACTGGAAGATGAAGCTGGCGATCGCCGGCGGCAGCGAGGGCGCGATCAACCGCTTCCGCCTAGTCGCCCGGTCGCCCGACGGCGCGATGCACGAGCGCGAACTGCGCCTGCACGAGTACCTGACCATCGTCGCCGCCACCAGCTACAAGCAGCGGCTGCGCAAGACCATCGAGTACTTCCACGCCGACCGCCTGCACTACGCGGTGCTGGGCACGCCGAACCGGCTGGAGTACGACCAGGGCTTCTTCGTCAAGAACGGCGACGGCTCGGCCGACATCAAGCCGATCGCCCATCTCTACAAGTCGCAGGTCTACGGCATGGCCCGCCACCTCGGCCTGCCGGACCGGCTGTGCAACGCCCAGCCGACCACCGACACCTACAGCCTGGAACAGGGCCAGGACGAGTTCTACTTCGCCCTGCCCTACCGTGCGATGGACCTGGCGCTGTGGGCGCTGGAGCACGACGTGCCGGCGGCGCAGCTCGCGCGCGTGCTGGACACGACGGTGGAACAGGCCGAGGCGGTCTACGCCGACATCGTCAGGAAGCGCCGCAGTACGGCGCCGCTGCACCTGCGCCCGATCCTGCTGGGCGCGGTCTCGGTGGGCGACACGGCGGGCGAACGCGCCGCATGAACGCGCCCGTCGCCGACGGCAGTCCCTATGCGATCGCGCCGGCCGACTTCGTGCGCGACCGAGACGCCGTGGTCGACGTATGGAGGGCCAGCCTGCACGACGGCCAGGCGCGCACGCTGAAGCTGGACTGGTTCTACCGGCAGGCGCCGCATGCGGCGCTGCTGCAGGTGCTGGTGCACCAGCCCAGCCGCGCCATCGTCGGCACCGCCGGCGTCGGCTGGCGGCGGATGCGGCTGGACGGCCGGGAACTGCGGGGCGGCCTGCTCGCCGACATGGCGGTCATGGCCGGCCACCGCATGCTCGGGCCGGCGCTGCTGCTGCAGCGCACCGCCTGCGAGACCGCCCTGCAGGAGGGCGACCTGGTCTACGGCTTCCCCAATCCCAACGCCGTGCCGGTGGTGAAGCGGCTGGGCTACGTCCACGTCGGCGACATGACCACCTACGCGCGCGCGGTGCGCCACGCGTCCTACCTGGCGCGCCGGCTGCCCGCCGCGCTCGCCGGCCCGCTGGGCGCATGCATCGACCGCGCGGTGCGGCTGCGCGACCGGCTGCACCGGCTGACCGGTCGCCGCCTGCGCGCCGAATGGCGCGCCACGCCGCACGAGACGGTGCACGCGCAAGCCTGGTCCGGCGCCGGCACGCTGGAAGGCGTGCACGACCGCGACGCGCTGGAATGGCGGTTCGCGCGCTGCCCGCTAGCGAGCTTCCGCTTCCTCTACGTCCAGCGCGACGGCGACGCGCAGCCGTGCGCGTGGTTCGTCTGCCAGCAAGACGGCGACACCCTGCGGGTGGTCGACTTCAAGGCCGATCCGGCGGGCGATGCCTCGCGCAGCCTGGCCGTGCTCGCGGACAGCGCCTACCGGCTGGGCTGCCGCTCTATCTCGCTGGAAGGCTGCCTGCCCGACGACGAGAAGGCGCTGCTGCGCAGGCACTGGTTCTTCACCCGCCAGGGGCGTCCGGTCTATGCGCGCTGGAAGCAGCCCGATGCCGCCCCGCGCGCGGCGTTCCGGCTGATGCCGTTCGACGAGGACGAGTAGGCCGCGCAACGCGGAAGGGACATGCCGGCGGCATGTCCCTTCGCGTACCGCATTCCGTGCCCGTCGCCCGGGCCGGCTCGCGCCTTACCAGCTGAACTGCGTGCGCAGTGCGTATTGGGCGGTCTCGTCGCCGGTGACTTCGTTGTCGCCCTGGGTGTAGTTGAACATGAAGCGCAGGTTCGGGTTGACGTAGTAGTTCACGCCGAGGATCCAGCTGGTGACCTCGCGGTTCAGCGTTTCGTTCTCGACGTAGTCGTAGCGGCCGGTCAGTTCCCACAGGCCCTTGTCGGCGACCTTCGGCGAGCCGAACACGCCGGTGCCGCCCTTGTACGGCTTGTGGCCGCCGTTGAGCATGAAGCTGCCCTGCACGTAGTAGCTCTTCACGTCCTGGTCCTGGCCCAGCGGCTGGCCGAAGGTGGCGTTGGCGTACTCGGCCTGGAAGAAGGCCGGGCCGAACGAACCGGCGGCTTCCACCGCCGCCACGTCGACGGTGTTGCGGCTGGCGCCGGTGGTGACGGCGATCACCTGCGAGGGGCCGCGGCGGCCGGCGTAGTTGGAGGTCGCGGTCAGGTCGGTCGAGCCGTTGTTGTTGTCCTCGTAGCTGTACCACGCGCCGAAGTGCAGCGTGCTGTTGTCGGTGTTGATCGGCGCGAAGGTCACGCGGCCGGCGGCGCCGACGCCTTCGTTGCGCGACGCGGCAGCGCCGCGCAGGTTGAACACGCTCAGGCCGGCGGTGTAGTTGTCGCCGGCGCGCAGGTAGCCCACGCCCTGCTGGAACTGGCGGCCGTTGAACAGGCCGGTGGCCGACACGAACGGACGCTCCATCGTCAGCAGCTCGTTGGAGCTGGTCAGCTCCTCCATCGCGCGGTACGGCTTGAAGTGGCCGATGGTGAACTTGCCGCCCAGCGCGTTCCTGGCGATGTACAGGTCGCGCAGGCCGTCCAGGTTGGTGCCGGCGCCGAAGTCCTGCTCCACCTTGTATTCCCAGCCGTAGGCCTTGCCGGCCAGGGTCAGGCGGGCGCGGCGGAACTCGGTGGTGCCGGTGGTGCCGGCGAGGTCGCGGTCGAAGGCGTAGGTATCGAAGTGGATGCGGCCGCCGAGGCTGGCTTCGAACTTGCCGTCGGCCGAGGTGATCTTCATGCCGCCCTTGGTATCCACCTTCGGCGAGCCGGTGCTGAGCTTGTCCAGCTGCGCGGCGGTGTCGATGTTGACGTCGGACTGCGCGTCGCTGCGCTCTTCCAGTTCGGCCACCTTGGCCGTCAGCGCTTCCAGCTGCGCCTTCAGTTCGGCGATCGTCTGGTCGCGGTTGTCGGCGGCGGACGCCGAGAAGCTGGTGCTGCCCATGGCGACGGCGAGCGCGGCAGCCAGAAGGGAATAACGCATGGTGACTCTCCGGGTGGAAGTAGGAGTAAAGAGCGCAGGCTTCGCGGCTGCCCACTTCCCGTATGGAAAACGTTAGGCACCCGTCAAAGATGCGCTAAAGCATGGGTGTGAAATCTTGCAGTCACATGTGAGTTTCATGACCGGAACATGACAGTCCGCACCGCGCTCGCCGGCAGGCCGCCGCACCGCGATGGCGCCGCTCTCCATTGAGGAGCCGCGCGGCGGAAGGACGCGAGGGGCGCTGGAACGGGAGGCATCGCCGCCCATCGCGTTTCCCGCGCCACGCAACGAACAGGCGGGCCGGGCGCCGTCTCCGCCGTCACGCGACTGTCGCAATCGCGACACGGGGCTGTCACACAAACGTCGTGCAATGGCCACCCAACGGGCACGCCCGTGCCTTCCACCCTGCCTTCTCCCAGGAGAGACTTCCGTGTTGAACTCGCTCAAATCCCGCGTGGCGCTGCTGGCGCTGGCGTCTGCCTTCTCCGCGCAGGCCTTCGCCGCGGACGTGACCGGCGCCGGTGCGTCGTTCGTGTATCCGGTGATGACCAAGTGGTCGGCCGACTACGCCAAGGCCACCAGCAACCGCGTGAACTACCAGTCCATCGGGTCGGGCGGCGGCATCGCGCAGATCAAGGCGGGCACGGTGGACTTCGGTTCCTCCGACGCCCCGCTGAAGCCGGAGGAGCTGGCCAAGTACGGCCTGGCGCAGTTCCCGTCGGTGATCGGCGGCGTGGTGCCGGTGCTGAACGTGGCCGGCCTGCAGCCGGGCCAGCTGAAGCTGGACGGCCCGACCCTGGCCAACATCTTCCTGGGCACCATCAAGACCTGGAACGACCCGGCCATCGCCGCGCTCAACCCGGGCGTGAACCTGCCGTCGCAGCGCATCACCGTGGTGCGCCGCTCGGACGGTTCGGGCACCACCTTCAACTTCGTCAACTACCTGTCCAAGGTCAGCCCGGAGTGGAAGAGCAAGGTCGGCGAAGGCACCACCGTGCAGTGGCCGACCGGCGTGGGCGGCAAGGGCAACGAGGGCGTCGCGGCCTACGTGAAGCAGATCAAGGGCGGCATCGGCTATGTCGAGCTGTCGTACGCGCTGCAGAACAAGATGGCCTACGCCAGCCTGAAGAACGCCTCCGGCAACTTCGTGCAGCCCAGCGAGGAAACCTTCGCCGCCGCGGCCGCCAGCGCCGAGTGGGGCAAGTCGAAGGACTTCTACCTGGTCATGACCAACGCGCCGGGAGCCAACTCCTGGCCGATCACCGCCACCAACTTCATCCTGATGTACAAGGCGCCGAAGAAGGGCAACAAGGACGCGCGCGACTTCTTCCGCTGGGTCTACGCCAACGGCGATACCCAGGCCAAGTCGCTGGACTACGTGCCGCTGCCGCCGGCGCTGGTGCAGCAGATCGAGGCCTACTGGAAGGCCAACCTGAAGTACTGATCCGGCATCGTCCGGGCGGCCTCTCCCCGCCCGGACGGGATGCAGCACCCCTCCCTCCGCTGCATCAGGGGCGGGCCTTAGGGCTCGCCCCTTTTCTTTGCGTATCCGGATTCCGATGCGGGATCGCACCCCGGATGGAGATGTCGGGGACGTAGCCCCGACCTACCGTAGGTCGGCCCTACGCGGCCGACGCGCGCGGACTTCAGGCTTCCGGCATGATCCCACCCGGCTCGAAGGGATACCTTCCCAGACCGAAATCCGGATTCCCCTTCTTTTTGGGGCGGTGAGCCGCGTGCTGCACGCGCGGGCAGGTCGGCGCCGCCGCCTGCAAGAAAAGCGAGGATGCAGCAGGTCCGGCTTCTACCGACAGGCCGCGCAGCGGCCGACTTTCTCCTCGCGGGCGGCGCAGCCGCCGGCTCCCTATTCCCGGCATGCCTTCGTCGCACCACAGCAGGAGATCCGCATGTCATCACGCTGTAACAAAAACATCATTTCATAGCGTGGATCACAAACGACATGCCGGAGACCCCATGCACGTCCGCAACGCCCGCCTGGCCACGCTGGCCCTGGCCATCGCCCTCTCCGTCGCCGCCTGCGGCGGCAAGACCGACGCGCCCGCCGCGGCCGCGGGCGCCGAGGGCGCTCCCGCCGCCACCGCCGAGGGCGCGCAGAAGATCGCCGCCGAGATCACCGGCGCCGGCGCCTCGTTCATCTATCCGCTGATGGCGCGCTGGTCCACCGACTACAACAAGGCCACCGGCGCCAAGATCAACTACCAGTCGATCGGCTCGGGCGGCGGCATCGCGCAGATCAAGGCCGCGACCGTCGACTTCGGCTCGTCCGACAAGCCGCTGTCGTCCGAGGAACTGGCGCAGGCCGGCCTGGGCCAGTTCCCGTCGGTGATCGGCGGCGTGGTGCCGGTCATCAACGTCGAGGGCCTGCAGCCGGGCCAGCTGAAACTCAGCGGCCCGGTCCTGGCCGACATCTTCCTGCACAGGATCACCGCCTGGAACGATCCGGCCATCGCCGCGCTGAACCCGGGCGTCGCCCTGCCGGCCGGCAAGATCAACACCGTGCACCGCTCCGACGGCTCGGGCACCACCTTCAACTTCGTCAACTACCTGTCCAAGGTCAGCCCGGAGTGGAAGGACAAGGTGGGCGAAGGCACCAGCGTCAACTGGCCGGGCGGCGTGGGCGGCAAGGGCAACGAGGGCGTCGCCGCCTACGTGCGCCAGCTGAAGGGTTCGATCGGCTACGTCGAACTGGCCTATGCCGAGCAGAACAGGATGGCCTACGCCTCGCTGCAGAACGCGGCCGGCAACTTCGTGCAGCCGACCGCGGAGAGCTTCGCCGCCGCCGCGGCCAGCGCCGACTGGGCCGGCGCCAGGGACTTCAACCTGGTCATCACCAACGCACCGGGCGAGCAGGCGTGGCCGATCACCGCGACCAACTTCATCCTGGTCTACAAGCAGCCGAAGGACGCGGCCAAGGCGAAGCACACGCTGGACTTCTTCAAGTGGGCCTACGAGCAGGGCCAGGCGCAGGCCGACGAACTGGACTACGTCCCCCTGCCGCCGGCGCTGGTGGGCCAGATCGAGCAGTACTGGAACGCCGAGATCAAGCTCTGAGGCGCCCGCGGCGGGCCGTCGGCAACGGCGGCCCGCTGTCATCACTCGGTAACCGCCCGCCCGTGCACTAGCCGCTCCCGAAACACCCGCCCCTCCTCCTCTCCCGGGTCGCATGAACGCCACCGCCCTCCCCGCTTCACTGACGGACGTGCGCACCTCGCGCGACGCGCGCGCCGACGCCCTGTTCCGGCTCACGCTCACCGGCGCCGGCCTGTTCGTCCTGGTCTCGTTGATCGCCGCCGCGCTATCGATGCTGTGGGGCGGCCGCGAAGCCCTGCAGACCTTCGGCCTGGGCTTCTTCACCAGCACCGACTGGAACGTCGGCACGCGCGAGTTCGGCGCACTGGTGCCGATCTTCGGCACTCTGGTCAGCGCCGGCATCGCCATGCTGATCGCGGTGCCGGTGAGCTTCGGCATCGCGGTGTTCCTGACCGAGGTGGCGCCGGCCTGGATGCGCGGCCCGGTCGGCATGGCCATCGAACTGCTGGCCGGCATCCCCTCGATCATCTACGGCATGTGGGGCCTGTTCGTGCTGGCGCCGCAGCTGAGCGAACACGTCTACCCGTGGATCGACGACACCCTCGGCCAGCTGCCGCTGGTGGGCGTGCTGCTGTCCGGCCCGCCGCTGGGCATCGGCATGCTGACCGCCGGCCTGGTGCTGGCGATCATGGTGATCCCCTTCATCTCCTCGGTGATGCGCGAGGTCTTCCTGACGGTGCCGGGGCGGCTGAAGGAATCGGCCTACGCGCTGGGCTCGACCAAGTGGGAAGTGGTCTGGGACATCGTGCTGCCGTACACCCGCTCGGCGGTGATCGGCGGCGTGTTCCTCGGCCTGGGCCGCGCGCTGGGCGAAACCATGGCGGTGACCTTCGTGATCGGCAACGCCTACGCGATCAGCCTGGCCCTGCTGGAACCGGGCACCTCCATCGCCGCGACCATCGCCAACGAATTCGCCGAGGCCACCGACCCGCTGCACAAGGGCTCGCTGCTGCTGCTCGGCTTCACCCTGTTCGTGCTGACCTTCATCGTGCTGGCCGCCGCCCGCCTGATGCTGCGCCAGCTGGCCAAGCGGGAGGGCAACTGATGGCCGCTTCGCTCTACACCTGGCGCAAGGTCAAGAACGGCGTCGCCCTGGCGCTGTCCATCGCCGCCGCGCTGTTCGGCCTGATGTGGCTGGTCTGGATCCTGTGGACCACGGTCACCAAGGGCATGGGCAGCCTGAACCTGGACCTGTTCACGCAGATGACGCCGCCGCCGAACGAACCCGGCGGCCTGGCCAACGCGCTGTTCGGCAGCGTGGTGATCAGCCTGCTGGCGATCGCGCTGGGCACGCCGATCGGCATCGCCGCCGGCACCTACCTGGCCGAGTACGCCAACAAGCACTGGCTGGGCGAGACCGTCCGCTTCGTCAACGACATCCTGCTGTCGGCGCCGTCCATCGTGCTGGGCCTGTTCATCTACACCGTGATGGTGGCGCAGATGGGCCACTACTCGGCCTGGGCGGGCGCGGTGGCGCTGGCGTTCATCGCCCTGCCGGTGATCGTGCGCACCACCGACGAGATGCTGCGGCTGGTGCCGCAGCAGATGCGCGAGGCCGCGCTGTCGCTGGGCGTGCCGCAGTGGAAGGTCACCACCCAGGTGCTGATGCGCTCGGCGCTGCCGGGCATCGTCACCGGCATCCTGCTGGCGCTGGCGCGGATAAGCGGCGAGACCGCGCCGCTGCTGTTCACCGCCTTCAACAACCAGTTCTGGAGCACCGACCTCAACCAGTCGATGGCCAACCTGCCGATGGTCATCTTCCAGTACGCGATGAGCCCCTACGACTCCTGGAACTCGCTGGCCTGGGCCGGCGCCTTCCTCGTCACCGGCCTGGTGCTGATCCTCAGCCTGGTCGCCCGCACCATCCTTCTCCGAAACAAGGTGACCCATGAATGACGCCGCCCGCATCGCGGTGGTGACGCCGCCGCGCCACGACGACCACGCTGCGCCCGCCAGCGTGAAGCTGGCCGCCAAGGGCCTGGACTTCTACTACGGCGACTTCCACGCGCTGAAGGACATCAACCTGGAGATCCCGGAGAAACGCGTCACCGCGCTGATCGGTCCCTCCGGCTGCGGCAAGTCCACCCTGCTGCGCATCTTCAACCGCATCTATTCGCTGTACCCGAAGCTGCGCGCCACCGGCGACGTGCTGCTGGACGGCGAGAACATCCTGGACCCCAAGTACCCGATGAACCGCCTGCGCAGCAAGGTGGGCATGGTGTTCCAGAAGCCGGTGCCGTTCCCGATGACGATCTACGAGAATGTCGCCTACGGCATCCGCCACCACGAGCGCCTGAACAAGGCCGACATGGACGTCCGCGTCGAGCAGGCGCTGCGCCAGGCCGCGCTGTGGGACGAGGCCAAGGACAAGATGAAGCAGAGCGCGCTGGGCCTGTCCGGCGGCCAGCAGCAGCGCCTGTGCATCGCCCGCGCGGTGGCGCTGCGCCCGGACGTGATCCTGCTGGACGAACCGACCTCGGCGCTGGACCCGATCTCGACCAGCAAGATCGAGCAGCTGATCGAGGAGCTGAAGCACGAGTACACGATCGCCATCGTCACCCACAACATGCAGCAGGCCGCGCGCGTGTCCGACTACACGGCCTTCATGTACCTGGGCGAGCTGGTGGAGCACGACGCCACCGCGACGATCTTCTCCAACCCGGGCAAGCAGCAGACCGAGGACTACATCACGGGCAGGTTCGGCTGACGCCGGGACGCGCGACCGTGACCGGGGCTTCGCGATTCGCGACAGCGGGCCCCCGATCATGGAACGCCACGGCTTGTCCCCCTATCGCGACTCACGGATCACCCATCACGGCCACCCCATGAACACCCAACCCAACGACCATATCGTGAAGAGCTACGACGAAGAACAACGCCGCATCGTCGCCGAGATCGTGCGCATGGGCGAAACCGCCGTGGCGCAGCTGGAGGCCGCGCTGGACGTGGTGGAGCGGCGCGACGACAAGGCCGCCCAACGCATCATCGCCAACGACGAGGCCATCGACGCCATCGAGCACCAGGTCAGCCACGACGTGATGCACCTGGCCTTGCGCGGCCCGATGGCGCGCGACCTGCGCGAGATCCTCGCCGGCCTGCGCATCCCGGCCGACATCGAGCGCATCGGCGACTACGCCGCCAACGTGGCCAAGCGCTCGATCGCGCTGAACGTGTCGCCGCCGATGCCGCAGATCACCGGCCTGCGCGCGCTCGGCCGGCTGGCCGCGCGCCAGGTGCGCGACGCGCTGACCGCCTACCAGAACGGCGACGCCGAGTACGCCGTGCACGTGCGCGCCCGCGACGCCGAGCTGGACGCGCACTACACCGCGCTGTTCCGCGAGCTGCTCACCTACATGATGGAAGACCCGCGCAACATCACCCCGTGCACGCACCTGCTGTTCATGGCCAAGAACCTGGAGCGCATCGGCGACCACGCCACCAACATCGCCGAGAACGTCTGGTTCCTGGTCCACGGCGACCAGCCGCTGCCGCCGCGCGACAAGCGCGACGACACCAGCACCACCGGTGCGGTCTGAGCGGCTCCCGCCGCAGCGCAGCATCCGGCGCGCCCCGCATCCGCGGGGCGTTTCCGTTCCAGGGCCGGCCCATACGAACCGCTAACGTCCGCCGGCTACACTTGCGCCTCGCCGGTGCGGATCCCCCGCACGCCCAGGGAGAGAACAGATGTCCAAGACCACCACCAAACCCGCCGCCGTCGCCGTCGCGCTGGCCGGCGGCATCCTGCTGGCCGGTTCGAGCTTCGCGATGGAACCGCTGGCGCAGGGCTACCTGCTCGCCGCGCCCGAGGCCGCGAAGGCCGGCGAGGGCAAATGCGGCGAAGGCAAGTGCGGTGAGGGCAAGTGCGGCATGGCCAAGGCCGACACCGACAAGGACGGCAAGGTCTCGCAGGCCGAGTTCGCCGCCGCCCACCCGGACAAGGCCGACAAGTTCGCCGAGATCGACACCGACAAGGATGGCTTCATCGACGCCGCCGAGCACAAGGCCCACGCCGCCGCCAAGGGCGCCGAGGGCAAGTGCGGGGAAGGCAAGTGCGGCGAGGGCAAGTGCGGCGGCGACAAGAAGGACGGCGACAAGTAAGCCGGTCCGGCGCGGGCCCCGGCACCGGGGCCCGCTTCCGCCGCGCATGGCCATGACGCTGCCCCCCGCCTCCGCCGGCCTCGGCCTGCGCCGGGCGCTGCTGGACGAACTGCTGGCCGCCCCGGCCGGCGGCTTCGACTTCCTCGAATGCGCCCCCGACAACTGGATCGGCGTGGGCGGGCGCTATGGCGAAGCCCTGCGCACGCTGTCGGCGCGCCACCCGCTCACCTGCCACGGGCTGTCGCTGTCGCTGGGCGGCGTGGCGCCGCTGGACGACACCTTCCTGGCGCGCACGCGGCGCTTCCTCGACCAGCACGGCGTGGCGCTCTACAGCGAACACCTGAGCTACTGTGCCGACGACGGCCACCTGTACGACCTGATGCCGATCCCGTTCACCGGAGAGGCGGTGCGCCACGTCGCCGCGCGCATCCGCCAGGCACAGGACGCGCTGGGCCGGCGCATCGCGGTGGAGAACGTCTCGTACTACGCCGCGCCCTTCCAGGCGATGGACGAGGCCGACTTCATCGCCGCCGTGCTGGACGAGGCCGACTGCGACCTGCTGCTCGACGTCAACAACCTCCACGTCAACGCGATCAACCACGGCTACGACGCCCGCGCCTTCCTCGCGCGCATGCCGTCGGCGCGGATCGCGTCGTACCACGTCGCCGGCCACTACGACGAGGCCGACGACCTCAAGGTCGACACCCACGGCGCGCCGGTGAAGGACGACGTGTGGTCGCTGCTGTCGCTGGCCTACGCCACCCACGGCGTACGGCCCACGCTGCTGGAGCGCGACTTCAACTTCCCGCCGCTGGCCGAACTCGCCGATGAAGTGCGGCGCATCCGCGAGCTGCAGGCCGCCCACGCGCCCGGCACCGCGCAGGCCACGCATGGCTGACCTGCGCGAACAGCAGTTCGCGCTGTCGCTGCACCTGCGCGATCCCGCGGCGAACCCGCCGCCGCCGGGTATCGAGGAACGCCGGCTGGCGATCTACCGCGACCTGTTCTTCAACAACATCGAGGGCCTGCTGGCCGGCAACTTCCCGGTGATCCGCAGGACCCTGGGCGATGACGCGTGGCGCGGGCTGGTGCGGCGCTTCTACGCCGAGCACCGCAGCCGCACGCCGCTGTTCCCCGAGATCGCGCGCGAGTTCATCCGCTACCTGGAGGCGCGTGCGCCGGACGACGGCGCGCTGCCGCCGTGGCTGGTCGAACTGGCGCACTACGAGTGGGTCGAACTGGCCCTGCAGATCGCCGACGACGCGGTCCCGCCGCACGCGCGCGACGGCGACCTCCTGCGGGGCGAACCCGTGGTCTCCCCGTTCGCCTGGGCGCTGGCCTATCAGTGGCCCGTGCACCGCATCGGCCCGGACTACCGCCCCGACGCGCCGCCGCCCGAGCCCACCTTCCTGCTCGTGCGGCGCGGCGCCGACCTGCAGGTGCGCTTCGCCGCGATCTCGCCGCTGGTCTACCGGCTGGTGGAATTGCTGGGCCAGGGCCACGCCACCGGCGAATCGGTCCTGCGCACGCTGGCCGCCGAAGCCGGGACCGACGACGTCGCCGGCTTCCTCGCCCAGGGCGCCGCCATGCTGGACCGCATGCGCGAAGAAGGCACCGTGCTCGGCACCCGCCCCTCCCCGCCGCTGTAGGAGCGACGTCAGTCGCGACCGCACGACCAAAGCCTCTTTCGACGCGGATGAACACGGACAAGGCGTTCCCGTCCTAATCCGCTCCATCCGCGTTCATCCGTGTCGATCCGTGGCTTGAAGACGCTCCGGCCGTGCGGTCGCGACTGACGTCGCTCCTACAACAGGAGGGGCGGCGGCGCCGGCTCTGCTACCCTTCCGCGCATGGAAAACGCCGCCGCACCCAGCCGCACCACCCCGATGTCCCGACGCTTCCGCGGCTACCTGCCGGTGGTGGTGGACGTGGAGACCGGCGGCTTCGACTGGAACCGGCACGCCCTGCTGGAACTGGCGGCGGTGCCGCTGGACCTGGACGAGAACGGCCTGCTGGTGATGGGCGCCACCTCGAGCGTGCACCTGCACCCGGCGCCCGGCACCGAGATCGATCCGAAGTCGCTGGAAGTCACCGGCATCGACCTGGACCACCCGTTCCGCTTCGCCAAGCACGAGAAGGACGCGCTGGACCACGTGTTCGCGCCGGTGCGCGCGGCGGTGAAGAAGCACGGCTGCCAGCGCGCGATCCTGGTCGGCCACAACGCCCACTTCGACCTCAACTTCCTCAACGCCGCGGTCGCGCGCGTGGGCCACAAGCGCAACCCGTTCCATCCCTTCAGCGTGTTCGACACGGTGACGCTGGCCGGCGTGGCCTACGGCCAGACCGTGCTGGCGCGCGCGGTGCAGGCGGCGGGCTTCGACTGGAATTCCGACGACGCGCACTCGGCCGTGTACGACGCCGAGCAGACCGCGCGGCTGTTCTGCAAGATCGCCAACGCGTGGCCGACGCCGCTGGCCGCGCCCGCCGAACGCGTCGAGGACACGGTCACCCTGTACCGTCCGACCGGGCCGGAGGAGATGCGGTTGCTGATGCAGGGCGATTTCCGGCGCTGGCCGCCGCGCCTGCCGGAGCAGCCGATCTTCTATCCGGTCACCAACGAGCGGTACGCCGTCGAGATCGCCACGCAGTGGAACATCAAGGACAGCGGCGTGGGGTACGTCACGCGCTTCCGCGTCCGCCGCAGCTTCATGGCCAGGTACCCCGTCCAGAAGGTCGGCGGCGACCACCACACCGAATGGTGGGTGCCGGCGGCGGACCTCGAAGCACTGAACGACAACATCGTCGGCGTGATCGAGATCGTCGGCGAGTACCGCTGAAGGAGCGGCCATGGAGCGCCTGCTGGGCATCGCCCACCACCTCGCCTGGCTCGCCTTCGGCCTGTACTGGATCTGGAGCGCCCGCGGGGTCAAGCGGCCCGTGCGCACCGAACTGCCGTGGCTGCGGCTGGCGGCGTACTGGCTGCCGCAGCTGCTGGCGGTCCTGCTGCTGGGGCCGGGCGAGTGGTTCGCGGACAGCCCGCTGCGCGAGCGCTTCGTGCCCAAGGGCATCGCGGTCAAGGCGGCCGGCCTGCTGCTGACCGTCGGCGGGGTCGCGCTGGCGTGCCGGGCGCGCTATCTGCTGGGCCGCAACTGGAGCAGCGAAGTGCAGATCAAGCAGGGCCACGAACTGGTCCAGGCCGGCCCGTACCGCTACGTGCGCCACCCGATCTACACCGGCCTGCTGCTGGCCTTCCTCGGCACGGCGCTCAAGGTGGGCGACTGGCGCGGCCTGCTGGCGGTGGCGATCGTGCTGGCGTCGTTCTGGTACAAGCTGCGGCACGAGGAACGCTGGCTGCTGGAGCACTTCGGCACGCCCTACGCCGACTACATGCAGCGCACGCGCGCACTGGTCCCCGGGCTGCTGTAGACCAGACCAGCGCCGGTGGAACTTGCCGCGCGCCACACCGACATCACCCCCCTGCGCGTCGACGCCATCGTCGACACGGTGAATCCGTCGCTGCTCGGCGGCGGCGGCGTGGACGGCGCCATCCATCGCGCGGCCGGACCAGGACTGCTGGCCGAATGCCACCGGCTGGGCGGCGGCGGCACCGGCGAGGCGAAGATCACCCGCGGCTGCCGGCTGCCGGCACGGCACGTCATCCCTACCGTCGGCCCGGTGTAGCGCGGCGGCGGCCACGGCGAGGCCGCGCTGCCCGCCGCCAGCTGCCGCAACAGCCTTGCGCTGGCGGACCGCCACGGCCTGCCCAGCCTCGCCTTCCCCTGCCTCGGCACCGGCGTCGACGGCTATCCCGCGGCGGCGGCGGTGCGCATCGCGGTGGACGCGGTGCGCGCCGCGCTCACCACGTCGGCGGTGCCGTCGAAGGTGGTCTTCCGCTGCTACTCACCCGCCGACCTCGCGCTCCACGACGCGCTGCTCGCCTGAGCCGCGGCGCGGCCGGGATACGCCCTGGCCTTCGCCGCGGCCCGCGGTTTCCAGCGGCGGGCGCGCCGTCATCGCCGCGCCCGCGGAGGCGACGATGATCGCGCCGATCGCCAGCCCCTGCAGCGCCGAAAGGCGCTCGTGCAGGAACAGCAGCCCGCACAGCGCGCCGACGGCCGGTTCCAGGCTCATCAGCATGCCGAAGGTGCGCGTCGGCATCCGCGTCAGCGCCACCATCTCCAGGCTGTACGGCAGCGCGGTGGACAGCAGCGCCACCGCCAGCGCGACCGGCAGCAGCGCGGGCGACAGCAGGGCGGCGCCGGCCTGGGCGATGCCGAACGGCACCGCCACCAGCGCGGCGATGAAGGTGCCCATCGCCACCGTCTGCGGACCGTGGTCGCTGCCGGCCTTCTGCCCGAACACGATGTACAGCGCCCAGCACGCGCCGGCGCCCAGCGCGTACGCCGCGCCCACCGGATCCAGCGTCCGCGCGCCGCTGTCCGGCACCAGCAGGACCAGCCCAGCGACGGCCAGCGCCACCCAGGCGACGTCGCGCAGGTGGCGCGAGCCGAGCAGCGCCACCGCCAGCGGCCCGGCGAATTCCAGCGCGATGGCGATGCCCAGCGGCACCGTCTCCAGCGCCTTGTAGAACATCAGGTTCATCAGGCCCAGCGAGACGCCGTACAGCAGCAGCGGCGGCCACTGCCCGCGCGCGATCCGCAGCCGCCACGGCCGGAACACGGCGGCCAGCAGCAGGGTCGCCAGGCCAAGCCGCAACGCGGTGGCGCCGGACGCGCCGACGGCGGGGAACAGGCTCTTGGCCAGCGAGGCGCCCGACTGGATCGACACCATGGCGACCAGCAGCAGTGCGACGGGTTGCCAGCGCGCGCCGGCCCGGGACAGGGAGGGGGTGGAAGACATGGCGATGACACCTGCACGGCGCCATGGACGCACCGTGCGCTTGTGGGGGAAGCGGGTTGCGCACTATATTGCGCAATCAAGGCTTAACCGATGTGCAATATAGTGCGCAACCGCTGCCGATGAGCGTCCTGGAACACGTCGCCGAGAATATCCGCCGCCTGCGGACAGAAGCGGGCCTCAGCCAGCAGGCGCTGGCCGAGGCCTCGGACGTCAGCCGCCGTAGGCTGGTCGGCATCGAGTCCGGCGACGCCAACGTCAGCCTCAACACGCTGGACCGGATCGCCGAGGCGCTGGGGGTGACGTTCGCTGACCTGGTGAAGGCGCCGAGCAACCCCGGCCGCCACCGCATCGAGGCGCTGGCCTGGAGCGGACGCACGCCCGGGTCGCAGGCCGTGCTGCTGGCCACCGCGCCGGCGGCGCACGACGTGGAACTGTGGGCGTGGACGCTGATGCCGGGCGACCGCTACGTCTCGGCGGCCGATCCCGCCGGCTGGCACGAGATGTTCTTCGTCATCGAAGGCCAGCTGGTGGTGGAACTGCCCGAGGGCGACCACGCCGTCGACGCGGGCGACTTCTTCGTCTTCCCCAGCGACCGTAACTACGCCTACCGCAACGACGGCGACACGCCGCTGCGCTTCGTCCGCAACGTCGTGCACTGACGGGCGCGGCTCAGCGCGCCGGCGGCTCGATACCGTGGCGGCGCAGCACCTCGCGCACGCGGTCGAGCGGGATCGCTTCCACGGTCTGGCCGTTGCCGCTGACCGTGGTGGCCATGAACAGCGAGTTGTAGATGGCCTCTTCCACCGCCTCGACGCTGGCCTGGAACACCGCGCTCATCTGCTCGTTCGCCAGCTCGGCGGTGTCCAGCCGCGGCGCGTCGAACGCGCGCCGGACCGACGCCGCCGTGGAAAAGGCCAGCACGTAGTCGCCGCTGCCGTTGGAGGCCGAACTGCCGGTGCGGCCCAGCCCCATCATCGCGCGCGAGGCGACGCGGCGCAGGTTGCGGTCGCCCAGCGGCGCATCGGTGGCGATGACGATGATGATCGAACCGTCGCCGCGGTCGTCCGCCGGTCCGCGGCGGCCGTCGTCGCGCACGGCGACCGCGTTCTGGAAGGCGTAGCGGTCCAGTTCGCGGCCCACCGGCGCGCCGGAGACCTGCAGCACGCCGCCGAAGTTGCTTTGCACCAGCACGCCGACGGTCCAGCCGCCCAGCGATCCGGGCAACTTGCGCGAGGACGTGCCGATCCCGCCCTTCCAGCCGAACGCCACCGTGCCCGTGCCGGCGCCCACGCTGCCTTCCCGCACCGGGCCGTCGCTCGCCGTCTCCAGCGCGCGGCGCACGGCCTCGGCGGTGACCGGGCGGGCGCGGATGTCGTTGAGCCCGCCGTCGTTGGTCTCACCCACCACCACGTTGAGCGAGCGCACCTGGCGCATGTCCGGCTGGTCCAGCATCCACGCCGCCATCGCGTCGGCGGCCTTCCACACGCACAGCGTGCAGGTCAGCAGGACCGGCGTTTCCAGTTCGCCCAACTCGTCGACCTGGGTGCTGCCGATGAACTTGCCGAAGCCGTTGCCCACGTGCACCGCGGCCGGCACGCGCGAGCGGTACGCGTTGCCCGGGTGCGGCAGGATCGCCGTGACGCCGGTGCGGACGGTGTCGCCCTCGACCAGCGTCACCTGCCCCACGCGCACGCCGGCGACGTCGGTGATGGCGTTGTGCGCGCCGGGCGCGAAGATGCCGGGCGCCACGCCGAGGTCGCGGGCGCGCACGCGCGGCGCGTCCTGCGCGGCGGCGGCGAGCGACGACAGCCCCAGCAGCAGCGCCGCCAGTCGAAAGAACGAATGATGCGGCGTGCGGGACATGCAGACTCCTTTACTGGCGCTGGCGGACGGCCTCGAACAGGGTGATGCCGGCGGCGACCGACACGTTGAGGCTCTCGATGTCGCCGGGCATGGGGATCTTCACCAGCCCGTCGCAATGCTCGCGCGTCAGCCGGCGCAGGCCGTCGGCCTCGCCGCCCAGCACCAGCGCCACGTTGCCGCGCAGGTCGGTGGCGTACAGCGACGCGTCCGCCTCGCCGGCCAGCCCGTAGATCCACACGCCCAGCTGCTGCAGGTCGCGCAGGCAGCGCGCCAGGTTGGTCACCGCGACCACCGGGATGCGGTCGGCCGCGCCGGCCGAGGTCTTGCGCACGGTGGCGTTGACGCCGACCGACTTGTCCTTGGGGATGACGACCGCGGTGACGCCGGCCGCCGCCGCGCTGCGCAGGCAGGCGCCCAGGTTGTGCGGATCCTGCACGCCGTCCAGCACCAGCAGCAGCGCCTTGCCTTCGGCGGCTTCCACCAGGCCCTGCAGTTCGTCCTCGTCCCAGGTCTTCGCCGCCGCATAGCGCGCGGCCACGCCCTGGTGGCGCAGCGCGCCGGCCACGCCATCCAGCGCCTGGCCGGTGACGCGGCGCACGTCGATGCCCTTGCGGCGCGCGTTCTCCTCGATCTCGGTCAGGCGCGCGTTCTTGCTGCCGCCCTCGACCAGCACCTCGCGCACGTGGTCGGCATCGTTCTCGATGGCCGAGGCCACCGCATTGACGCCGACGATCCACTGGTTCTGCTTGCTCATGGGGCCACGAAGGGAGAAAGAAGGCGGCATGGTAGGCGCTCGCCGGGCTTCCGGCCAGTTCGGCGTCTCGGATTCTTGTAGGAGGGGCTTTGGCCTGCGCCGCGATGGCATGTCCGCCTGCATGATGACGAACGCGCCGCAGCGCGTCCGTATGGTGAATCGCCAAGGTTATGGGCGCCTCGTGGTGCCTGTTCGGGGCTGAAGCCCCTCCTACAAGGTCCGCGGCCACGCGTCGGTGTCGTGGTCCGGATGCTGGAAGGACACCACCTGCGCCAGGAACGCGGCCGCCGCGGCATCCTCCTCGGTGCGGCGCCGCGGCAGCGCGTGCAGCCCGTCCACGTAGGGCAGCTTGCCCTCCACGCCGTACTGCACCCACGGCGCCAGGCCGGCGGGATCGTCGAATGCGCCCGCCGCGACCGCGACGCCGTCCGGCGCCTCGTAGGTCAGCGGCGTGCCGCAGTCGCCGCAGAAGCCGCGCCTGACCACGTTGGACGACTGGAACCGCTTCGGCTCGCCGCGCGTCCATTCCAGCACCGCGCCGCGCGTGGCCACCAGCGGCGCGTAGTAGGCCCCGAACGCCTTCTGGCACATCCGGCAGTGGCAGATCGAGACGTCCGTCAGTTCGCCGGTGATGCGGAAGCGGACCGCGCCGCATTGGCAGCCGCCGGTGTGGGTTGGGGAAGACATGCTGGGTGGGGTCGGGGGTCGGGGGTC